>JAEEGL014913682.1_pt1 | contig 19176 bp, 23 predicted proteins | sample 9134231 | NCBI WGS metagenome assembly JAEEGL01 (sample SAMN16246548, study PRJNA631951) | gut metagenome | biome: gut microbiome; feature: rumen; material: fiber-attached | host: Bos | place: Iran: Karaj | collected 2018-10 | reverse complement strand
TGACTTAAAAGATGTTAATATGATAGATCCATTCCATTTGGAAAAATATGGCAAGACAGCAGTTAACTATAATAGAGATATAGAAACATTCCCAATATTAAAAAATATATTAAGTAAAGTATCTAAAAAGGATATTTATTTCTCACCAACAGATATGGGTGTTAATATGGTTGGTTTCTGTATTACAGATGAAAAAGAAGTAGAAGAAGCTTCTAAAAGAGAAATAGTTAGAAGATATTATAATGAACTTAATAATTATAAAATGGGTTTGTGTGATGAAGATACTTATAAAAAGATTAAACTATTAATGAATGAGTTAAATATTGATGAGACTTATTTAGATGTTATTAAACCCGCTTTAGATAAAGCTAAAGAAAAGGGTGTTCCTGTTATTGCTTTAAAAGTAAATAAAAAGATTTTAACTGGTAAACAAACAGATTTATTAACACCTGCTGGTACTGTTATACTAAATGCTATTAAGTATTTAAGTAAAATTCCTGATGATATTTTCTTATTATCACCAACAGTATTAGAGCCAATGTTAAAGTTAAAAAAGGATATGGGTACGGGAGACCGTTTAACATTACCAGAAGTATTGACAGCTTTAAGTATTTGTTCTGTAACAAATCCACTTGCTGCTAAGGCAATGGCTTGTTTAACTAAACTAAAAAATTCAGAAGCACATGCAACTTATATAGTTACAGGTCCTGATAAAAGAGCTTTTAAAGATTTGAAGATAAATCTTACTTGTGAAAATGAATTTTTAGAAGAAGAAGGTTTATAAAAAAAGATTGAATTATCAATCTTTTTTTGTTTACATAAAAATGCTAATTGAGTAGACAAAGAAAAAACAATTATTGTATAATTTAAGTATGAAAATGGAAGGATGGAATTTAAATGGCAAATGAATTTACTGCACCAACTTTTGATGAAGACTTTGTTATAGGTGTTTCTTCAGATGGTGAATTAGATGAAAATTTAACAAAGATAACAACTAGTGCAAGTTCTTTTTCTACTGCTATAAACAATGTTGTTGAATATTTCAATAAAAATGATTTATGGCAAGGTGAAGATGCTGAAGCTTTAAGAGCAGCAGCAACTGCAGAAGGAGGACCAATCAAAAAACTTCTTGAATATGAAGCTGAACTTAATAAATTAAGTAAATTAGCAGATAGTTTAAGAGGAGCAATTGGAACTGTTCAAACAGGATTAAAGGCAAACGTTAATACTGCAATGGGCACAGGCGATGGAGGTAATGCATAATGGCAGAAGGAACTGATTTTACTGTAAAATTTACTGGAGCTAGTGCTCAAGCGTTAGTTACAGAGATTAATAATCAATTAGCTTTAGCTACTCAAGCTCACACTGATGCTGTTAATGCTTGGAGAGTTGTAAAAGGCAAATTTGCTTTGAACCCAGCTACTATGGCAAAACTAAATTCAATTGATGAAGATGAATCTGGTTTAGATACTGTTGAGTTCCAAAAAGTAGTTACTAGTTTACAAAACCTAATGTCTGGTATTGGAAACATCAATACTACATGGCAAAACGTATCTGCTGAGATTGATAGTGCTGTTGATACATACATTAATGGTAGTGGACAATAAAAGATATCGAATGATATCTTTTTTATTTTATATAGTAATATTATTTGATATAATATATCTATAATAGGTGGTGTGTAGTTGTGGAAGATACTAGCTTAATGGTTTCTTATACTGATTTAAGTGAGGACGGGGATACTCTAGTTAACAATTGTTCTACTATTAATGAAAACATTAATGGTATTTTTGAGGTGCTAGATAAAGATTGGTCAAGTTGGATAGGTGAAGATAAAGCAGCTTATGTTGATAATATAAGATCATTTGCAAGATTGTTATCTTCTTATTCTGAAGAGATTAATAGTATTGGTGAATTTATGAAAAACGCAGCATCTAATTATTCAACTGCCTTAGCTAACTGCAAAGGAGGCATAGATAGTAATGAGTAAGATTTATTATAGTTCAGAAGCACTAGCACAAAAGCAAGCATTAAGTACTTGCTTTGATAAAATAGTTGCTTCCTTAGATGAAATAAATAAAGTATCTGTTTCAGATTCTTGGAAATGTGGAACAGCAGATGATTTAAATACAAAATTAGTTGATTTACAAGGAAGAATAGTTAAGATTAAATCGGCTATTACTTCATTTGAAGAATTCTTTGATTTAGCTAATACATCATATGAAAGTGTAAGTGGAGATATAGACAGTGCTATTTCTACTTATATTAATGGATAGGGGTGTTTAATAATGAGCGGAAAAATAGACATCACTTATTCAGAAGCAGAAAATGATTATAAAAAATTAGATGAAGTTAATACTTTATTAGCAAATCCATTTGCTAGTGAAACTAATGATTATGATCCTAATTCTATTCGTAATTTTATAAATAAGTTTAATATAGTTTATTTCGATAGTGTAGATGAAGCAATCAGTTATGATTTAATTAGTAAGAATAATTCTTATGTATATAATATTGAATCATATATTGGTTCTTTAAAAGATATTAGTAGTAATGAATATTATACTAATGTCGATTATAGTGAGTTTGCATTTAATGGAATATCTACTGAAGAGGTTACTCCTGAAGATATACCTCCTGTTGTTCATGAGGAAGAAGAAGAACCTGAACCGGTAATTGAGGAAGAAGAAACTCCAGAACCAGAACCTGAAGAAAGAGAAGAACAGGAAGATCCAAAACCAACAATTGAGGAAGAGGAGACTCCAGAACCAAAACCTGAAGAGAGAGAAGAACAAGAAGATCCAAAACCAACAATTGAGGAAGAAGAAACTCCAGAACCAAAACCTGAAGAGAGAGAAGAACAAGAGGATCCAAAACCAACAATTGAAGAAGAGGAGACTCCAGAACCAGAGCCTGAACAAAGGGAAGAACAAGAAGAACCTCCTGCAGTTATCGAGGAAGAGGAAGAACCTACTCCGGAGACAGAAACAAGAGAAGATGAAATAACTCCAGAAGCAGTTGTTGAAGAAGAGGAATCAACTGTAACACCAGAAACTCCTGAAAATGTAGTTGTTCCTGTAGAAACAGTTCAAGAAGAAGAAGTAACTGTTCCTGAAACACCACCAGTTGATCCAAATATGGATGCAATTGTTGGTTTAATTGATGAAACAGAAGCAGCTGTTGGTAAAGTTACTGATCCAGCATCTGTAGATCCTACATTGGCAGCAGTAGCTGTTGGAGAAGCAGTAGTAGCTGCTGGTGTTGAAAGTGAAGAAAGTTCTCATAATATAAATGTTATTGGTGAAGAAGAATCAACATTAAATGCTGATATTAATAATTGGTTAGATGGCTTAGCTGATAAGATAAGAGGAATGACTCCTGAACAAATAACAAATTATATATTAGATTTCTTAAATGGTTTGATTGGCAATATTGCTCAATTAGATAGTAGAAAATTAACAGAATATATAATGGGTTTACTTGATAAACTATCAAATGCTATTGATGAATTAAGTCCTGAACAAATAACATCAATAATTAATAGAGTATTAGATTTAATAAATGAAACTATTGGAGCATTAAATGGTGAACAAGTAGCTAAAGTAATTAATAGATTATTAGATGTTGTATCTAAGACAATAGATAAACTAAATGGAGATCAAATTACTGATATTCTAAATAAGTTCCTAGATGTTAGTGGTAAGTTAATTGATAAACTTACAGGTGATCAGTTAGCACAAATAATTGGTAAGGCATTAGATAATATTACTTTAATAATAGAAAAACTAGATAGTGAAAAACTATTTGAAATACTTGATAGAGTACAAGATATATTTGGAAATGTTATTGATAAATTAACTGGTGAACAAATTGCTATGTTATTAAATAAATTATTAGATAATGTAGGAAAAGTAATAGATAAATTAACTTCTGAACAAATAGAAGAAATATTTGGAAAAGTAATGGATGCTATTGATTTAGTAATAGAGAAGTTGACACCAGAACAATTAGAAAAGATATTAGGTAAGATATTAGATAATATCGGAAAAGTAATAGATAAATTAACTAGTGAAGATCTTACTGAACTATTAAATAAGATATTAGAAAATGTTGAAAAGGTAATAGATAAATTAACTGCTCAACAATTAGAAGAAATATTCGGAAGAGTATTTGAATCTATTGGTTCTGTAATTGATAAATTAACACCAGAGCAATTAGAAAATATATTAAATAAGATATTTGATAATCTTGAAAAGATAATCGAGAAATTAACATCTAAAGATATAGCAGATATAGTAACTAAGTTCTTTGATGTATTATCAAAGGTAGTAGATAAATTTACTGCAGAGCAAATTATGAAATTTGCTAAAGTATTCTTCAAGATGTTGATGAAGATTGCAGAAAAATTAAGTCCAGAAGCATTAGAAAGATTGTATTCAAGATTTACTAAACTATTAACAGGTATCGTTGATAAACTAAGTCCAGAAGACTTAGAAAGAATAATGAATGCCTTTGGTAAGTTCTTCAATAAGATAGTTGAAAAATTAACTCCAGAACAAATGGACGAAATTAGAAATATGCTTAACGGTTTCTTAGAGTATGTATATGGTAAGATTGGTAGAAATACTGCTGAAGAAACAGTTAAAGATTACGAAAAGATACGTAAGAAGACAAAAGATAAAGGTGTAGTAGTTGATGGCAATAAGGGTAAGAATTATGCTTTACTATATGCATTCTTAGGTCTAATGTTTGTTGCGATTATAGGATTCGTAGTAAAAAAAAGAAAAAACAAAAAAGATGAGAAGTGATTAGTGTGGAAGAGTTAACTAAAGCACAAATAGAAAGTTATTTAAGATCAATTGAAACATATAAAGCTGATTTTAAAGAAGTGCTAAATAATTATAGAAATAATGTCACAAAGATTAATAGTGGTTTAGATGAAATTACTTTTAAAAATTGGAGTGATGATATTGCGACATCATTATCTACGCATAAGACATCATTAAAGAATGGCCTTGTAGGTAAGATGAATGATAGTATTGCTGAGTATGGTTCTTTAAAGAAATTAGAAGTTTTATTTGAACAATTAGAAACTGCTTGTAATAAATATTTAAATAATTTTGCAGATAGTACAGTTGATGAAAGTGCTTTAGGAGCTAATTCACCTGGCAAAAGACAAATGGCTATCATAATAGATTTATTAGATCAGATTTCTAAATTGAGATTTGATTCTGATGTAACATTCGAAGAGATACCAAGTATAGAACCACAAACGGTAGTAATTAATCAATTCGATGTTGTTAAAGTTATGATGGATGGCACAGTTCGTAATATGTACTATTTAGGTACAAACTATGAAGGAAAATCATACTTTTCTGAAACACTTGATGATAATGCAACTGCTTATGTAGCAGTGTGGCCAAGTGGTTTAGGCGAAACTGATGCAGATATTAATCATTGGGCTGATAAATATAAAGATAATCCTTTGGTATATCAATCAATGATAGAAAGTCAAGCATTGTTTGCAATTACTGGTGGAAATACTGGCACATTAACAAAAGGCAATGTTTTAAAGAAAATATTTGGAGCATATGCCAACGGTCAATATGTTGGTGATGCAAATTTCAACAATTCAATTATATTTGAAAATTCATATTATGCACCTGAAGTTGTTCAAAGAGGAAGTAATTCATTTGATGCTTCAAATGCATACCATGTAGTTAATTTGGAGAATAGTAATTATGTATCTTTAGCAACTGTATTACAGTCAGGTTCGGGCTTTACTAGTGATTACCATCCAGATGTATTGTTAAAACCTGGTGAAAGAATAGATACAAAATATGGTTGGTGGATTTTTGGTACCGATTGTTATATAGGTAGTAATACAGAATCAGTATTATTACGATGGGATGATGAAACAAATAATTACTATGCTGTTAAAGGCAACGGATATTATACTGCTTCAAGAAATGATGCAGTAGATTATGGATTTAGAAGAATTTCTATTGATCAATTGAATAATTCTGATACTAGATTCACAGTTCAAGAATAAAAAAACACTATATTTTATAGTGTTTTTTGTTATAATATTATTGAGGGATTCGTATGAAAAAGAAAATTGGTTTGTTTTTAAACTTATTAATTATAGCTTTGGAAATAGTAGGTTTATTCTTAAGTATTGATTTTTTGAAGGATAAGATGTTCTTATACTATACACAAGATAGTAATCTTTTACTATTAATAGCTACTTTATTATATGTATTAAATTATAATAAGAAAGAGAATAAAGTTATTGGTCTTTTAAAATATGGAGCAACATTATCTGTATTAGTTACTTTCTTAGTTGTAATCTTTATATTAGGACCAACTACTAATTTAACTTATAACTGGTTATTATTTGATGGTGCTAATCTTTATTATCATACTGTATGTCCAATACTAGCATTTATAACATTTGTTTTCTTTGATAAGATAAGTGTTAAAGGTTATAAAGATAATTTGTGGGGATTATTATTTACAATTATTTATTGTATTGTACTAGTAACATTGAATTTATTAAGGATAGTTGATGGACCTTATCCATTCTTACATCCATTAGATAATCCAATCTATATTTCAGTAATGTGGTTTGTGGTTATTGTTGGTGGAGCATTTGTTCTAGCGATGTTACTTGAAATGGCAAAGAATAAAATACAAACTGAATAGTTTGTATTTTTTTATGATATAATTTTAGTGGTGATGGGAATGAAAAGTTATATTTTTAATACAGAAAAAACTTGTTCTAAAAGAATTAGTTTTGATTTAGATGGAGACATCGTTCATAACGTTAAATTCTTAGATGGTGGATGTCCTGGTAATCTACAGGCAGTTCCAAGATTAGTAGAAGGATTGAGTATTCAAGAAATAGAAGAGAAAATTGGTGGCATTCAATGTGGTATTAGAGGTACTTCATGTGCTGATCAATTAGTTAGAGCTTTAAAAAAAGCTCAAAATGAAAAATGAAACATGTATTGATATTTTTTATAAAAATATATCAAAAAATACCAGGTCCTTGGCATAATAGATGTAGACATCAACCAACATGTTCTAATTATGCAATTATAGCTATTGATCGATTTGGATCTATAAAAGGTACTTGGTTAAGTTTGAAAAGAATACTTAGATGTAATCCTTGGGGAACGAGTGGATTTGATCCTGTTCCTGAAAAGAAAGTATGATATAATTAATAATAGGTGATAGTATGGAAGAAAAGATTAATAATATAATGTATGGAGTAGGTTTAGTACTAGCTATATGTTTATTAATATTTAAGAATAATATGACTGTAGTAGTTATTCTACTAGCATTAGCATTGCTACTAGGTGGAATTGCTTATGTGTACTTAGGTAAACCAATTGGTTATTTAATGGTTGGTTTTGGTATAAGTATTGGAGTAGGTGTAGGATTACATAAAGCAGGAGTATTAAAGATAAATGATTCAATAGCATTTGTATTTGCTTTAGCAGTTCTTATTTCTATGGTTTTAGCATTAGTTATTGAAATACTTAGAAGAAGAAAAATAATGTATACGCATTCAATTATATTAGAAGCAGAATTAATTGATTTGGTTAGAGATACTAATGTAAAAAAAGAAATGTATCTTCCTGTTTATAGTTATAAAGTTGATGATGAAATATATGAGGTTAATTATACTAAGTATCTACATAAACACTTACCAACAATTGGTTCAACTAAACAATTAAGAGTTAATCCTAAAGATCACGGTGATGTTTATTTTGATACAGAATTAAAAGATAAAGTATTATTTATTGGCTGTGTTGTAGTATTCTCAATAGCAGCTATAGTAATGCTATTAAATATATTACTATGAAAAAATATAATAGTATTGAAGAAGTAAATAATGATTTTAATATACTAGAAGTTAAACACTTTGGTATAATTAATTCTTATATTACGGGAACATTAAAAATTGATAGTGTAAAGGACTTTGAAAGATTCCTATTTGAAATGAGAGATGCTCTTTATGAGATGGAAGTCGATGATGAACATTTATTGGAAATAGCGAAGATTAAGTCAAAAATACAACATTATAATACAGAGATTTTAGAAGACGAAGAACTATTAGATTTAGCTTATAGAAATCAATAATAAGTTATATCTAAAAGTTATATCAGTCTTTTTTTTCTTTGCATATATTAATAATATTGATATAATAGTATCGTTCCCTTTAAAGGAAAGTAGTGAATTTATTATGAAAAGAATGAGTTCTTTTATAATTACAATACTAGCTTTAATAGTTGGTATTAGTAATGTAAAAGCACTAACTATTGGAAATTGCGATGTCTTATTATCATATAAACCAAATAGTAGTTTAGATGAAACTAATTACATTTGCAAAAACCAAGTATTTGGCGATTCAACTGCTAATTTATATTATGATGGTGCAAATAATAGAATAGTATTAAATAATTTTAGTGCTTACTATTTAGCTATCTATGATAATGTATCTTTTGTAGTTAATGGTACAAATAATATTTCATTATTGCATACTGGCGGACATTTAATAGATGTAAGCGGGGAAGGTAATGTTAAATTTAAAGAAGATTCATATGTTAAGAAAGTAAATAACGGGGAGCTAGTATATAATTATTTATATCAGGGGAAAACGATTGTTAAGAGCGAAAAATTAATATATGAGGGAACAAAAAAAGAATTTTTAAATGATTATAATGAATTAGCGGAAGTAAATAATCTACCTAAAGAGTATGATGAAAACAATTTTGAGATGGTACAAGCTATCGATTTTGTTAATATGTCTTCAGGTAGTATTACTGATGAATGGATGCAAAAACATATTACGACAAATCTAGAGTCATCTGTTGTAGACGGTTATGGCTTTATTAGGTATGTCAAAGTAGAAGAACCTGTTAAACAAGATGAAAATAAAACTTTAGTAAGTGAAAATGTAATCTTAGTTAGTGATGAAAAAATTAATTCAAAATATGAACTTAGTGTATCTGATTTGAGTTCAGAAAAAGAAAAAGTATCTGAACAAATAGAAGATTATGATGTATTAAGTTTATATGATGTAAGTGTTTATAATGGTAAAAAACAAGTTGAAATGAAAAACGGAAAATATACCATAAAAATTAAACTTAGTGAAGAAGATGCTAAGTATCAAAATCATCGTATTATATATGTTGATGATGATGGTAAAGTAGCTGAGTACATCGATGGTGTTGTAGAAGATGGTTATGTTGTATTTGAAACAACACACTTAAGTCAATATGGTGTTATTGCAATGGAAGTAACACCAGAAGAGGTAGTAATACCTAAGGTAAGTAAGAGAACTATTGTAGTTAATTTATTTAAAATAAGTGTACTAGCTGGTTTTTCATTAGTATTCTTAGTAGTACTTATAATACTTATATTAAAAAGTGGATTAATAAAGAAAAGAAAAAGAAGAAGAGCTTAAGAGGTCTTCTTTTTTTGCGGTAATATACAATCTAAAAAGACATACACTTATGGTACAACTACACTATTGTATGAAGATACTTACGAGTATAATAATTCTAATTGGCAAGATCTTCTTACTAAATTTAATAATGAATTCATTACTTATGATAATATAGGTAATCCTTTGACTATGGGAAATAAGATATTTACATGGATGAATGGAAGGGAACTAGCTATTTATTCAGACGGAACAAATAACATTTCTTATAAATACAATCTAGATGGTATTAGAACTTCCAAGAAAGTTAATAATGTAACAACTAATTATTACTTGGAAGGCAATAGAATAGTGTTTGAAGATAGAAACGGAACTGTGTTATACTATATATATGATTCGGATGAATTGTTTGGGTTAGTTTACAATAATAATATTTATTATTATCATAAAAACATGTTAGGAGATATAATAGGAATATATGATTCTAACTATAATGAAATAGTCACATATGAATATGATAGTTGTGGTGGCATTAATAGTATCAATGATAATAGTGATATTAACGTAGGTATAATAAATCCATTCCGTTATATATCATATTATTATGATGAAGAAACACAATTGTATTATATGAATTCGAGATACTATAAACCGAAAATAGGTAGATTTATTAATTCGGATGCTTTAATAGATAAGGAGTCTATTCTTGGTTCTAATTTGCTTCAATATTGTTATAATAATCCTATCAACAATGTTGATTTGGATGGTAATAGGAGGCGTTTTAATGATATATTATAAATATTTTGATCCATATTTTGATATATATGAATTTGAATATGATCAAGAGACTATTAGAAACGAAATAATACAATTAAAAGCCATGATAAAAAAAACTATAGAGCTATTATGCTTAGATTCAACATTAAAACTAGTGGTTTTTGATAATTTTGTTAACAACGAAATTGTATTAATGAGAGATGTACCTTATTATTTTGACGTTGATAGTATTCCTTTTGATGAATTATTTAAGAATACAAGATCTTTTACTATAAGCGATAAAGAAAAATTGTTTTTCTTTGAACTTCATGATATAGGCGAAGTGATAATGGGAATAAAAACAAATGATAAGATGGTTATAGATGAAGTAACAAAAATGGTTGAAGAAAATCATAGGCTACATTCAATTTAAAAAATAAATTCGAGAATTATTTCTCGAGTTTTTTTGTTATAATAAAGAGCAAATTGTGATATATGAAAGGGTATAGAAATGGTTGATATTAGATTTAAAAAATATTTAGAAAAGAATTATTATAATGAGTTGTTTTATGCATTAAAAAAATACTTAGAAGATAATAGAAATAATACTTGTAGACTAGATGATGTTTCTATTAAAAATATACGTTTAGGTAATGATGAAGATATGATGAAGTAGTAAAAGAAAAATATGAAGATGAATAAAAAAGAAGAACTTAAGAATTCTTCTTTTTTTATGTTATACTTTAGATGGTGTTAGTAATGATATATTTATATAATTATTTAGGAATTATTAATTTAATAACATTTATTATTTATGGAATAGATAAGAAAAGAGCAATAAAAAAAGAAGTTAGAATAAGTGAAAAGACATTAATATCTTTAGGTTTTATTGGTGGATGTTTAGGTGCTTTAATAGGTATGGGAATGTTTCATCATAAAACGAGAAAGATCTGGTTTTATATCAGTAATATATTATTTCTAGCTGGATGGTCTTATGTGTTAGTAAAAGTACTGTTTTTATGATAAAATAATTAATGGAGTTGATCCGAATGAAATTAAGTTTAGCAATGTATTTTATATTATTTATTATATATTCAACTGTTGGTTGGTTTTTAGAAACAATGTTTTGTTTTTATAAGACTAAAAAGTTGGTTAATAGAGGATTCTTAATAGGACCAGTATGTCCAATATACGGTATTGGTTGTGCAGCGATTATCTTCTTTTTAAGTAGGTATAAGAATGATGTAGTTACTTTATTTGTTATGGCTGCTGTAATATGTACAATATTAGAATATTTAACTAGTTATATAATGGAAAAATTATTTAAAGCTAGATGGTGGGATTATTCTGATAAGAAGTTCAATGTTAATGGACGTGTATGTGGAGAGAACACAATTGCTTTTGGTTTATTAGCTGTGTTAATGGTTAGATATATTAATCCATTTGTTTTAAGTATTCTTAATCATTTAAGTAGAATACAAATTAATTCTATAGCTATTATATTATCTGTATTATTATTTACAGATTGTCTTATGTCATTTAGAATCATCAATGGATTTAAAAAGACAGCAAGTTCTGTAAAGAAAGATAGTACAGAAGAAATTACTAAGAAAGTAAGAGAAATACTAGTTAAACGTGGTGGTTTTTACAAACGACTTGTTTCAGCATTTGATTTTGAAGCATCTTCTAAATTAATATTAGATTTAACAACAAGAATTAGAATAGACGCTATTAAAAAAGCTCAACTAAAAAAAGATAGAAACAGTGATAAGAATGGTACAGAATGAGAAAAAATATGAAAAAGCAATGAATGCTGTAGATAGATTTTTGAAAAAAAGAGGTTATAGTAGTTATTTTACAGTGTTCTTAAATGGATATAATAATAATCATATTTATATCAGTTTTAATTATGTTTTAAAGATTAAAGCTTATAGAATGGTTTGGTTTGACTTAAATTATATTGATTTAAAACATATGGATAGATATATAAGTGAACAAATAATGACTAGTTTTGCAGCTAATAAATTAGTAGAAGGAATAACTAGTTTAAAAATTAAACCAGGAGAATTCTTTAAAGATGATATTTTAGGTGATAGAGTAGTTATCAAGAATATCTTAAAAGATGGAGAAGTTTATGCGTTTGATAGATTCTTACCTAGAAAGTGGGCAGCATTAATTGATCCATTGGTATTAGTATTTTCTTATGTACCAAGAAGTATGGAATTATTCTTAAATGAAATGTTTGCTAATTTTGATAATACAACTGAAATGTATAATACTAGAAAAGCAATTAAGTTTAATCCAGATAAAGATAAGTTCGAAAAATTCTTTGGTGAAATGGAAAGAGATAAAGGTACTAAGTTATATGCTAATAGCAGAGTATCTTTCTTAGAAAAGTTAGATGATAAATATTTAGCTATCGTAGAAGATGTAGAACCTGTTTTAGTAGTTGTACATCAAGTAAATGAAGAATTTACGGTATTATGGTGTTCATGTCCTGGTAAAAAGTATTGTGCTCATATTTATGCAGCATTACTTGCTATAAAGAATAAGTCATTTAATAATTTTTATAAAGTAAGATATAAAGGAGATAATTTCACTTTATTAGATAGAGTAAGAGATGGTTTATTCTATTTCTGCTTTGGTGTTAATGGTGATACGTTATTATTAATTAGTGATAATGGAGGAATTACTTCTTCTCCAATAGTTGAAAATGGTAAGTGTATGTTTGAAGTTATCGAAGATGATGATGAATGTAGTTTATCTAAATATCTAGAGAAATATGATGATTAAAAGATATCTTAAAGGATATCTTTTTTTATGTTATAATTTAGATGGTGAATAGTTATGTTTAAAGGATATAAGTATTTCTTAAAAGAGACACAAGATAGTACTAAAGATAAAGTTAATCATGCTGTTATGGGTCAATATGTAGGTAATGAATTACTATTATGTTTTATAGCATTTGTTGTTTATTATCTACTTATAATTATTAATATTAAATTGTTTCCAGTAGCTATTGTATTATTAGTATTATTTATAGTATTTATATTTAGAACAAGATATGCTTCACTAGGTGTTACAAAGAATAAAATTATAATTGTTAAGTTTAGTAGAATAAGAAAAGAAATAAAAAAGATATATGAAGTACCAATTGATGAAATTAAATATTTTGATTATAAAAATATTTTATATATTAATTCACTAAGATTATCATTCTTTGATAAAGATGGTAGTTTTATAAGATATAAATTTAGATTCGCTAGTTTCTTTTTTGGAAAAGATATGAATTTATATAGTGAAAATTATAAGGGGTTAGCAGAAGAATTAAAGAAAATACAAAAGGTACTAGATAAGGGTGATTTCTAATGTTAGAAATAAAAAATTATTCAATGGAATATTTTAAAGGAAAGAAAGTAATTGATGGTTTATCTTTAACTGTTAAAGATGGTGATATTTATGCTTTTGTTGGTAGAAATGGAGCAGGTAAAACAACAACTATTAAATCAATAGTTGGTATTAATCATATTACTGAAGGAGATATTCTTTTAGATAAAGTAAGTATTTTAAAAGATCCTTTAGAATATAAAAATAAATTAGCTTATATACCTGATAATCCAGCTTTATATGAAAGTTTAACAGGTATTCAATATTTGAATTTTGTTGCTGATATGTATGAAGTACCAGAAAGAGAAAGAATAAGTAGAATTAAAGAATATGCTAAAAAATTTGAATTATATAATGAACTTGGTGATGTAGTATCTAGTTATTCACATGGTATGAAACAAAAACTTGTTTTAATATCAGCATTTATACATAATCCTAGATTATATATTCTAGATGAACCTTTTGTTGGATTAGATCCAAAAGCTGCTTTTACTTTAAAAGAATTATTAAAAGAAAAAGCAAAAGAAGGAAAGATGATATTCTTTTCAACACATGTATTAGATGTAGCTGAAAAACTATGTAATAAAATTGCTATTATTAAGAATGGTAAATTAATAGTTGATGGTGATATGGAAGAAACAATTGCTGATAAATCTTTGGAAGAAATATTTATGGAGTTAGTTGTCGAAGATGAATAAGTTATTTAGATTAATATATGTTAATATGGTTGATAATCTAAATATTAACATGATAAAGGAATCGAAACAGATTAATGCAAAAGATTCTTCTGAAGTTAAATTGATTATAACGGCAATTTTGGGGATTTTATTTGGTATTGTTTTATATAATATATATGATTTGGCAGGGGCTTTTTTAGTTAATAAATATTATATTTTAGTATTAGCTTTTGTATTATCAACATTTACAGTATTCTTTAGTAATTTAGTTACCGTTGAAGATACATTGTTTTTAAGTAATGATGTAGAGATGTTGTATTCATTTCCATTAACTAAAGCTCATATTGTTTTAAGTAAATTATTTAATATATATATTAGAAATTTATTCTTTATTTGTATTATTAATATACCTGCTATTATTTCATTTGCTTCTTATATAAAAGTAAGTGATTTAGTTGGTTTGTTATATTTGTTATTTTCACTTATAATACCATTTGTACCTATTGTTATTACTTCATTGCTTTCTTATGGTAATGCTTATTTAAAAGCAAGAAGAGATCATAAAGTATTATTTAATATTATAAGAGTATCTGTATTTGCTTTGATGTTAGCAATTGTTTATTTAGCATTAGGTGGTATAAAAGCAAAAGGTATAGATAATTTTATAAATGAAGTATTTAATAATCTATCTAAGTTTTATCCGTTTATTAATATGGTTAAATACTCTTTGATAGATGGGAATCCTTTTTATATATTTTTAGGTTTAGTTGTACCAATTTATATTTTATATATATTTATTGTATTTTTAGCTAATAACTATATTAAGTTGATATCTATTTTAAAAGGTATTAGAGTTAGTAATAAGTTTATCTTGGGGGATGCTAAAAACAATGGTAAGTTAGTTGGTATGATCAAGAAAGAAATAACTACTATTTTGCATGACAAACCATATTTTATGCATACTATTGGTTTAGAGATAATTGGTACTCTTCTTGTATTAGTTATCTGTGTTATTAATCCTTTAGAGAGATTAAAGAATGTTGAAAACATAGTTTATTATTATAGTACTTTTATGCCAAGTATTATTGCTTGTTTATCAAGTTTATGTTGTACGACAATTTCTTCTTTATCATTAGAAAGAAGTAATTTAGCTATGTTAAAATCAATGCCTTTAAGATTTGGTAATATCTTATTATATAAAGTATCAACTAATATAGTTATATGTTTACCTTTATTATTAATAAATCTAATATTAATTACTCTATTTATGGATACATCTTCAATAGTAATACTAATTAGTTTTATATATGCATTCTTTACGATATTATTTATAAGTATTTTAGGTATTACATTAGATTTTGTATTTATAGATAATAAAGAAAGAGATCAAAATGTAATTATTAAACAAAGATTAATAACTTTTGTACCAATAATAGTATCTGGTGTAATAGGTATTTCACCATTCTTATTACCAGTTTATTTTAAGTATTATTATATGATAGGTTCTTATGCATTAATGGAGTTTGTAGGGGTAATTATTTGTGTTATATATCTATTAATTAATTATAAGAAACTATTAAATAGGATAGAATTATAGGAGTAGAAATACTCCTTTATTTATGGTATTATATTTAAGAATAGAGGGATACTTATGAATGATTATGATTTAATTGTTATAGGTGCAGGTATTAGTGGTTTAATAGCAGCAAATATCGTGTTAAAAGAAGGTAAAAGAGTTCTTGTAGTAGAGAAGAATAATATCTTTTCGAAAGAAAGTAATAGTTTTATTAAAGGACGTTTTACTTTTAATTCTAGTTTAAGTGAAATTGGTTATTACAATAGTGAAAATGATGTAATAGATAATATACTTAAAAATATAGGTATTAAGAAAATAAAATATATTAAGACTGATGAAGCATTTAGATTAGTTTCTAAAGATGAAGTTGGTCATCGTATAGATTATATAATGCCTTTTGGAATAGATAACTTTATTGAAAAAATGGAGGAGTATGTTCCTGATTCAAAAGAAAGTTTAGAAAAGTATTTTGAATTAGCTACAGAATGTAATAATGCTATTAAATATATATTGGGTACTAATGGTAAACCAAATGATGAAGTCATGAATAATAAGTATGAAAGTTTCATGAAGGTAGCCACATATTCACATAGTGAAGTACTTGATATGTTAGGTGTTCCACTTCATGCACAAGAAATATTAAATACTTATTGGATGAATTTTGGTTCATCTGAAACAGAAATATCATTTGTACAATATGCTTCCTCTATGTATGAATATATTAAAAATGGTATTCATATTTTAAGAAATGGTAATTATGAACTTCTATATGCTTTATTAGATCAATTTACACGTAATGGTGGAGATATTAAGTTTAATTCATGTGTTAAGAAGTTAATTGTAGATAAAAATGTTATTAATGGTGTTACTTTATTAAATGATAGTAAGATTTATAGTAAACATGTTTTATTTAATGGTAGCTTACATGATATGTATGGTAAGTTGATGGATAAAGCAGATGTACCAGTTAGAGCTATTCAACGTTGTAACCAGAAAAAGTTGGGCTTAAGAAGATTTACTGTTCAACTTGGTTTAAATAGAACAATAGATGAATTAGGTATTCATAATTATGCTTATTATATTTATGATTGCTTAGATAGTGACTTAGAATTAACAAAGATGAAGAGTTTACGAGTAGATAGTGCTTACTGTAGATGTTTAAATGTAATAGATAATGGTGTAAGTCCTGATGGTACTACTTTATTAGAATTAAATACTTATTTTAATGGAGATGTATTTGAAGAAGAAGTTACTGATGATAATTATGAAAAATTAAAGAATAAGATTGCAAATGAATTAATTAAATTATTTGAAGACAAATTGAAGCTAAAGATAAAACCATATATTGAAGAAATAAATATTATAACACCAGCTGATTATTATTTAATGAATGGTAACTATGCTGATGGTTATAAGATGTATGGTAATGATAATATGTTATATAGATATTTTAATATCAATAATGAGAGATATATTAAAGGTTTATATAACTGTGGTGCATTCTCAGTTTTTGGTGGCACTGTTGATGGTTTGTTTATGTCTGGTGAAATAGCTTCAGAATTAACTATTATGGATATGGCAGGTGAATAAGATGGCAACAAATAAGTTTAGTTCACTTGGAAATAGTGATATCAAAAAATATAAAAACATGATGAATTTAGCAGAAGATTTTATTACACAAGGTAAGGATAAATACTTTAGTGGTGATAATAAGTATGATGAATTAACACCAATTATCTTTAATGATAAGATAAAAATGATTGTATCTAAAATAGTAGATATTGCTCCTGATTATAAATTAATTACAATCAGAAATGAAAGAGAAAGTAAAATAGCTTTATTTAATCCAGGTCAATATATCTCTGTAACAATTGTTTTAGATAGAAGAATTATGACTAGAATCTATACTATTGTGTCTGGTATTAAAGAAGCTAAATTATATGAATATAGTTTTATAGTTAAAAATGATAATAATGGTAAGATGAGTGATTTCTTATATAATAATTTAAAAATTGATGATGACTTAATCGTCTCTGGACCATATGGTGATTTTTACTATAATGAATTAGTTGATAAAAAGAATATTATTGGTCTTTCATCACCTGAAGGTATATTACCATTTATATCAATGGCAAAAGCTATTAGTGATGGAGATTTAAATGTTAATTTAAAACTATTCTATAGTGCTAAAAAGTATGAGGATTTAATCCTAGTAGATTATTTAAAAGGAATAGTTGATAATAGTGAAAAAATAGATTTGTATATATTATTAAGTGAAGAAGAAAAGAAAGGCACTATTAAAGGTGTTATTACTTATGATGAAATAAATAAGATATTTGATCATGATTGTAGTATCTTTGTTTCTGGAGAAGAAGGTTTCTTAAAATATTTAAATAAAGAATTAGATAAACTTAAGATACCTAGAAAATTTATTAGATGTAATATGTATAAACCTAAATGTAATATCAAGAAAGTTAAAGCTTATTTAATGACAGTTCATGTGGGGGATGAAGTGTTCGAATTCCCATGCTTTAACAATAAGACATTACTTGAAAGTATAGAAGAGAATAATTTATATGTACCAAATAGATGTCATATTGGTATTTGTGGTTTATGTAAGACAAAACTACTTAATGGAAAGATAAAAGTAATAAATGATCGAAGGAATGTTAATGATATAGAAAATAATTTAATATGTCCTTGTTCAACATATCCATTAAGTGATATTGAGATAAGAATTAGATAGAAAGGGCTTTTAAAAGTCCTTTTTTATTGAAAATCTTTTACTTATTATTATATAATTTAGATAGGTGATATATATGTACTTAGATAAGATTAAAGCTAATATGAGTATCAGAAATAATTGTTTAGGTCCACAAGCTTGTAAAGATGATGAAGCTTATAGATTTAAAGATATTGATGATGATATAAGACCACCTTTTTTTAGAGATATAGATAAAATAGTTTATTCTTTATCATATACGAGATATATGGATAAGACTCAAGTGTTTACTTTTAATGATAATGATAATATAAGTAAAAGAATGACACATGTACAAATGGTAAGTAAGATAGCAAGAACTATAGGTCGTGCTTTAGGTTTAAATGAAGATTTAATTGAAGCTGCTGCTTTAGGACATGATTTAGGTCATGTACCATTTGGTCATATTGGAGAAAGAATCTTAAATGAAATTAGTTTAAGATATGGTGAAGGTTATTTTAATCATAATATTCAAAGTGTTAGATTGCTTTTGGAATTAGAAAACAAAGGCAAGGGTGTAAACGTTTCATTACAAGTATTGGATGCAATAATGTGCCATAATGGA
>JAEEGL011985721.1_pt1 | contig 19176 bp, 47 predicted proteins | sample 9134231 | NCBI WGS metagenome assembly JAEEGL01 (sample SAMN16246548, study PRJNA631951) | gut metagenome | biome: gut microbiome; feature: rumen; material: fiber-attached | host: Bos | place: Iran: Karaj | collected 2018-10 | reverse complement strand
AATCAAAGTGATGGGCGTTGAGCCAATCATAGGAGTCTGTTGCCCACATCGGATAACCATCGGGAGTCTTTATGGTTGTTTTAACGAATTCCAGGGTTTCTTCCTCGGTCAAACTTGACATCGGGCGGAGATAAGGCTTAAAATCATCTTCACTATGTAACAAATCAGCCAATAACCCAGCATCCAACCTCATATCATAAGAGGCTTCTACCATTCCACCATCTGAAGTTATTTCTATTATAACCCCATAAGGCAACCTGGCACAGAGGTCTATCAACAACAATTTCTTTTCTTCCTGTGTCATATCTTATCTAATTTTATACATATCTTCCGGTGCTTCAAGAGCAAGACCTTTTGGAATCAAATTACGATAGTCAATATGATGCTCATTACAATAATCTACATAATCACTATCTGTAAGGAATTCAAGTTCTTCAAGTTCTTCTTTTGTTAATTTATGTATTGGACGAAGATATGGTTTAACATGACATAATTGCACATCTAAAGTATTACTATTTAATTCTGAAATAAAGTATGCAAATGTATTTCCAACTTCTACCAATCTACCGTAATGTCCGGAATGTGTGTCTTTAATCATAACTCCATATGGCAATCTTGCACAAATGTCAATGAATAATAGTTGTTTTTCTTCCTGTGTCATATTACTTCTTCCTAATCTGGACTATTACCTTATCTCCTTTTGCTTGAAGTTGGTCATCAAGCCATACCTTAATACATCTCTGCCATTTAGTCCCGCCAAAAGGAACTGACTCAATGATTTCTGCCTCGTGGGTTTCTCCTTGTCCTGCCATCCACATTGCCCCAGACTTGAATATATTATGGTGTGTCTCCTCAAAGATGTTCTCGTGTTCAAGGACTTCCATTGTCTCAAAGTTCTTGTCCATTGCCTCATCTATATCCTCCGGGAGTTTAGATTCAGAAAGAAGGATATCCAATGCCTCAAGGAACTTCTCCGGGGCAAGGTCCGCATACATCTTCCTGTAGTTGTCCAAATAATCTATTGCTTCTACTTTTGTCATATCCTATATTTTTTCAAGTGCATGCCTGATGGCGTCTTCTTCTGCTTCCTCACTCTTGTCAAATGCCCTGACATTATAGACAGTGGATTCATCACACCATCTCCCTGTCTCTGTGTTGCACATCACCCAGTAATACTTGACCACATTGACCATATCACTCATAGTGTGATTGGTGATCCTGATTTCAATATGAAGATGATGATTCTCCCTCAACCATTTCCTTGCCCTCTGAAGAGTTGGGGCAGAAATGTATCCAACATACTTGCTGTTCCAATCATCAGAAAACCTATCAAAATAAAGTTTATCCTTATCATCAAGATAGTATCCAAGAGTGGTTTCATCAAACCCCTTCTTTTTCAGGAGCTTTGCCACTTCAACACTTACATAATCTTCTGTAATCATTTCTCTTCAATTTTTTCTATAGTAAAATAACCAGGAAAACCAATATCTTTACATATGTTTTCTGAATATCTTGAAAGGTTGAACATAGCATATCTACCCATAGATGTAATATCTGGATTTTCACTCCCATCCTCATTATAGCATAGTCTACTGTAATATTTGAGAGATTCATCAACAACAAATTCCAGTTCTACTTTAAACTTCATGCCAAAATACAATTAATTTAAATCAAATTTTCAAGACAATACTTTATTGCAACTTCATATGCCTGTTCAGGTTCCGCATAAAGACTTCCGTCATCATACATTATCTTTCCATCAGAGACCCTTCTGATTTCAGGATAATATGCAGCATCATGATACCACTTGGTTCCCCTCTCATCTTCATCATAATCAATTTCCATAGGTACAAAGATGTGAAACCCTTTCTTCCTCAACCATTTCACCGCCATCTGGATAGTTGGGGCATATACACCATCCGGAGACTCCTGGTCATAATCAGGTTCAGGATAAAACCTCTTTGATTCACAATTCCAATCAAACCCCTTTTCCTTCAGGAGTCTGGCGGTCTCAACACTCACATAGTCTTCTGTAATCATTTTATCCATATCAATACAAATTACTGTCAATATAAAAATCAACAGTCTTCATATACTTCCCTTTTCCAAGGTATTCACTCCCCTCGGAAATACTCACATCATCAGTAGTCCTGCAATCATGATCCCCCTGATAATACATAGTGGCGGTCACGGTCACCTTCGCATCTTCAAGACCATTTGCCTTGATATAATCAATAACATCCTTTCCAGTCATAATATCATTTCTTCAATCTATAAACACAAAACCTTATCCATCTTCCCTTCACATCCTGATCTACTTTCATATCGGGATTCATATCTATGTAATTGTAATAATCCATTCCTGTATCCACACCATCCTTGTTGATATAACTCCCGAACTTGTAATACTTCTCATAATCCATATCCAACCCGCCAATCTCAACGAAGTAATCTCCATCCTCCACATCATAGTTCCTCAAGAACTTCACCAATGCATCTTCAGTGTCACAAATACCATACTTGGAGAACTCGCTCATCCTCTCCACATCCTTGTACTCCACAAACACTCCCAGTCTCACCCAACTGTCATCACACTGATATACAGGAATCTCATCACCCGCCAAAATCACCTCACAGAAGTCCTTCACCCAATCGGCACTCTCCTTGGTCTCCCAATTGGCATCTATATATTCCTTATCAACTGTCAATAACGGTATCATATCTCAAATATAAAATGAATCAATACAGTCAACGGCCAGAAGGTGATCAATATACCATCAACAATCAATTCCACAATATCATCACTCCCATATAATATATCAAGTCTCTCACAAATCAATGTACCTACAAGAGAGTAAACCAGAAAACCTAATATAATCCAAATCATAATTCCTCCTTTATCTCTCAAACCACTTCAAGGTTTCATAATCAATCTCGATCAATACGCTGTCTTCGCCACCCCTGTAATCACCCGCCACAGTAGATAGACAACCTTTGGAATATTTGTTTCCCCTGTTTACCTGAACATTTACCTCACAGTCATGTCCGATATATTCCCGGATTTCCTGCAGCCTTTCAATAAGCCCGTCAAGAGTGTTTAATTTATTTTCCATTTTAATTCTTCTTATAAACCTCTTCTTCAACTAAACTTTGTTCATCCCACACACTCTCATCTTCGAAAGTATAAACCCATCCTTCTTCGTCAAACTCAACATTTACGATTTTACCGATAGGATATTCCCCTTCTTCATTTGAAGTACATATATATTGGGCAAGAACATCACCTACATTCCACCTCGACTTTCTCCCTTGGATATATTCAGTGGATAGATAACCATATTCCGGTTGTTCCTCTGACTCCTCTTGCTGGAGAGAAGTGATGATGTCAATTATTTCACTCTTCGCATACTCATAGTATTCATCTGATTCACTGATGCAACTTTCAGAGCGAAGTTCCCGTATCTTGGCAATCAATTTTTCTGAATCAATGTATCTTTCCATATACCTAATAATCTACATAACAAATATAACAATATTTCTCCACATTTCCAAATATTTTTAAAAATTTTTTGCGCAGCAAAAGATTTTTTTTCACAAGATCATCCACCCCCCCAGATTTGACAATTTATGAGATAATATATAAGAGGAAGATTACTTCTATGATAGAGAATAGTATCCATATCAGTTACCATATATCTTGGAGGATCAGCCCCACTATCAATTCCCACTATCAAGACAAGATCATTACCCACTATAAAGATAAAGAACATTCCTACCATCAATATAAAATCATTCACACTATCAAGACAAGATCTTCAATTATCAAGACAAGATCATACCAAAACTCCTTCAATTTGGACATCCACCACACTTTTCTTCCACTTCTTTCCATTTTCTTCCATTTTGGTCTTTTTTACCAGATATGAAATAGACTGAAAATCAATGACTTACAAATAGTGTAAAATAGACACCCTCAATAGAAGTGTGTAGAATGACTCCCCAGGAGTTTATTTCAAAAAAATTCTGACATCAAGCCTGTGGGGTGTGTTCGTCAGTCGCGATCGCAGAATACCCATTTTGGGGGTATATGGGCAAAATCCCCAATTTCCCCATTTTTGGTATTTTGGGCATTTTTGGGTATTTGGGGGATCTACCCATTTTCCCCATTTTCCTGGTTTTCCTGATTTTGGCCATTTTCCAGGAAATCCCCATTTTTGGCATTTTTGGGTATTTGGGGTATTTTGGCCATTTTGGGGAAATGTGGAAAATCGCAAAATCGCCACCGTATGGGAAAATAGTGAAAATAGGTGATTTTTGTGTTTTTGTGGAAATGGGTGATTTTGGCAGATCCAGGAAAATGACAGAAAATGTGAAAAATGTCAAAATAGGTGATTTTTTGACAAATATGAAATATGGTGTTTTCTGCTGGTTTGGGAGATCTTTCCTGTAGAAGAAATACAGAAACAGTGTTTTTTGAGGGAATAAATCCTGGAAATGTGATTATTTGGGTGGAAAAGGTTCTGGATATGTGATTAATATGAAGAGAAAGATCAGGATGGAGAGAATCTCTGACTCTGAAGTATGAAGAAGTATGATAATATCTGACTCTGAAGTAACAGTAACATCCTGAAGTACAGTGAGATGAGTGCCTCCATCTAACTGGTAACTTGAGATGGGGGTATCTAACTTCTGGTTCTACAGGATGTTGAGTCTGGGGACCTGGACCTTGGGTGGATGACTGAAGGCAGGACCATGCAGGATGGGGACAGGAGGAGGGACCTGGGCCTGGACCTGCAATAAGAGAAGGCCACTCACTTGGGGGGTGGGTGGTCTTGGGTGCGGTGGCGGTCAGCGGTTTGGTCTATCCTATCTCAAGGAGGTTCACCAGATGGTAGTCCTTGTACTTGGAGCAGATGGAGGTGAGGAACTCTTTGAATGGAGTCTTCATCCTCTTGGTCAGTGTCCAGTGACTCATATCGAATCCTGCTTTGGACAGCTGCTTCCTGAAGGCGTCTCTCTTGGTTGAGTACTGCCACTTGATGTCATGGGTGCATGCCTCTGCGTGGACAGTTGCCTTCCAGGTGATGAAGGAATGCTTGAGGTCTCCATGGTAGAGGAGAGTGTCATCCTCCTGGATGTTGTCTACCTTGGTCACTCTAAAGACATACTTCATCGGGTTTGGCATGAACCTGGCCTTCAGAGTCACATTGTCCACTGTAGGCATCGGACTCATATTGACTTCCTCGGTGAAAGAATAGACTGGGGTGTAGATGTCAATCCTCTTCAGTCCGGAGTTCCAGTATCCATCAGGGATGTCAACTGCCTCCACCATCTGACCAGTAGACTGATCGATGAAGGCAACATATGCTGACCCACATTCTTGAGGGTGGTGGTAGATGACGATGACGTTCATAGTTCGGTACTTTAAGAGTCTATTGCTGGTTCTGCTGTAGGAGGGCATCGGTGAGTATCTCCACTACTACATCATAATCCACAACATTCCCGGTGTGGTATCCATATGAGTGGACGATCTCATTCGCCTTGGCAATGGCAATCTCCTTTGGGGTCATTACTGATTTGGGTGGCATAGTGTCTGTTTGTTGATGATAAATTTTACTTGGTCACAGCAGAAGCAAGAATCTGCCTGGCCCTGGTTCTTACTTCGGTGTAGACAGTGTTGAACTCTTCATCAGTCAGCTGCTGAAGGGTTCCCACATTGGTCTTGTCCTGCAGGAGGTTGGCTGCATTGTCCAGCATGGTGATTCTACCCAGATGGGTTGTGATCCCAGGTGTGAGGTCTACAAACTCTACCAGTTCTGCAAAGTCCTGGATGAGGGTTTCAAAGTCTTTTCTTGTCTTCATTGCGGTGGCGGTTCTGAATCGTTATAGTATTACTTTCTTCTTCTTGAGATAGGTCTGGATATTGTTGAGGATTTCAGATTTCCTCTTGGCAGTATTGGAGTCAAGCATCTGTTTGATGGGTGAATCTGCTTTTGCCAGATCCAGGATGAAGAGGGTCATCTCATGGCAGAGCTCCCTCATCTCCTCCTCATAATCTTCCCGGGTGTCAAACTGGTCTTCCTTGGGGACATCAAATCCCAGGAGGTCATACAGGTGGAGACATTCCTCTGCTGTAGGCACCCTGGAGATCTTGAACTTGGATATGGAAGGTGTTACCATATTACTTGCAGTATTCGGTGTAGGTCACCTCTGGTTTGGGTTCTTCAAACCGTTTGGCGGCATCTGAAATGAACTGATCGATTCCCTGGGTGTCAGTGAAGGGGATACCATTGAGTCCCTTCTCTGAGACATCACCGCCATCATATCCACAGACATCAAGGTAGATTGTCCCTTTGGTGGTGGTGATGAATCCCATAAAGGGGACATGCTCATGGACATACTCTATGAATCCTTTTCTATTGGTGTGTTTCATATCAGTCGATTTCTTATGGTTACGGTTAGTTTTCTGAAGATGGCCAGATTTCTCCATCTGTATTTTTCTTGATCTGTTCTTTTTCAGTGGAAGTCTTGATATTGTCAATGATTATGATTCCTCCAGACACATAATGAGATTCCCCATTCTTGTCAGTGAAATTGATTCCTCCATTCTTCAGGGGAGTACCTACATAATCAGAAGATGTAGTGTAACCTCCAGATGTGATGGTTGTCTCAACACTCATTGTACTTTCTTCCCACTGTCTGATTACTTCTCCATTGTTGTTGAGGAGAGTGATGTCTCCAGATGTGGTGGTTGTATATATAGTCACTCCACAGGATGAGAGGATGACCATCAACAGGATGAGAATTCCAATGTGTTTCATATCAGTCGATTTCTTACGGTTGCGGGTTGCGGTCGATTTCAGGATTAGTAGGTCACTGCCACCATAGTGAGAGGCTGCTCCCAGGTACCACAGACACACTGGGTGACATTGTAGATCTCGTCAGCATTCTGGGTCATAGACTTGGGGAGGTCATAGTCCTCAACCTCATCATCGGGGATATACTCCACAGAGATGTTGCCATTGGTTTCCTGGTTGTTGGCAATGAGGTCTTCCACTACCTTCTTGATGGTCTCAGAGACATTGTTTTCAAATACGAGTTTCATGATGCTGTTGTTTTATTGGTTTCTTTTTCTATTACAAAGATAAGAAAAATAATTGAAACTACCAAATATTTCTTTACTTTTTTCAGCGAATTTCATATCGCAGACCGCAATCGTCAGTTATTCACTTCTCATTATATCCTTCCAATCCTTGGTCTTCTCCTTCATATAATTCAATCCTTCCTTGGCGGACTTCCCCAGTGACTTCAGACTCAGGGCGCTGCTGAAGACAACCACATCTGACTGGCGGATTTTCATCACACCCAGACCCACCTTGGTGATGTACAGTCCTGCGTCATCCTTCAGTACCTCAAACTGGTCATTACCGATCTTGAATGTCCTGTGGAGGATTTCCTTGGAGAATGCCTCGGCAGCAGAAAGCAGGAATTCCCTGGTCATCTCTTCGGTTCCCAGGATGATGATTCCCTTGGGTGCTTTGATGGAGTAGACACCTGCTGTCTTGTCCAGGACTTTGTTGGTCACAGGATTCTTTACCACATCCTTGGCGGACAGGGAAATGCAGGCGAGTGCGAGAGCGATGATTGTGATAATCTTTTTCATAATGTTGTGTTATTTAAGTAAATTCTTCAAGGATGATGTCTTCTTCCTGGGACCACTCATATGAGTCTGCATAAGCATCTCCGAGATAGTGTTCACCGGTGGAGGTCACTTCATAGAAAGTGCAGCATCCATATAACTCATCACATTCTTCAAGGATGAGTTCTCCGGTGTCCCGGTTCCGATAGTAGTTGTGGTTGTAACAGGACATAGATTCCTGATGCTCCCATCTGCTCGGATTATGAATTACTCCTTTTTCCATTGTTCTATTGGTTTCTTTTTCTATTACAAAGATACAACAAATAATCGAAACTACCAAATTTATTTTCACTTTTTTGATGTCGCAGGTTTCGTCACCGTAAAAAACAAGTGATGACCCTTTTATTGGTTGGGTTCAGGCCATAGTTCCCCCTGCCCACCCTGTTCAGATGGGTCAAAGAAAAAGGTCATGCAGTGCAGACCTCAGACTCTTCGGTCAATATCAGTTAATTACTTCTTCATATTCGTCAGTCGTTTTCGTTAAAATTCATTTCTATAAAACATCTTGTCTATCTCTTCCTTGGTATACCACTGTCCATTGTATGGGATGAGTTTCTCTTCAGGGTTCTGCTTCAGTCTGCTGATCAGATCCAGCACCTGATGATATGCTTTCAACATGGCCTTACCATCCGGGTAGGTATTCCCATTCTTCTGGAGATTTGTCAGCTGGTCACTCATTGCCAGAGCAAATGCAAAGTATACTTGGTCATCCATATCTATTCAGTTTTATTATCTGTTTCCTGGTCATCAATGATTTCCCTGGTTTCCTGGTCAAGTTTCTTCCGGAGGATCCTTGAGTAGACTCTTTTGGTTCTACCTCCTGATTTATGTCCATCACCCTGGTCTTCCCTGATGACCCCGGGGACACCATACTTGAAGAACATCTTTCCAGGTTTGTTCTTGGGTTTCTCATTGTCCTGGTAGTCCTTCCTTGGTTTGCCACCCACACAATCAGTGGGGACTCGCAAGGCGATCTTACTGTGTTTGGTCTTTCCCATAAGTCTATCTATCCCTCTTGTTTTCTTCCAGTACCTCTTCCCAGTCGGTTGTCCATCCTGCGTCTTCAATTGCCTTGATAACTTCAGAGTTCACCCGGTAGGTTTCAATCTTGTAACTGTCGGAGAAACCTCCATACCAGCATTCTGTTTTAGTGATGAGTCCTGCTTCCTCAAGTTCCTGGATCTTCTCCGGTGTGTTCCTGTAGAGATTCTTCTTCCCTTGAGAGCTGTCCACTGTGATGTGATGGAACTCAAGCTGACTATAGTAGTACTGGGATGAGATGTGAATCTTCTTCTCCCACAGCGCCTTCATCTTCTCCAACCACTCTTCAGTTGCAGGATTCTCCTCCGGAGTCAGGTAGACTCTCTTGATTCCCAGTCCCAGTGTCTTCACCACACCCTTGGCAGATCTGCTGGTTGCCTCGATGACATCAAAGAGCTTGGGATTGTCTTCAATGTACTGCATCAGGGCTGTCTTCTTGATTCCCAGCTCACTGGCGGTTTCAGTGATGAGTGCAAAGGTTGAACAGTTGACCTTCTGAATCAACGATACGATGCGGTGAACTTCGGTAATCTTGAGTTCCGGTTTACTTGATGGTGCTCCTGGTTGCATAACTATACAAAACTAATCTTGTCACAAATAACTGTTTTGGATCTGGCATCTTCATCCATATATGATACCATAACAGATGAGTCATTGTTGGGTCTCACTGAAATGATCTTGTTATCGGGGATTTCAGATTCCCAGTAACGTCCTTGGTCTCTTTTGTAAAGGTGTGCCATATCTCTCTGATTTCTATTACAAAGATACAACAATTTTCCGACATTACCAAATTTATTTGCAAAAAATCCACCGAATTATGTTTCAGTGGATTTCATATCGCATTCCGCCATCGCAGATTATATCTTTTCGATAATCTTCTCAATGAACACCCTGTCAATGGGAGTCCTTTGAACAATTCCTGTATACCCTGGCCAAATCACTCCTCTCTTCTTGAGTTCAACCACATCACCATTGGTTTCCAGGAGATCAGTCAATTTCTGTTTCCAGTTGGTTGCAGGAGTCTTCTCCTGATACTTCAGGATGGCTGCTGCTGACTCTTCCCAGTCAAAGAATTCCATAGACCAAGGTTTATCATATAACTGTGAGAAGGAAATGGTCATCGTCTTGAGACCATCTTTCTTCTTGACACCATAAGGATTCTCCTGTCCAATCTCCTGGATGGCGCTGACCATCGCTTCCTGGAGATTCCCTTCCAGGAGTTCCTTTTCCTTGGTCAGTTCTGCAATGCGCCGGCGGATTTCTTCTATTTTCATATTACTCTAATTCTGCGGTTTTCATTTCCACACTGAAGTTGGATGCCATAGGCTGGTATTTGTAGAAGCAGTAATAAAACCTGTTGCCTCTCCGGTTCATCTGGTTGACCTTATAGTTATCCTTGTCGGAGATCATGTCTTCATTGTCAGCCTTCATCTCCTTGAGGATTCTCTCATAGAGTTCATTGGCGTCTTCAAGTGTTTCCACATACCTGGTGTCGCTGTTGAAGGTTATCCCATGCTGGACATATTCAGAGTGGATGATGTAAAGTTTTCTCTTTTTCATATGATTATGGTTTGCGTTAGATTTCATACCATCCCTTGACGCAGAACCCATACATATCTGAAAGCCAATCAGACACCCGGTCTTCATCAAGGTCAATGGGGATTTCCACCTCGGTAGGGAGATCCAGTTCCTCTTCATCCATCCCATCAGTGTCCCATTCCACACCGATGGTCTTCATAGTGATAGAAGGATACTCATCAAGCGCCTGGGTTTCACCTTCCTGGAGGGAAAGGTTGTTGGCGATCTCCACCATATCCCAGTTCTCTGAGGATTCCGCCGCCTGCTTGGCATCCTGGAGATTGTCTGCTTCTACCTCAACATCATAGAAGGAGGAGAGATACACTCTGATGATATACTTCTCTTTCATATTACCATTCCTCCTCTTCATCAAGTTTACCTTCCTGGCGGAGCTTCTCATTCACCTTCTCCACCATATCCACCGACACAGCAAGAAGATGTTTGTAGTCATCAGACTGTGCGTCTGCGAGATATTCATCACGCTCTTTGGTGGTGAATCCGGATTGGAGCATTGCCCTGGAAACATATCCCATCACAGAGAAAGCGTTTCCATCTACTCCCACAAGGTCATAAGGTTTCATATCGATTTCAGTTAAATGTCTTTGTATTCGTTGTAAATCTTCTCTTTCTGCTCGATGCTCATCTCATTCCACTCTGCCTTCACCTCTTTGAGGAAGTGATTGACAGTGCATCGCTTGGGGTCAGCGGATTCCATGATCTCCTCATACAGACTGGAGAAGATGTAGGACAGGTCAAGGGAGTCGAGAGTCTTGAACCAGTCATTGATTTCAGTGAGTTTCGTTTTCATGATGATATGATTTTATTCCTCAACAGGATTACAGGATTGACTGATGTATTCTGTTTCATAATGTACTTCATCCACATCAACCCAATTACGGTATTCTGCTTCTTTCCTTGCCTTTCTGAATGCGTCAAGTTCATTGGATGCAATCACTTTTATGTCTTTTTCATCATAGATGACCACTTTCTTGACTCTGATTGTATAACGGTGCTTTGCCATAATGTTTGTTTCTTTTTCTATTACAAAGATACAAAAAATATTTTAATCTACCAAATTTTTTTGCATTTTTTATATCGTAGTTCGTTTTCGTTGGATTTCAGAAATTTGCATACTTGTTGCAAATCTTGTTGATGTCCCTCATAAGCGGTCCATTGTAGTGTCTGTCATAAGTACAGTTCCACTCATTGTTTCTGTATCCTTCAATGATTTCTTCCGGATAGATGTCAGTGTATTTCTTGATCTTGAATTTGTATCCAGACCAATCAAAAAATCTCATGATACCAGAGCAGTCACCAATGATGTAGTGCTTGAATCCAACCCTCACCTCAATGGCAACATGTGAAACACCATCTCCATTGATTGCATTGTTGAAGTTGGTTTCATTGAGAATGTCCAGATATTGATAGATGACAGTCTTATATTTGATTCCCAACTGTTTGAGGTTCTTTGCCAGAACATATGCAGCATAACAGCAACCACCCGCAAAAAGGTTATTGTTGTGAACATACTCATTGATCTTCTCACAGAGTTCATTAACAAGGGCAAGTTTCTTAATGGTGTTCATAATTGTTGTGTTTTGTTTCCAATACAAAGATACAACAATTATTTGAATCCACCAAATTTTTCTACACTTTTTTATAAAAAAATCCACTGATTTTGGGTCAGTGGATTTCGCAAGTCGCAATCGTTGATATTTATCATTCGCCATCATCAGTGGGGAGGATTTCCTTGGTACATTCCTCATCAGAGTCATAAGACCTCAACACACCTTGGTCATCCAGGTAGAACGCCTTCCTACAGTCCAGATCTGCAATGGTGTCCAGGACCAGCTGCCTCTGAAGTTGTGTGTGACCCACAATGTTGAACCCATAGGTCTCCTCCGGAGTCACCTTCAACCAAGCCCTGATGTCTGACCACACCGGAGAGCCATACTTGAAGCCACCCCAGCCGCGCCAAGAGTCATAGTTGCCCAGCGCATCCAGGATTCCATAGTGATCTGTCAGCCATGCATTGTTCAACCGGTCTACTACGTTAAAGCTCGCGTCAAGCGCGTCTTCTCCCCAGACCATCTCTGCCCAGCCTTTCAGGATTCCTGCATGACTGAAGATGATGTGTCTTCCTGCAATGTCACACTCCTCTGCCAGTTGGAACAGATTCCTGTTGTCACTGAAGAGTTTCTCAAGTTCTCTCCTGTGCCACCTGTCCATCCTGGAAGAACAGATGTCATCACCAATGGCGTAACCGCAGTCGTGATTCCCAATGAGGAGTGTGATTCTGTCTGGATACTGCTTCTTGAGTTCAATGATTTCCTTGAACTGGTCAACAGATCTCTGAAGATAATCATCACCACCACCAAATTCCTGAGGATATGGATCATGATAATCACCTAGGAAAACAATATTGGCACTTGTTGCTCCTAGTGTGACTTTCACCGGGTCTCTCCAAAAAGCCCGGCCATGTACATCCGGGATAATCAGGTACTTGATATTACTCTTCTGCATGTTCAGGGAAATACTTCTTTATGAATTCCTTGTTGAAGAAGACCGGACTTCCATCATCGAATGTCATCAGGTCTTCATACTTCAGAGCTCTGCCTAGGCGCTTCTCAATACAGTCCTTGCACAGGTATCCTCCTCCTGTCCAGGATTCACCATCCTTGGTATAGTACTTGATCCTAGGTTCATCCTGCGCCACCTGTAACCAGATCTCATCCTTCAGCATAGGTGACTCTGTGCCTATATAAGGGAATGTCTTTCCACAGTCCCAGCATTCACATCTGTCCGGGTTAAAATATACTCTCTTCATATATTAAATATAACAAAATGGGAGATTCTTCTCCCATCAGATGTCTACTTGAATATGTCAATATTCTTCAGAATTCTGTAGATCTGCCTGGCAGTCTTCCTGGTGAGATACTCTTCTGCTTTGATGGTAATCCTATCCTTGGACAGGAGATCATATCCACTGAACAACAGGTCTCCATTATCTGAAATCATAGTGAAGATGACAAAGTTGGGGATGATGTCCTGGAGATGAATGTCATACTCATGATAGAATCCATGCCTCCACTCACCTTCATATGATGTCATGTTGAGGATGAATTTCACAATCCTCTGCATATACCACTGCTTGGTTCTTATAATATTCATAGTCTACTTCTCTTTTTTGATGAAACGACCACGAGCATCCCTCTGCTGTTTACCGGTATTGGGTTTCTCCTCCTCATCAAATGGAATCTCATCCAGGTGAAGGACGTTTTCCCTGTAGTCATCTACCGCCATCATCAGGAGATTGGTGTCAGTGGCCCAGCTGTCCAGGACCTGGGTGAGTTCATACTTCACCAGATCTGCTGTCAGGTCATCACCATCAACAACAATGCAGCTGATCAGTCCATCAAGGACATACTTAAGGAAGTCGTCTCCCAGTGACTTCACGACTACGTTGACGATATACCTCCCCGCTGGATTGGGACTCTTGGTGACCCATGCAGCAAACGCTTTCCGGCGCTCATACTCCGGGATGCAGTCAATTGCAGACTTTGGCAGCCAGCCATAAATTTCATGATATTCCTGTTTCATGTTTTGAAAAATTAAGAATTCTGTAAATTGTTGATGATAGAATTCACCATAATTGAAACACTCTCTTCTAAATTATCAGTAGTGCCAAGGTCAATTCCCTTCTGTAGGCAGATCTCCTGGAGGACACCCATTGACCAGCAGGGTAATGCATTCCCAATGGGCTTGGCCACAGTCAAGACATACTTGCCGGTTATTGGGTTCTTGATGTAGGACATATCTGCTGTTGAGGGATTGAGTCCTGCGTTTATCAGTGCTTCAACTTGTTCAATTGTAGTAGTATTCATATTACTTCAGTTTATTGAGTTCTTCCTTGAATTCGTTGTAGAACTTGAGTTTGTCATCCCTGTGCTCGATTGCCTTCTCCAGTTCTTCCTTGTGGTAATCCACATCCCACTGGGCATCCTTGATCAACTTCTGGAGATACTCATCCTTCTTTTTCTGGAATCCTTCCTTGGTTGGTTCACCTATCTTTGCCAGTTCCTCTTCATAGTAAGAACCGGTGGGGATGGAGATTCTAATCTGCTCAAGTGCAAAGTCCTTGACATTCTGGAATTTCGGGTCACAATTCCAGTTGTTGATGGATTCCCTGATCCTGAGATAGTCCCCATACTTATTGAACTCATCTGTCTGACCCCTCTGGAGATCCTTGATTTTTTCCTTGGTCTCCTTGATGTACTTCTCACAGAGTTCCTCTTCTGAAATGCTTTTGATTTCAGACAATTTCTTTTCAGCGATTTTCAGGCGCTTCTTATGGTAGTCAATGTCCTCCTGGAATCCCTTGAGGAGATCCTTGGTGTAATCATCCTTCACTTCCAGGCTGTCATCTCTCATATTGATGCAAACCCCGAAAGCACGTAGACAAAGGTGAAGAAACTGCTTGGCAGTCCTCACCTTCCCATTTTCGATAAACGAAGTATAACCTGTCGGCATATTTTTAATAATCTAAAATACGTTTGATGTCTTCATAAGGTAATGACCAACCGAATGTGGTCATAAAGGAATCATCTTCCTGGAAGTATCCTACATACTCATTCCCATTCTTGGTGAGAACTCTCTGCATTTTTCCTATATATTCATTTTCCATTGCGGTAACGGTTTACGGTTTACTCTCCCTCTTCCTTCACTTCCTCTTCCCTCACCTCATCTTCAGGATCAGCATATTCAGCATCCTCATCATCATCATCCTCAACCTCATCATCATCTTTGTCCATCTTCTTGAGTTTGACCTTGATGTGACTGTTGGTTTCCTTGTCAATGAGTTCGAAGATAGAATCCTCATCAGCATCATCCCAATCCACCCCGAAGATAGTCTCGATGGCAAGCATGACCATATCCATCTGCTCGGGCATTGCATCGTCTGCTGTGTCCCTTCCTTCCAGGAGGAAACGCTTGGAGATGTCCCTCTTCAGTTTGGCCACGCACTCTTCACCGAAGGCAGAGAGTTCACCGCTCTTGAGATAGATCTTCTTGGGCTTCTCACCTTTGGGTGTATATGTCTTGAGGAGAGTCTCAAAATCATCATAGATAGGAATCTCTGTATAGGAGAAGTCGATGATCTCATAACCGAATTTCTTGTGGAGAAGTCCGGGGACCTTTTCGATGACGTCAAACGAATCATCTGCTTTGAAACCCTTTGAAGTAGGGAGGTTTTTCTTTGCCTCTTCCTTCTCTTCCGGAGTAAGCTTATCCAGATTCCAGTTGATCTTATAAAGTTTAACTGCTTTCATAATATTGTTGTTTTTTTATATATATTCTTTTCCCACTACGAAGATACAACAAAAAAACGACATTTCCAAATTTTTTTTAACTTTTTTTGATGTCGGTGTATTTCGTAGTCCGCAACCGTCAGTCAATTGCAGATATTACTATAATATATTTATAGAAATCAGTCAATTGCAGACTTACCGCAATCCGCCACCGCAGTCCTAGAACCTGTTCTTCAAATCATACTCACACTTAAGAATCTGGTCAATGAGATCCTTGGCAATGTCCTTCAGTATGTCTAGGCTGTACTGCTTGCCATCATGCTCATCCAGGACAAAATCCTCATCCCTGTTCAGTTCCAGTGTGTAGACAGAATAACCACCCTTGGCAGTTGTCCTCTTCAGTTCTACATCCTCCCCATCCTTGGTGTGGATTTTTACGGATCCGGCGCCAGCAAAGACGGAAAGTTCCATGTTGATTCTTACAGTGATATAAGGATACTGTCCTGATGTGAAGATCATATAGTCCCCATCTTTATAATCACCACTGTCCAGGAGATTCTTGTTGGGCAATGTACCGGGATAGATCTTCTTGAATTCCTCTGCCCGGAGAGTTCCTGCAGATCTGTCTTGTATGTCACTCCAAATACTCATAATGTCCTAAATTTACATTGGTTCTGCTTCTGTTTCATATCCCTCAACTCCCATCTTAACTTGTTCAGTTCTTTAGTCAGTTCATTTAATGTGATCCGTGCATTTTTCAGGTCATTTGATAAAATCAGTCTTGGATACAGACTGGCATAATCCATATTGACAATATTTTCATCCTCTTTCCTTATTGCCTCTCCTGCAGATCTGTCCTGTATGTCACTCCAAATACTCATACCTTTACCAGTTTAAAAGTTCTACCCATTCTTCCAGGATGTCATCATCAAAGTTCTCAATTGAGATATCACTGGGAAGGAGGATGGCATTGAAGTCATCAGTGTCTTCATCACTTAGTTGAACCTTCACATTTCCCCATTTGTCTATATACAGATGGGTCACATAATTAATGTCATCACTGTCAGACCACAAAGTCAAAGGATAACTCTCCCTCTTCTTGGATCTGCCACTGAAGGCGATGACAGCCGTGATGTTCTTTATGTCATTCCACTCTCTGAACCTCTGCCCGGCAAGGGTGTCAAAGTAGTTGTTGTCCAGGATGATTTCCTTTAGTTTTTCCGTGAGTTCCATAAATCTGTTATTAATGATTTGATTTCTGCTTCATGCCTCTGACAGTAGTTGGTGAATTCCTCTTCATCATCAGGGTTTTCCAATGCCTTGGTGTACCTATCTTCCTTGTACTCTTCCCAGATGGCGTCTTCTACGTCATGGTAGTTGACAGTCATGCCATTATATGAAAGCTCTGGATCCGCTGTTGTCCCATGCCAGATGAATTCTATGTCCTTGATACCTCTATAGTAGTTGTTCTTCATATCTTAAAAGTGATAGTTGCCCAGTGTCTCATAAAGCTGATCTATGTCCATGCTGGTGAAGCTGCTTCCTGCAATGTACCCATCCAACCAGAACCTGGCAACCTGAAGTGCCATTGCGTCTTTCTTTCCCCAGGAGGAGACACCATAGTCTACTGCTCTCTTGACCAGTGACTCTACTGCTTTGTCTGTCAGTGTATACATATCTTGTCCATCACATAGTTTATCATCTCATCCTGTACGGCCGCGGCTTTTTCAGGAGTCATCTTCAGTCCCCCGGTCAGATGTCCCCACCCTCTGAAGGATCCTATCAGAAGATTGTCCTGACCCTGCTGATACAGGTCACATCCGTCTTCTATGTGGAGATTCTCATACTTCTCACACTCTTCATCATTGAGAGCTTTGACCAGGTTGGCACAGAACTCCTGCATCCACTGGTCATTCTCCTCTGTCAGATCATCAACTGTGAAGGTCATCACATTGTCCTTGTCCCACACATAACCATAGTGATCATACCTGAAGGGCTTCTGCCATATGTCTGTCCATTTCATATCTCTATTTCTACTTTTTGATATTCCACTTCCTTGGTCGCCTTCTTCTCCAGTCTCTTGTTCAGTTCATCCTGCGCCTCCGGAAGGGTGTTGAACCCAAAGAGATGGAGATCCTTCCACCCTCCTTCAAAAAGAATGGTGAAGAGATTCCTGTATTGGATGTAGTACTGATCATCACTCCGGTCTAATATTTTACCGGTGACCTTGTTGGACTTTATTCTCCAGCGACGTACGATGCGATATTTCATATGTCTACTTCTTTATAGTTTCATGTCTCTGTGACCTCGGATTCCAGACAACTTCAGTCTTGGGTTCACTCTTCTGAAGATTCTCAAGTTCTGTGTTTATCTTCTCACCCAGTGTCTTGAAATCCTCAACATCCAGGGTGACAGATCCTCCAAATCCCTGTCCACTGCGGGTGACATCATCAAAGGAGATCATATATTTCTCTCCCTTCTCTTGTCTATAGATGTTTATCTTCATAATCTGCTCTTTTTATATTCATATGATCTCTCACCTTCTGCTCTGAAGTTTTCCTGTGACCTCCTTAACACTTCCTTATAAGTCTCCTCATAGTCTGGGATGAAGAGATCATTCTTCTTCTCAAGTTCCTGGAGGATCTCCTTGGCCAATGGCATCACATTGTCCAGATCAGTTTCACCTCCGGAGAAGGAAGTACCATCGATATGACCCGGACTCACTTCCAGGATCTGATTCACTGACCCGCTTTTCTTGAGTTCTACGTTTACGGATGCGATGAACGATTTCAATGCTGCTTTGGTCGCCCCATAGACACTCAACCAGGGACTGGGGAGATGACCCGCAATACTCACCAGCACTCCACAGTAGAAGTCAGACTTACTGTCCAGCCTACTGTAGAACTTCTTGATCAGTCTCATTGCAGGGATGGTGTTGACTCTGAAGTAACTGTCTATTTCAGAACCACTGATGTCCTTGAAAAGTTTCAGTGACCCGAACCCGGCTGTGATGATTAGTCCATCAATGTCAGTGAACCTGTCAAAGAACATATACTTGTCAAAGATCCTGTTCCCATCGGTCTCATCCAGGTCAAAGTAGTACCACTTGAACTTCTCATTCTGGTATCTTCTGTCCACCTGAACCTTGTCTACTATATAAATCCTCTCCACCTCTTCTCTTTCTGCGAGAGCGGTGGCGATTCCCAGACCGATTCCGTTGGCCCCTCCCAATATCAGGACTCTTCTCATTTCTCTGCCGTGTTACTGTATTCACTCAACCTGGCAAGCTCGTCACATCTGGTGTCCAGCAGGCGTTTGCATTCAGTTCTCAAGTTTTCCAGGATACTGGCAGGGATGTCAACCTCCATAGGAAATGTCCAGAAGTTTGGTACCCATTGCAGTGTCACATTGTTGGTCTTGATGATCTTCGGACTCATCTTCTTGAATCCCATCTGACTCTGGTTCAGGAAAATCTGAATCTTCTCTATCTCACCGGAGAGAGGGATTTCGGTCTGGAAGGTGTCAAATGCATGCTTCCTCAGTTTTTTGATT
>JAEEGL010789761.1_pt1 | contig 19176 bp, 10 predicted proteins | sample 9134231 | NCBI WGS metagenome assembly JAEEGL01 (sample SAMN16246548, study PRJNA631951) | gut metagenome | biome: gut microbiome; feature: rumen; material: fiber-attached | host: Bos | place: Iran: Karaj | collected 2018-10 | reverse complement strand
CCGGGCAGGCAGGAATAATGTGAAAAACGCTCTGGAATTCCGGGAATTTTTCCCATCTCGCTGTTTATGTATTCAACTGTGTGTTCCGAATCTGAAGCAACCATCACAAAATCCTGACAAAACGGTCAGCAGTCAACAACATAAATTACGGAGGACTAAGCTCCGCAGATCTTATCCCGTTCCGGAAAGCGGCGTTCTGGATAACCGCTCATCGCATCATAAAAATTATAATTATTTCGGAAACAGCCGGTCTCACTGCCCGAAGACCTTCCGTATAGACTCCCAACGATCTCATTGTACCCGATCCCATAGTAAAAAGTGAGCCATCCCTCAACATACATGAAAGTTTTGTCATAAATCATGTGACCGTTTTCAGATTTTTGACACGTCGCATGGCAAAGATCTCTCATCATCAGAAGAAGAAAAATTCCGGGCAACTCTGCGGAAAATGCCGCAGGGAAATCTCCGGGAAAAAATCCGTCCGGAACAGCAAAAACTATGCTAAAACACGCCCCGTTAACATTTTTTTGCATTTGTGCCTGTATAATACAGTGTTTCAAGAAGTAAGAATCTCGGATAAAGCCAGGGCCGGAACATGCCGGCGGATCTTTGCGGCAAATCTCCTCCGGAGAAGGCAAAGACCAGAGTTTTATCCCACAGGAACATGAATGATGAAAAGACTTGCAATCTACAGCTATTCCGGAACTCAGGGAATCGTTGCCCCTTACGCGCATCACTTTCTTAAAAACCTGCTTCCCTGGTGTCATGACATCATTTTTGTAACGCCCCGGACGCTGATTCCCGAAGAACAGACCAGCCTGGGCCGCGTCGGCATCCAGATCGTGGAGCGCTGCACACCGGGAACCTCGGTAAACAGCTTCATCAAGGGCTGGGAAAACGTCCGGGATCCGGAAAAGTATGACGAGCTCATCCTGTGCGATGATCAGGTTTACGGGCCGGTTTTTGAGCTGGATCAGCTGTTTAAGAAAATGGAGGATTCCTTCCTGAACTGCGATCTCTGGACCGTGTTCAGCCAGACCCCGAAAAGCTACGCCAAAGAACTGGATACCCCGGAAAGAACCCGCCCCGATGACTCGGCCTTCAGCTTTATCGCCTTCAAGAAATCAGTGTTTACCGGCAGCGCCTTCAAGGAGTTCTTCAGCAGGAAGGAACAGATCTGGAACTCCATTCCGGAACAGGTGGCCGGTTTTGAGGTTCCCCTGCTGGATCGGCTGGAAAAGGAAAACTTCAAGCTGACCTCCTTCGTGCAGTCCCGCCGCAGCGCCGACTTCTGGTACTCGGGCACCCTGCTTCCGGCAGAGGCTCTGAACGAAGGAGCTCCTCTGGTCAAGAAGGAGGTATTCACCTGCTCCGCCGAAGCCGCCCTGGATCACGGCCGGGGCGGTCAGGCCAGACAGACCCTGAAATTCCTGATGGAAAAAACCTCCTACCCCACAGAGCTTATCTGGCAAGATCTTCTGGCAGAGTGCCCCCTTTCGGAACTCCGGGATCACCTCTGCATTTCCTGGATCTTTGATGGGGATGCCCGGCCCCGGAAGAACGTTTCAGAGATCCTGAAAAGCCGGATTATGCTGATTCTTTACGTGGAATCCTCCGAGGATCTCCGGACAGTGTACGACCTTATTGAGGGCTTCAAGCCTCTGGCGGACATCTATGTGATCTCCCCGGACAAAAAAACGCTGGAGGAAGCCCGGAACATCATTCATACAAAGTTTTCCCGGCTTCTGGAGTTCTGTCACAAGGAGCTCAGAAAAGGCGGGGTTACCGCTGCTCTGGAGCTGGATCTCGGCAAGAATGTCAAAAACTACGACTTTGTCTGCGTGCTGCAGGGCCCCGGCTCCCTGAATGCCGACGAATGGGGCACCCGCAACGAGATCTTCAGAAATGCCGCGGACAATCTGGCTGTCAGCGCCGCCTTTATCGGCAACGTCATCAGCACCTTTATCGACAATCCCAGGCTGGGGGTGCTCACCCCGCCGCCCCTTAAGTGGGGGCCGGTTTACTCCTCGGAGTACGACGAACAGGAAAACGCCCTGCCGGAAATGAAAAAGCTGTTCAAGGAATTCAAGCTGCAGGTTCCGGAGGATCCCGTCCCCGTGCAGATCCCGGGAAACATGCTCTGGTTCCGCACCTGTGCCGTGCCCCCCCTGTTCGAAAAAGGCTGGAGCTACAGCGACATTCCGGAGCCTCAGGGAAGCCAGCGCCGGAAAACCCCGCCGGAGGTTCAGGTTCGCCTGGCCGCATTGCCCTATATCGCCCAGAGTCAGGGCTTTTACAGCGGCACCGTCATGAGTTCTGAGGGGGCTGCGATATACATGGCCAATCTATCCCGGGTGGAAAAGGCCTGCAACGAAACCATTTTCCAGGTGCTCCCGAAAAAGGGCTACGCCAGAACCATAAACAGCTTCCGTCATCTGGCCGGCAGTCTGGAACGGGGCCGCCGGGAAAAGGTGCAGAAGTACACTGTGCTGAATATGCTTACCCTGGGGAAGGTGCCCTCCATAAACAAGAAGTTCAAATACCTTAACGAAGACTGATCCCGCTTTACCGGCCCCGGAAATCCGGGAGCCGGCTTCCGCCCTGAAGGAATTGCCATGCTCATACTGAAAACCCCCAGCAGAAACACCGCCCTGTCATTCCGGGACTACTTTGCCGGAAAGGGCATTCAGGCGCGTGTTACGGAAGACAATCAGCTTTTTATCGTGGAGTCCGTTAAGGAGGAGGATGATTTTCTGGTAACGAAGGAGCTTAACTTCCTGAAAAACCAGGAGCATCCGGAAGACCTGATAGTCAGAGCCGCCTGGAATTCCGGAAGCTCAGATTCCGGATCTGATCTTCCGGCAGTTTCCGCCGGCCTCCCGCTTAACCGGATATGCACCTTAACCGGACTTACCGTGACTGCCTGCATTGCGGTATTTCTCCTGCAGTCATTTATGGACGGATCCTCCGGCCGGCCGGTGTTTGACGCCCTGTCTCTGAATGCGGCAAAATTTCATGACGGGGAATACTGGCGGCTGATAACCCCGGCGTTTCTGCATTTCGGATTCACCCACATCGGCTTTAACACCGTGATCTTTGCCGTACTGGGCTGGCCCCTGGAAAAGTATCTGGGCGCTTTCCGGCTCCTTGCGCTGATCCTGATTTCCGGCATTACGGGAAACGTGGCGGAATACTGCATTCTGGCCGCCGATCATGAAATGTCTCCGGAAAACTTCGGCGGTCTCTCAGGAGTGGTAAACGGCGTCATCGGCTACCTGGCCGTGCTCTCCCGCCATCCGGATCTGCCGCCTAAGATGCGCCTGATACCGGGGCTCTTCACCTTCACCCTGATTATGATTGTGGTGGCCGGACTCTTCTTAAACGGCATTGCCAATGCGGCCCACGTGGGCGGGCTTGTGGCCGGTATTCTTATGGGCGCGGTGGATTTCTTCCTGCTCAAAGCAGGAAAACTCGCCTTCCGGGTGCCGGAAAAGGAGTAACGGCGGAAACAAGGATGGAGATAAAATGAAAACAGCAGATGATGAATTTATCTCATAAAGACCTCTGCTAGATTTCGAATTCACCTAGTCAGCAACACTGGTAATACACTTTGTCTAGGAAACTCTATTGTTTTTTAGCAATGTCATAAATCGCATCTACAAAAGTAATAATTTTATTAATTTGTTCTTCTACATAGACTCTCGAAATGCTTTGCTGTTTTGCATCTGCATGACAACGATCATTTTGGTGTGCAATTTCATTCCTTCTTTTGTACAATTCGATCAGTATATTCTTTACATTCTGCACTGAATCATTTTCACTTTTACCAGGGTTGCATAGCTGACAAACATCTTTCCATGGAATTCCAATTAAGTTTAACTGATCTCTGATAATACTCCAATCTTGCATAACTTCTGAAGCGTATTTGTTATTTACATACTCAAAAAAACCACTCAGTTGATTCAGCATTTTCTAGAGCAATCATTACTTTTGACATTGGAATCTCAAGATTTCTGAATTTTTCAGTATCTTTCCACTCTTTTATAAAAATTCTGTATAAACCAAATTTAGTTATTTCATGCATAAAAAAATCAAGAACACTCTCTAGAAATACAATTTGGCTCCTGAAAATATTTTCTGCTTCTTTTGATTTTCCGGTTAAAATTAAATATTCAGCAACTTCAAATTGATCTCTTATAGCATTCAAACTATCATCAAAACGGTTCTTAATTTCTGATAAAGTAAATTGCACGAAAACTGTTGTTAAAGGCTCTCTAGTGTTTTCAACACGAGGTGTTAAATTAAGATTCCTTACCATATCTTTATCACGCCTCTACTGTGCTAAAAACTTTACAATATCAACGTTAAGCATAGGTATGGCCCCGTACCGTCCTGATATATATCCTTTGCTGTATTTTTCATCTTTTCTGACATTTTTTAATTCAGCCAAAGAATATAAATCAGTAGTTCTATCATCATTTTTCAGTTCTGTAAACCATATTTGATCTCTCCTAAAAACATCAAGATCCAGCAAACCAGTTTCATGAGTTGTAAAAAATAATTGAGAAGAGTTGTCTATTGGTAAATTCGTAAATAATTTTATTAATCCATACAAAACAGCCTCATGCAAACTTGTTTCAAGTTCATCACAAACAATAATTTTATTATTAGTCATTATATCGATCAATGGACACAAAAGTGCAAATAATTTACGAACTCCTGTCGACTCCTCCTGAAATAAATCAATTATAAAATCATCATATATAACATCAGCTGTAATCGCATCAATATTTTGTTGTAATAATATATTTTTAAACTCATCTGATAAAAAAGGAGGTAGTTGTGCTAATTCTATTTTTTTTGTATCTATTGTAACCCGTATATCTTTAATATTCGTACCTAAATCACGCATGAGATCTAGCACTGCTTTTTTCATTGCTATATCTGTATTCATTTTATAAAGTGAGTAATTCATCCAATTGTTTTGATTTAATGGATTGTAAACAACTAACTCGTCAAAAAAGAAACGGTATGCATCTGCAATTTCACTAACAGCACTAAAATTAGCAGCACATGAAAGAAGTAGACGATTTGGCTTGAGCACATCTTTGCATGCTGCTAATTTGCCGTTAAATTTGCTGCCTGTTGCAAATTCTTTATCAGATCGTTCAAATATTTTTGTCTGTCTTCCTTTAGGGACGTAGTATAAATACTCGTCAACCACAATAAAATTTTTGAGTGTAAAACCATACATATATCGAATCCCTTTAGTAACAAACTGGATTGAATACGTACTTTCACTGTCACCAGATTCAAGCTTATGGGGAGTTTGCCTAATACCTTGTCCAATCTGATGATTTATGCTGTTTGTAACAAGATTCTTTACGAATGATATTGCATCTATAAAATTACTTTTTCCAGACCCATTAGCTCCATAGATCAAAGCAGATCGTAGAACTCTGTATTTTGCAAAAGATATTAATTTTTCCTTATGCGTATCATCGGCTCCCGCAAGTGCAGAAAAAAGAACCTTTTCTCGTATAGATCGATGATTTGAACAAGAAAATTCTAACAGCATTGCAAATTCCCCCCATGTTTGATCTATAGTAGATGATACTATCTGAATAGCTAATTACAAGCAGAATTTGCAATTTTGTAGCAAATTCCGTGCTTAAATTATAGTTTTGAGCTTTTTGGAATTCAAACTATAGGTATGAAGAAGATGACAATCCCCGCCCGCCGGACTGCAGGGTATACTGGTACCGTATACGCTGCAGCCCTGAGATGCCGTTCGGTAACCCGGGAGGAGCCTTTGCAAAATTACGAGCCGCAGACTGCCCTTCTGACCGTCTTCAGGCTTTTGAGTTTCTCCCATTTCTCATACCCCCTTCACCTCAATTCTCAGATTCCTGATCCCCGAGTCAAACTCTGACTGACAGACTTGCCTGCCGTGCCCAGACAATATGTCTTGTGACTTGGGAGGCCTTTACTGATAAGGCTTGTTTTGTCAGGATGCCGCTATGGTTCACGCGTTGCAAAAAAAAGTTAAATTATTTTAGCAGCGCTCAGATTTTAGCTTGACAATAGGGATAGAAAATATTACAATGGAGACATAAACAGTTCGGAGCAAACAAGGAATAAGAGCGTTGTTATTTTTATTCCTTACGAAATACACTTCATAAAGCTTCACCCGATATTTCTGTCAGCCGCCATGCGGCAATACTTTGAATTCTTTCAGGAGGATGCGTCATGCTGTTCTACAAGGTTACCATGAAAGGGGATTTTGCGAAGGCTCTGGGCGGAAAGAAAAAAGACCGTGATGATGATTTGCCCTTTTTTGAAAAAAGCTACGCTAAAGCCCTTTCCAAACTGCATCTGTTCCGTCATGAGGAGAGATCCTGCAACCTGCTCCCTAACAGGGATCTGTTTTTCTGCCCCTGCGATACTGATAATAAAACCTACGTGGAGTTCTTTGCGGCCTTCAGCGTAAGATCCAGCAGCTTTGCCGATGTTTCCGCCGTCATTCAGGATCTCATCAGAAAGGAGCTGAAGGTGAAGGCAGAGCCCGGCGAATACGAGGAAATTTCCCTGGAAACCTATCTGAAGCTGTTTGACAAGGCCGATGACGATGACCTGTATTCCCGGCGGGAGCTCCCTTCCTCCTGCCCCTGCATGAACCTTGATACTGCCGGCGATCTTTTGCGCCGTTCTTCCTTCGAGTGGAACGACGGCTTTACAGACAGCGGCATCTGGGACTGCCAGCAGGCACGTCAGGAATTAAGCCGCATCAGTCTTCCTGGTAACGAGCTTGCCGGCGAACTGGATCGCATCTATGCCGTAAATGCCGAGCCCGGGGTGTTCGGTCATCCGGTGCATTACTGCATTGAGTCTCCGGACGTTAAATCCGCCATGAATGTGGTCTCCTTCATCATAAAGATGCTGTATTCCCGGGGCCGGCTTCTGAGCAGACGGTTCGGAGTCATCCACATGAATTCTTACGAGAAAAAACGGGACAGCGACAAGGAGTTTCATGAGTTCCTCGCACTCCACGACTGCGCTTCAGCCGTGGCAGTATTCGAAAACGAGAAGATCGCGGAGGATAGCGGCTGTCTGTCCAGCGACGGCCGGGAACACCTTACCGAGCTTCTGGAATTCATGGAGGAAAGCTCCCTCACCACGCTTTACTTCATAATTTCCGTTACTCCCGACAAATCTGCCGGAAAAAAAGAGTCTCTGGTATCTCTCATTGAAGAAAAGATTCCGCTGGTGCGGCTCAGAACCGGTTTCGGCACCCGGGAACAGGCCGAGACCTACATGAAGGAGCTGGTAACCGGAGCGGGTTACGATAAATGGATGGACGATGCGGTAAACCAGATCCGGAGGGATTCCCGCACTGAGTTTTCCATGGGCATCGTGAACGACATCTTCAAGAGCTGGAGCAGGCGGGTGCTCTGCAATACCGTATACAGCTACGGGAACGAGATCCGGCCCCCGAAAGCCAAAAGGAAGACCAAGGTCCGTCCCGCCCGCCAAAGACTCGGAGACATGATCGGACTTGACCGGGTCAAGGAGATTGTTGACCGCATCATTGCCGTAACCTCGGTATCAAAGCGCCGGAAGGATCTCGGACTTGACGACAGCATCAAATCGCGGCACATGATCTTCACGGGAAATCCCGGCACTGCAAAGACTACTGTGGCCCGGCTGCTCTCCGAAATTCTCCGGGAGGAAGGGATCCTCGAGCACGGATCCTTTGTGGAATGCGGCAGATCGGATCTGGTGGCCCGGTATGTCGGCTGGACTGCCAAGACCGTGAAGGAAATGTTTAACAAGGCTGAGGGCGGCATTTTGTTCATCGACGAGGCCTATTCCCTGGCAAATGACATAGATCACGGCTTCGGAGCGGAGGCTATCGACACCATTGTTCAGGAAATGGAAAACCGCCGGGAGAGGATGATTGTGATACTGGCCGGATACGCCGAGCCCATGAAGAAGCTCCTGGATGCCAATGCCGGTCTCTCCAGCCGCATTGCCTTTCATGTGGATTTCCCGGACTACAATCCTGATGATCTCACGGGCATCATGAAGCTGATGCTTAAGGAGAAGCAGGTGGCAATTTCCCCTGAAGCCACGGAGAAATGCCGGGACATCTTCAAAAAGGCCGTAACCCGGGAGGATTTCGGAAACGGGCGGTTTGTGAGAAACCTCATTGAAGGAGCGGAGCTCGCCCAGGCCCAGCGGCTGAAAAAACTCTACGGCAAAAAGGCAATCCCGAAAAAAGCCCTGGCAGAGCTTGCCCCCGAGGATTTCAGCCTTCCCGAGAGCCTGAATGACCGGGTGAAGGGAGGATCCCGGATCGGCTTCTTCGCCTGAATCCCCGGCCTGCAAAAAAATTGTCCCCGCGATCCTGCGGGGACTTTCTGACCGGAAAACGGTCAAACCTAAACCTTCCTTTCAGAGAACCTTATCCTAGGATCCTGTTCCTCTTCTTAACGCGAAGAACTTCAGACCGCCCAGAATCATTTCCGATTCAATGGGAGTGCATTCGGTGAATTTCAGGTTTTCCGAAAGGAGCTTGCTCTGGCTTCGGTACGAAGACCCCGGCTCCCCGGCAATGTTCACCACCGCAGTGCGCACCGCAGGAGACAAAGCGCTCACCACGCCGGAGTCATGGCGTTCGTAGTGGGCGATGGTGTTAATGATCACGCTGCCAATGCGCTCGGCATAGGATTCATCGGTAATATTCCAGACGCCCCGGGCAATATTGGCGGCCAGATAACGGTAGTTGCCGGCGAATTTGCCGCCGGAGGACTGGGAGATGGTGCCCACGGCCTCCTCCAGCACCTGCTCCAGACTGATAACCAGAAGATCCAGCTCCGCAATGTTGTTGCCCAGAGGACGCTTTTCCCGGGCATCGGAAATATGCCGGCTCATGACGTCCAGACAGGGCACGTACTCACTGCTGTCAGGAGTGAGTCCCGCCAGCTTGACCACCACCTTCCGGAGCTCTTCGTTTTCGCCCCAGATGGCCTTCACCAGCTCCTCGATGTTCTTCAGCATGACCTTGCCTGCGGCATCGCTGCCGGCAAAGGAACGATCCTGAGCGGGAGCGCCGCCGGGAGCAGCCGCAGAGGCCGGCCTGTTAGCCCAGTTGTTATGCCCTTCGTACTCGCGGTTCTGCGCGCTTCTGACTATGGCGCGTCGTACCAGATCCTTCATCACTTCCCGTCTCCGCCGGCGCTCCTGGAAGATCACCGCCAGCTTATACGCAATATAGAGAAGAATGCCGGAAAATATTGCCGGAATCGTCCACCAGGGGGCTTCGGCATTAAGAAAGTCAATAAAGCTCAGATCTTCGCTGCGCGCCGTGGCAGCTTCCGGAACATAAGGCCGGGACAGGGTATTCTTCTGGTTATTGAAATTCTTGCTGGCCGCGCTCTCCCGGGGCTTATCCGCCGGCTGCCGCTGCGCGAGCTCCTCCAGAAGCGGCTTCAAAGCCTCCTCCGCCGGGGCATAATAGCCATCCCGGGCCTTTTTCAGCCAATCCGCCGCCTTGTCCTTATCCTCGATGACGCCGTAGCCGTGGAGATACAGGAGTCCCAGCCGGTATTCCGCCTCATGATCGCCGGCAGACACCCCGGCCCGGTACATCCGGTAAGCTCGGACATAGTCCCGAGTGCCGCCCTGGCCGTTTTCGGCCATCTTGCCCAGCTGGGTGAAGGCCGGACCGTAGCCCTTGTCGGAGGAAGCCTTGAACCAGGCAAAGGACTCGGCAATATCCTGATTAACCTCAAGTCCTCTGAAAAACTTCATTCCGACATCATAAAGAGCCGGACCGTCCCCGGCCACGGCTTTCTGACAGAGTCCCGCCTCAATTCGGGCTTCCGCGCAGGAGGCGACGGAAACAGCCGGAGCTTCTGAAGCTCCCAGCAGCGCTATTCCCAGCGCCAAGCCACTCAGGTACCAACGCATATATAAAAAAACCTGTTTTTAAATCCCTTAAACTGCCAGGCTCCGGCAGGAGCTGTTTCCGCCCGGCCGCCGGACATCCCTGTCCGGCTGTCATGCCTGACTATGCATATTATACTGATCTTACGGAATCAATAAACACCCCGCGAGAACGAATTCATAAATGATCACGCCCCGGCCGCGGAAAACCCGGAAATTTTTCGCATATCTCCCATAAATGGCAATCCCGGTTCCTGATAATCACGTTATCCGAACCGAAAAAGGTATAATGGATCCTCAAGTTTTTAATCAGCGGCGGAGATAAAGATGGCACGGACAGCGTCAGGCTCAAATATGGTCAGGATTACTCTGAAAAATCCGGCCAGCAGGAAGTTCCGTCTTGAAGAAATCCGGGACAGCGCCTTTATTCCGGCGCCCTTCCGGGACATCCTGAAGCAGTTCTCAGCGGAGATCAATGCCGTCAGAATGCTGAACACCAGCCTTAAGGAGCTTTTTGACATTCTGTGGCTGGATCCCGCCGGGCTCAATAGCGCCCCGCCTGCCGCGGTATTCCGCAGTCTGAGATCCTTCCTCAAAAAGGAAACCCGGACGGAGTTCGCCCCGCCGGGAAACTACGGAGAAAGCTTTTCCGCCGAGGATCGCTTCATTGTCTGCCGGGGGTATGATCTTTTCAGCGACCCGGACATCATTGCGGCCCGCACCTATATCGGACACAAGAACACCAACGCTCTTGCAGCGCATCGGGTAAAGGTGGCCGAAGAAAAGATCAGCAATTTTCTGGTGTTCGTCCACCTTTTTGAAGCCATCTGGCTTGCGGCCTCTCCGGAGGGCCTCCTCACCGCGGAGCAGCGTGCCATGTTAAACAGCTGGCTGGAAAAGTCTCTTTTTCCGGACGAGGGCAAGCTTTATCTCCAGTACTGCTTTTCCGGCAGCATGTCCAGCCGGATTCTCCGGACAAATCTCAGCGAACAGGGCCGCTACCTGAAGCCCCTGGCTCCGGACAGCGCCAACCAGAAGGCCTTTCTCAGCCTGCTGGGCCGGCTTTGCGCCCAGAACAGCGAGTGCGCCCTGTCCTCGTTTTCCTGGGATGACTGCTGCTTTATCACGGATCTTCTGGAATACTATCGCTCCGAGCTCCGCAGAAAAGGAGCTTTGGAGCAGGAGCGGCAGGAGTTCAATGAGGCTCTTTTTCCGAAAATCACCGCCCCCATGCAGAACCTCACCGGAAGCTTTGCCAGTGACTCCGCTCCCCTGTGCGCCGGCCCTCTGGAGCGAGTGCGGGCGTTTCAGGGGGAGGTGCATGAAAACGCCCGAAAAATTGACTTTATCGATCCGGAGCACCTGAAGTTTTACGAAAACGCCACCCTCTACATTCAGGACGTGGCTGTCACCAACGCCTATATGTATCTGGACACCCGGAACATGGCCGGAAATAATTTCTGGACCTTTGCCCTGAACCAGCGCAGTCAGGAGATCATCGCCCCCCGGGAAACCGTGTCCACCTTCAGCGACGAACCCGCCGACCGGAGAAAGCTGTTCGCCCTGAGTCTCCAGACCCCGGATTTCCGCACCCCGTCAGAAACGGTGCTGGCGGCCATTTCCGGAAATCTGGGCTACCGGCTCCTCGCGGAAGGCTTTCTGGACATCATTTCTCCTGAAAAGCGCCTCAGGGCCTTTTCCTGGCTGGTGCATAATTTTCAGAATCTGCTCCGCATCAATAACTCCTTCTCCCGGGATTTCCGGCAGATTCTCAGCGCCATGGGAGAGGACATTTCCCTCTGCCTCCTGCTGTGGCCGGAGGAAATGACCGACAGCATCAGAAGGCTTATCACCTCCTGTCCGTTTTTTGAGACCTATGCGGATCTCCGGCTCTCCGTGCTGATTTACAGCTACGGCAGTCTGGAAAAGGCTCTTTCGGGGGAACCTCCGGAAAGAGAATGCCTTTCCCTTTCCGGAGCCCCCGTGCCGCCGGCAACGGCCGCGGAAATCCAGGATCTCATGTTTCAGAAATATATTCTGAGCTCCAAATCCTACACCATAGATGTGCGCTTCTCCGGTGATTCCTCCCGGCTGCTCTACGCCGATGCCAAGAATATGTTTGATGCCATGCTGGAGGAGCGGCCGCATATCTTTCAGGATTTTCTCCGGAATGCGGTTTCCTCCGCGGCCGGCTTCATCTCCAGAAGTCTCTTCCGGGCCCTGGGCACTTATAAGGAAAAGGTCTTCCGGAAGTTTTTTCCCGGCCTTCTGCGGTTGGACGACAAGACCCGCGGAGCCCTTTCCGGGCTGGTCAGCCGGATCAAAAACCGCCAGGTTCTCATGTATCAGTATCTGGCGCAGTCCGGCAGCAACATTCAGAACGATATTGTTTATCGGATCATGGAGCACAGTCTGGAACGCCCCGCCCGCCCTCTGCCGGGATCTCTCACCGTCTTCCGGGATCGCCTGGCGAACGAAGGAACCTGGAGCTACCATGAACTCAAAAAGGCCCTCAGCATCTACAATCTGGGGAAGCACAGCATCTGCATCAGCATTTTCCATTACGTGGCAAACATTCTGGGCCTTGCCGTATTTCCGAATCCCGACTACGAATGCTATGAGGAGATGGTAAGCGCCTTTTCCAGCTTCGCCTTCAAAAAGGAAGCTCCGCTGCCAAAGATAAAGCTTGAGAGCAAGGCTCTGCTCTGCTTCCGTCTGGCGCTGGACACCGCTACCGTGTACACCGTGCAGGGACGGCTCCTGGAATTCTTTAAAACCTGGCTCAGATCTGCCAACCTGCCCGCCGAGGAGGCCTCCTGCCTGAGCAGCTACGCCGCCGGCATCACCGCTCTGAGGCAGTCCGCCGGCCGGGCCTGCCGTCCCGGGAACGCCCTCTCCAAAATCACCTTCACCGCAGCGGAGCAGGATCTCTTAATCCGCATGATGCACATTGTCACCTCCGGGGGCGACATGGCCATAACCATGAAAAACCTCTCCGTCATCAATCTGCATCTCAGGGGCCGCTTCCTGGAGGGCTTCCTCACCGGATATCAGCGCCGGCCCGCCTCTCTGGCTCCGGCACGGCGTTATCCGGAGCCGCCGTATTCCGGCAGTTCCCCGCAGGTTCCCGCGGCCCCGGCGAAGCTGGATCCGGCTTTGATCCGGGAAAAGACCCGGGAAACCTCGCTGGTTCATGAGATCCTGGCCCCGATTTTTGCTGACGGCGATTCCGGAAAACCTGCGCCAAAGGACGGCCGCGCCCCCATTGACGTGGCCCTGGGAAAGCCGCTCCCCGCAGAGGAGCCCCAAACCGCTTCCGCCGCGGAAATGCCGCCGGAGGATCTCTCCGACCTTGTGGACAGCGACGGCGCTATTTCGGGACAGACAATTTTCGGACTTCTCCCGCAAAACTGCCGGGAGCTCATTCTGAGACTTTGCCAGCTGGGAGAGTTTTCCGAGGATGATTTTGTGAAGATCTGCCGGGAATTCGGGCTCATGAGCGACGGCGCCATGGAAATCATTAACAGCTGGGCCCTGGAGCATCTGGACTGCACTCTTATCGAAACCGATGATCCCATGTTCTTTGACCGGGATCTCCTGAATGATCTCCTGCAGCAGTCCTTACTCCGCTGAAGCTAATTCCCTTCGGCGACACTGTCTCCGCTGTCACCGGCAGCGTTTTCACCGGGGAGAAGCTCCGCCGCGGTAACCTCTGCGGTAAAGCGGGCCCCCAGCACCCGGATATGCACGAGATCGCCGGGTTTGGTGTTGCCGCTCTGCACAATGCCGCCGCTCTCCCGGGACACTATGGCATAGCCCTGACTGAGCAGCGTCAGAGGATTCCGGGCATTAAGCCGGCCGGCTAAAACCGCGAGACTGCTCCCGAGAAGCCGGATCTTATCTCCGGCGCTTGTTTCAAGACGGCTTCTCAGCTTTTCCAGATAATGCCGGGACTCCCCCAGATCCGGCCGGACTCCGGCAAAGGCCAACGCCCTTTCATGAAGATCCTGCGCCCTGGCGGTCAAAGCGGCGTTCATGGCTTTCTGCATGCGATTACGGAGATCCTGAAGCCGTTGCGCCCGCTCCTTTAGGCACCTTGCCGGAGAAAGAGTCTGAAGCCGCCGCTCCAGATCCTGTAATAGCTCCCCGTTCTCCCGCAAACGATCCCGGGAAATATTCCCCATGCGGCGGGAAAGCTCCAGAAGATCTCCGCGGTATTTCCGGGGATCCGGAGCGGCCTTCCACAGCCGGAGCTCCAGACTCCGGAGGGTCTGACTGTAATTCCGCATATTGTCCCGCGCCGTTTCCAGCCGGATACGAAGAGCTTCCAGTTCCTGACAGCGTTCGCTTAGCTGGCCGCTGAAGGCCCAGGTCATCCTTTGGGAGAGATGGGAGAGATACTGACGCTTTTCCGCCGCAAATACCGCGGGAGAAACGCTGTTAAGGCGGCTCCGGAGATGATCCAGATTTCTTTTCAGGGCGGCAAGGGAATTATTCATTACAGAAGAGTAGCGAAGCCGGTACGCCCGGAGCCAGGCATCCGCCTCCCGGAGATCCGTGGTGACCAGCTCGGCGGCGGCGGTGGGAGTGGCGGCCTTAAGAGAGGCCACATGATCCAGCAGGGTGTCGTTACCGGTATGGCCGATGCCGGTGACAATGGGGATCCGGGTTTCCGTGGCATAAACGGAAAGCTTAAGATCATTAAAGCAGGCCAGATCCTCCACGCTGCCGCCGCCCCGCACCACCAGAAGCACATCGCAGTGATCCCGGTACCTTCTCATGTTGGCCAGATAAATGGCATTCATTATTTGCTCCGGGGCGGCATCTCCCTGCATGGCGCTGTAGTAAAGCACGATGTTCACCAAAGGGTTTCTTCTTCTGATGGTGCCCACGGCATCCCGGGCCGCCTGTTTTCCCTGAGCGGTGATAATGCCCACGGAGGTAATCTCGGAAGGCGCGGGCAGCGGCAGGAGATTGCGGGTATACCCCTGATCCTCCAGAAAGCGGATCCCCTCCCGCAGAGCCTGCATAAAAAGCCCTTCCTTATCGGTAATGACAATGCTGTCAACCCGGAAGGACAAAGTGCCTTTTTTGGCATAGAAGGAAAAGCTGCCCCGCACCTCCGCCATTTTGCCGCTGCGATCAATTTCCGGAGCAGGAATGCCGGGATCCCGGAACATGCAGCAGCTGATAACGGCATCCTTTTCCCGTAATGAAAAGTAGAGAAACTTCCGGTACGACCAGTTGGAAATCTCCCCCCGGATCCGGACGTTTTTGATGACCTCCACCCGTTCCCTGACAAGGTCGGCGGCCTCGGAAACGGAGTAAACGCGGGGTTCCCCCGCGTCCCGGAGCCGGGGCTCCGGAAGCCTGCGGTACTGCGAAAGCCCCTGAGCTCCTGTCTGCTCCGGCAAAAGCTCCCGGAACAAATCCTCCATATCCCCGATATCCGCCATTCCCGGCCTCCCCGGACTGAAACAAAAAGGGAAACACCCTTCGGCATTTCCCGATTTTAACTGTTAATTACGGTAAAACCCCTGCAGCTCAGAGCTTCTGCATATCCTCAAAGACATCATGAACATCCTGGATATTCCGGTCGATGTCCTCATTAAGACGGGCAGCGGAAGCGACCTTCTTCTGGATCTCGCCGCAGTTATTGGTAATTTCCTCCACAATGTCGGCATTGTCGGAATCGGTTACCTTCTTCTTAATTACCTCAAACTCATCCGTGAGAGCCGTGATAATCTCGTTAACCACACCCACCTTCTCATCATGCTGCTGCTTGACGTTGTTGAACTTCTTAATGGCATCCTCGGCAGAAGCGGAAACGCCGTCCAGAAGCTGTCTGTTTTTGTCGGCCTCGGCAATGATGGCAGTGATCTGATTGGTAAAGCTCTCCACGCTGGAATCGATCTTGGAGGAGGCGTCCGCGGTGTCCAGGGAAAGCTTCTTTACTTCGCCTGCTACCACGGCGAATCCGCGGCCGTGCTCGCCGGCGCGGGCGGCCTCAATGGTGGCGTTAAGAGCCAAAAGGTTGGTCTGACCGGAAAGAGTGGAAATTATCTGGGTGCATTCCTTGATGGAGTCCATCTGTTCCTTGAGAGCCGTAAAGGATTTGACAAACTTGTCCTGGAATTCGTGGAGATCCTCGATGTCAGTTCTGATGGAGCTTATCACATCCCGGAGGAGCTCGACGTTCTTCATGCTCTCATGCACTGATTCCACAATCCGGCGGCCCGAAGAACTCACCTTGTCGCTGAACTTACCGACCTCGGAAAAATCAGAGTGCGACTGAGCCAGACCGGACACAGATTCGCTGAAGGATTCCATATCGTCTCTCAGTTCCTGAGCAATTGCCTTCACATTCTCATACTGCTCAGTTAAGGAATCTGTCAGAGCGGCACCCTTGCCGGCCATGCTCTTCAGTTCCTGAGCGCTCTTTTCTGCTTTGTTATTAAATAAGAACATCTTAATTACTCACTCTCAAAATGTAATCCGCCAGGCTCAGTTGATCCTTCACACCCGGGAAGATCAGAAGTTTATTGTGTAATCATATAAGCAAAGGGAGTTCATATTTGTGAACAAAACCGGCATTTTTTGCTTTTATGCCTTTAAGAACGCCTTTTCTTGCCAAAAATGAGAACTTTGCTCGGGTATTTGGTACTGTTTTCAAAGAATTCCAAAGCAGGGACGCCGGCAGGTCATTACGCCGAAACTTGCGGAAAATCTGAGGTATGAGCAAAAAAAGATGGAGGCGCGATTCAGAGTCGAACTGAACTGTACGAATTTGCAATCCGCTGCATAACCGCTTTGCTATCGCGCCATTCGGAAGATCCGGACAAACCGGAAAAGCTGAAAATGTGGAGGCGCGATTCAGAGTCGAACTGAACTGTACGAATTTGCAATCCGCTGCATAACCGCTTTGCTATCGCGCCGTCTGGACAATCCGGAAAAGCTGAAAAAATGGAGGCGCGATTCAGAGTCGAACTGAACTGTACGAATTTGCAATCCGCTGCATAACCGCTTTGCTATCGCGCCAGTTTCCGGGGATGCCGTGAACGCAGATGATTATACTGAAAAAATCTCCGGTGTCAAAAGAAAATGCAAAAATCCCGGAAATCTGGGGGTTCGCCCGGGCTGATGGCGGAAAAAGGCGGCAAAACGGGGCGAAAAGCTCCCGAAACTGCTCTTTTTCCGCAATTTTCCGGAGTTCTCTCCGGCGCCGCATGGCTGGAGCAGCATAATCCCCATTCCGCAGAAACATGATCTCAGGCGTGTTTTCTAAAAAAGGATCATGATTTTACAGGCATTTTCATAAAAAAAGCATCCTCATGACGCTGCCGTAAAACTATAATCGTGGACAATGTCCGGAAAAATGTCAGGATTCCAATCATAGGATGGCTGAATTTCAGGAAGAACCACAGGAGACCCCATAATGCAGTTCAAGGTTAAACCGCTTGCCGCTCTGGCAGCCTGCTTCGCCATGTTCCTCAGCGCCGGAGCCCCGGGAGCCGTCAATACCATAAAGCTAAGCGCCGATGTCAACACCTCATTCAGCGGCACCTTCCTCAGTTATGTGCTCACTCCCCGGAAAAGCAGCGACAAGTTTAATCCCATGACCGTGCGGATGTACCCCGCTTCATTCAACCTGCTCTCCGGAGGGATAAATTTCAAGGACATTCAGTATAACAAGGACTACTTTCAGCTGACCGTTTACCGCGGCAAAACTCCGCTGATCCAAGTAATCGCCATCCGCAACACCTCGGCGGAAAAGCTTAAAAGCAGCATGATTAACTCGGAGTTCACCGGCAGCCTCATTTCCGCCCAGAACGTTCCTGAAACCTCGGATGAGGCCCTTTTTGAAAACATCACCAACGAATGCTCCGTGGACAACAAGCTGAAAACCAAAAAAATCGGCTCTTCCGTCTTCGGTTATCTGGACTGCGGGAGCCGCAGCACCCATCTTTTTTACTCCAGACTGGCTCCGGATGCCCTCCTTGCCCAGCCCTACGAGTCCCCGTTCAAGGGAGCGGGCGCTTCTGAGAACGCCTCCAATGAGGCAAAGTCAGGAGATGATGACGGGGGTAATGGAGAAAATGACGGGAATGAAGGCAAAAGCGGCGAAAGCGCTCCGGAAAAGCCCCAGACCCGGCAGGAAAACATGGTCCTTGTGCATGTGCTTTCCGAAAACGAAATCGATTACCGGCAGCCCTTTAACACCATTACCGTAAGAGGTCTCCCGGTAAACTCGGTAAACCGCTTCCTCCAGGCGGATTTTCCGAAGCTTTCTCCGGATGACCAGAGAGCCGCCCTCCGGGAAGCGGTGCTCCGGGACGTCAGCTTCACTCATGCCGTTAACGAGGATAACATCGTTAAAAAGCTCACGGATCCCGCCTATACGGTGAAGGAAATGCGGAAGATGCCCCTCTCCGGCATTTCCAGTGCCATGCACAAAAACAATCTGTCCATCAGAAACCGGGCGGAAAATTATTTCAGCAATAACATCACGGTGTTTGCCGATTCCCCGGACAGTAATATTCACACCATAGCCGTGGCCGCCGCTGCCACTCCCATGATTCTCAGCACCAGCGACATTGACACTCTGGCCGATGAAATTGCCCGGGATCCCCTTTGCAGATCTCCCTCCGGCGTGAACACTCTCCAGCTCACCAACGAGGATGCCATGGAAATTGACTGCGAAGTCCCCTTCTCCACCCGGGCTCTCCCGCGGCATTACTACCTCATAAGCCAGGCCGGACGCTCCTCCGGCGGCAAAAAGGACAGCAAAAAAGGCGGCAAGAACGCCCCCAGCTACGAACAGGTTCAGATCATTATGCTGGCCGGAAATACCAGCAACCATGAAATGGATGATGTGGTGAACAGCCTGCACCTTTCGGAAAACTACCGCTGGCATCTGTCCCTGAACAACCCCACGGAACAGGATCTGGATCTCCTGTTTACCATTCCCCGGGTGAAAAAATGGTATGAGATTTTTGTTAACACCGATGAGGATGATCAGGTGGACACCGCCTGGTACCGCTTTGCCCGGGAAGGCTCCGCCATTTATGCTCAGAATATGAAGAGCTCCCCTGAGGTCATTCTGCGGCTCCTGAATGCCAATGCCGCCGTGATTGCGAAGGACTTTCCGGAGGAACCGGAAAAAAGCGAGTAGCCCGCGGAATCGCGGCGAAACCGCAGTGGCGTTTGTCAACAGAATTGCCTCTTTTT
>JAEEGL014306166.1_pt1 | contig 19177 bp, 17 predicted proteins | sample 9134231 | NCBI WGS metagenome assembly JAEEGL01 (sample SAMN16246548, study PRJNA631951) | gut metagenome | biome: gut microbiome; feature: rumen; material: fiber-attached | host: Bos | place: Iran: Karaj | collected 2018-10 | reverse complement strand
CACGTTGCGCACCTTGATGTAGTCGCCCGAACTGATGTCCGCCACGTAGCAACCGTTGTAATCGCCCTCGCATTTCACACCCTGACTCTGATTGATAGTCTCGGCCTGTTGTAGCTCGTAGGGATTCAGCGTCTGCAGGGGGTCCACGCCTTGTGTGGTAAAAGGAATAAAAGGTAGTGAACCGTCTTCGTTTGGTGTGAACTCCTCTACGCAGGTAGAGCGCTTGTAACCGCCGCCACCTGGCAGATTGCCATTGTGGTAGAACATGTAATGGTGGCCCTTGTACTCCACGCTGCCACCGTGGATGGTAAAGCTGTTCTGGGCCTGCCCCATCACTTTCCCCTGATAGGTCCACGGCCCAGTAATCTTGTCGGCAGTAGAGTAGGCCCAGTGTTCGGGCACACCGCCAGCGGCATATTCCAGGAAGTACTTGCCGCCCCGCTTGTATATCCACGACGCCTCCTCAAAGTTGGTCTTCGGCGTGCCGTCATCGTTGTATCCCTTGTAAGGGCCGAAGGCGTTTTCGTCCTTTGTCTTCACCTCTTTCTCGCCGCCAGTGATGGCCGTCATGCTCTTTGTCAGCTTTGCATACCAAAGCATGTTGTTACCGTAGAAGAGGTAAGCCTGTCCGTCATCATCCACAAACACGCTGGGGTCGATTTTGAACCACCCCTTCACCAAGGGTTTCTTGATGGGGTCTGTATATGGACCAGCGGGCGAGTCGGCCACGGCCACGCCAATGCCGGGATAAGCCTGCCCCTTGATGGTGGCCGTCACATACCAGTACCATTTGCCGTTGCGCTCTATGCACTGGCTGGCCCAGCAGTCGTTGTCCTGCTTGGCCCAGGAAGAGAACGTGGCCGACGTCAGTGGCGTGCCACGGTACGTCCAGTTCACCATGTCCACTGTACTGTAGAGCAGCCAGTCCTTCATCGTGAAGTAGTTGTTCAGGGTCTGGTCCTCGTCGTGGTCCACGAAGAGATAGAGCGTGTCGCCATGTACGTAGGGTGCGGGGTCAGGGGTGTAGCGGTCGCAGATGATAGGATTCTGCCCCCAGGTATCTGTAAAGGGTAGAGTAGCTAGCCAGACCAGTAATGTCCCTTTCAAAAGTGTAATCCTCATAGTCATTGGTTATTATTTCTGCAATTTACAGTTGTGTCGTCTCAATTTCTCGGCAAAGTTACGAAGAAAAGTCATTATAGCGAAAAGTTTTTGGAAGATTAACTCAATTCGGCCTAAAATAGCCATCCACAATAGTTCACACCCTTACGTAAAAAGGTTGGAAAGTTACGGGAAAAGGGTCAAAATTACCATCTGTAACAAAAAATAACAGAAAAACTTGTAAAGTAAATGGTTTCTTTGTACTTTTGCAGTCGATAAACCAGTAAGGAACTAAAAAAGCGAAACAATGAAACAGCTACTGCTAGTTATCTGTGCATGCGCGATACCATGTCTTTGTATGGCGCAGCAAAAGCGTGTGAAGTCTATTACGGACTACGAAAGAGGAAAATTCTACTGTAGCGTGGAGTGGACTTACGACGGGCAGAACCGGCCGCTGCGCTCTGAGTATCAGGGTAGAGACGGAGCAAACGAACATCTGGTGATGGAATACATATACGACGGCGATGACGGGGTGACCATCGACGTAGGTGGTGAGGGATACAGGGACGTGTGTCAGTCGGTAGTCCGCCTGGTACAGGGAAGAATCACTGCCATGGATGTATTATATTCAAGTGGTGGAAAGACGCCCGATTATTCGAAACACAAAGGTTACAGTATAACCTACGATGGCGAGGGTCACCTATTACAGATGGACTCGGACGACGAGACCCTCGACATGACATGGACGGGGGGAAACCTGGTGAAACAACATGGAAAAGAAAAACATGAGGATGACTATACCTATGATACGGACTTTGAATACAGCAATCTAACTGCAAGCTCACGCTTTCCGTTCTTTTTCCAAATTATTGAAGATCCAGGGGAATTAGTGGAATTCGAACTTGCCTATCCCCAGTACTACCTTCCTCAATACTTCGGAACGAGGCCAAAGAATCTTCTGTCGAAAATCACCGTGAATGAAAACAAGAGGGGCAAAACCTACACTGACATCTACAGTTTCAACTACGTGCTCGATGATGATGGCGACGTGACGGAGGTTATCATTACCGAGGATGGCGAAACGAAGGAACACATCCATTATTATATTACCTACGAGGGCACTGATGGCATCGCCATGCCCATGACTACCACCGTTGATAGTCCTTGCCAGATCTTCAGCCTCAGCGGTATGTCGGCTCCGAGGAGCCTTAAAGGGCTGAACATTGTGAAGACTGCCGACGGGAGAAAGATGAAAGTCATTCGCTAAAACCTGCTGACAGTCCTATGTGTTCTTAGAGGAAATCATATTATCGAACAAATGTGAAAAGCTATGAAAGAAAAAGCAATGAACCTGAAACTGGTGGCGCATCCCATTGTGGGATGCCTCACCCACTCGCATTTCTGGGAAGGTCCCTGTCGTGCGGGCTATGCAAATGAGATGACACCTGAGGCGGAGGCTGCTGCTGCCGACAAGGCATTCCGCGAGGCTGTTGAGACTTTGAAGGGTGCGACGGCTGAGATTGACATGCTGCCCGCCGTCGATGCCCGTTACGACGAGAAGTTCGTGGTGCCGCGTGAGGTCTATGCCCAGATAGAGGAGCGCATGGACGAGGTGGACTTCTTCCTCTGCATGAACTGGCGCATACCGAAGCTGGAGCGCTACCGCAAGCCGGTGGTCATCCTGCAGAACGGCAATGAGGGCATCGACTTTGCCGCCTACTGCCGCTCGATAGGCGTGGAGGCATACGTCTGCATGGACCTGCGCGACCTGAACGAGATAGCCCATGCCCTGTGGGTGCGCAAGGTGGTGGCGAACACGCGTGCGCTGGTGCTCACTCACGGCTCGATGCCTACTTTCGGTTTGCAGAGCGTCATCCGCGACCCGGAGCTCATCCGCTCACGCTATGGCATGGAGATCGTGAAGCTGCCCTTCCGCGACATCTTCAAGTATATGGACGAGGTGACCGATGAGGAGGCGCGGCCCATCGCCGAGCGCATCCTGGGCGGTTCGCTGGAGACGAAGGTGAACAAAGAGTGGTTCCTGAATGACATCAAGTACTACCTGGCCGCCAAGCGGATGATGGATGTCTATGACTGCAACGCTTTCTCCACCGCGTGCCATGAGCTGTGTACATCGGAGATTCCGCAGCAGCGCAAGTTCACGCCCTGCACGACCCACTCGTTGCTGAAGGATGAGGGCTACCCCAGTGGCTGCGAGGAGGACCTGAACGCTCTGCTGGCCATGACCATCATGCAGGCAGCCGCCATGCGCCCGGCGTTCATGGGCAACCCGAACATGGAGACCGACGAGCTGCTGCGCATACACCACGCAGTGCCAGCGCTGTGCATGAACGGCTACGGCAAGAAGCCCCTGAAGTACAAGCTGTGGGCCTTCACTGGTCAGGGTTTCGGCGGAAAGTTGCAGGTGGACTTCACTGAGAACGATGAGCAGTATGTCACCTTGGGACGCTTCAACCCCATGGCCGACACCATGAGCGTGAAGCGCGGCGAGGTCATACGTTCAGAGTTCGATGCCGTCTATTGCTCACCTTATTATTATATAAAGATGAACGATGCCCGAGGCTTTATGCACCAACTGGCCGGCTTCGGTCACCATCAGGTGCTCATCTTTGGCGACTATACGAAGATGCTGCACCAGATAAGCGAGGTGATGGGATTCCGGGTGATGGAGCACAGGTAGAGTGTGGAGTTGAGGAGTTGTGGAGTTGAGGAGTTTGGGAGTGATGAGTGTTTATCTGAACAATGCCGCAACGAGTTGGCCAAAGCCGCCGTCGGTCATCAAGGCCGTAACGGAGGCTCTGGCGCATGAGCCTGTTAGTGTGCTGCGAAGTAATCGCTCGGAGCATGACGACGTGTTGACCGAATTGCGCAAGAAGCTGGGACGAGTGTTCAATATAAGCGACTGGAAGCGGATTTTCTTATGCAGCAGTGCAACGGATGCCTTCAACCGTATCGTGGACGGGTTTGGGTTCGAGTCGTGCGACTATTCCATCGACAGCCATAACAGTGTGCTGAGACCATTGGCAAATAAGGGACACTACCCAGGGGATGCAACGCTTGGAAGTGTCCCCCACTACGATGCGCTTTTCCTGAACCATTGCTGCAACGTGACGGGCGAGATTTGCGACATCTGGAGTTGGAGATTGCAAATCCCCGACAGCAGGGGAAAAATCGTAAATCGAAAATTAGAAAATCGTAAATTACTTGTCCTCGATGCTGCTCAGAGTGCGGGCTGCATACCCATCGACGTAGACGGCTGGGGCGTTGACATCCTTGTGTTCACAGGTCACAAGGGTCTCTTCGGTCCTATGGGAACGGGTGGCTACTATGTGCGCCGTGGCATCGACCTTCGTCCCTCGCAGTTTGGCGGAACGGGGCGCGACAGCAGCATCATCGAGTATGGCGACGGCGACGAATGGGAGTACGAGGTGGGCACGCAGAACTTGCCAGGCTTGGCAGGGTTGATGGCTGGCGTGGACTATGTGCTGGAGCGTGGCGTGGAGAACATCCGAAAGAAGGAACACCGGCTGACACAGTGGCTCATCGACGAGCTAAGGGCCATTGACAAGGTGCAGCTCTACGTGGCACCAACAGCCGACGTCCAAGGGCCTGTCGTGAGTTTCAACATCCAGGGACTTAATCCTTCCGACGTGGGATATATTCTGCAGAACAGCTACGGCATCACCGTGCGTACCGGACTGCATTGTGCTCCGCTCATCCATCGCCGTCTGGGCACGGAGAAGTTTGGTACCGTGCGTGCCTCCCTCTCAGACTTCACCACCCAGCAAGACCTGCAAGCGCTGGTGCAGGCCGTCAGCGAAATTAGCGCGTCGCTAGTGAAAAGTGAATAGTGAAAAGTGAATAGTGAAGATTACCGACATCACCCGCTCGCCTGAACCCTGTACGGAGGCAGGATGGATGGCGTTCCAATACTATCTGGAGCACCCTGTCAGTCGTGAGCTGATTATGGCGCTCCGTCCTCTTGGCTCGTTGGTGTTCCTCGACATGCTGGCCCAGCCATTCTTCAAGGTTGAGAACGAGCACTACATGATAAAAGGATTGCTGGGCGACGGAAGCATCCGAGTGGCGGTGCATGGCGAACACCTTGACGAACAGATACCCATCAAACAAATCATAGAAAGACTGTAAAAAATGTAAAATCTTTTCGTGGGTGGAAAGATTTTTGTACTTTTGCACTCTCAACTCTCAACCGCAGTGTTATGAAGATATTTACGAGTAGTCAGATAAAAGAACTCGACCGTTATACCATCGAGCATGAGCCAGTGAAGAGCATCGACCTCATGGAGCGTGCCGCCCGTGCCGTTGCAAGTTCCATCGTGGAGCGCTGGACGAAGGAGGTGCCCGTTGTGGTGTTTGCCGGTCCGGGAAATAACGGCGGCGATGCCCTCGCCGTGGCGCGTATGCTGGCCGACGATGGCTATCAGGTGCAGACGTTCCTCTTCAATATTTCCGGCAAACTCTCTGCCGACTGTTCCGTGAATCGTCAGCGGTTGACCGACCGCAAGGGGCGTGCGCTGTTTACTGAAGTGACACAGGAATTTGATCCGCCGCGACTGGAGGAAGGGATGCTCGTCGTCGACGGGCTCTTTGGCTCGGGGCTGAACAAGCCGCTGGCTGGTGGATTCGCCTCGTTGGTGAAGTATATCAACGCATCGCCGGCACAGGTGGTGAGCATCGACGTGCCGTCGGGTCTGATGACCGAGGATAATACCTACAATGTGCGTGCGAACATCATCAAGGCCGACGTCACGCTGACGCTCGGACAGCTGAAGCTGTCGTTCCTCTTTGCGGAAAACCAGCAGTTCCTCGGCGAGGTGGAAGTCCTCGACATCGGACTGAGCCAGGAGGGTATTGAACTGCTGGACGCTAAATACACTATGACCAGTATTGACGATGTGCGCCCCCTGCTGCGTCCGCGTAACGTTTTCTGCCATAAGGGCACCATGGGTCATGCCCTGCTGGTGGCCGGAAGCTACGGCATGGCCGGTGCCGCCGTGCTTGCTGCCAGGGCCTGTATGCGTTCTGGCGCAGGGAAGGTGACGGTGCACACGCCCCGTCGTAACGTGCCCGTCCTGCAGACCTCCGTCCCCGAGGCGGTGCTCCACCTCGACCGTGAGGAGACTGCCTTCAGCGAGGCCATGGGCACCGACGATTTCCAGGCCATCGGCATAGGACCGGGACTGGGCACCTCAGAGACGACATCCATCGCCATGATTGCACAGATGCGCCGTGCCACCTGTCCCGTGGTGGCCGATGCCGACGCGCTGAACATCCTCTCCGCACGCCACGCATGGCTCATGCAACTGCCCAAGGGAATCATTCTTACTCCCCATCCGCGTGAGCTGGACCGCCTCGAAGGACAGTGCGTGGACAGCTACGAAAGGCTTTCGAAAGCACTTCAGCTAGCCGAGAAGCTACAAGGATACGTCGTGCTGAAGGGACACCATACGGCTATCTGCATGCCCGACGGCTGCGTAGCTTTCAACACTACGGGCAATGCCGGCATGGCAACGGCGGGCAGTGGCGACGTGCTCACGGGCATCATCACCGCACTTCTGGCACGTGGCTATCGTCAGCGCGAGGCCTGTCTCCTGGCAGTCTACCTCCACGGCCTGGCCGGCGACCTTGCCGCAGCAGAGCTGGGCGAGGAAAGCCTCATGGCCAGCGACATCATCGACTACCTGCCGAAAGCGTTCCTCAAAGTGAAAAGTGAAGAGTGAAGAGTGAAGAATTTGCTACCGCAGTTTATCGTTTATTGTTTATTGTTTATTGTTTATTGTCTATAGGATTATGAGCCGCATACTGAGTTTGTTATTTATTATTTATTATTTGTTATTTAGCGCCAGCGCAAAAGCGCAGACCACTGTCAGCGCCTACCGTCCTGGTGTGACCACCGACGGTGCCGTCTATTACCTGCCGCGAACGGCGCTGCGCATCAGCGTGCTCGTGGAGCGTACGACTTACGAGCCGGGCGACTTCGCCAGCTATGCCCAGCGCTACCTTCGGCTGCAGAATGTCAGCCTGGATTCTCGCGTAAGCCATCGTGTGGTGTCCATCGCGCAGGCACCGTTCGGCATGGCTGACAAGCAGAAAGCCTACGCGGTGAAGTTCAACGCCAAGACCGTAGCTGCCAATGTGGCTCTTGCCGATGACGGCCGTCTGCTCGCCATCAATGCCGAGCCGACAGCCGAGGTGCAGCCCACGACGTTCACCCCAGCCCCAAAGGCCGCTCCGCTGAATCCTCGACAGTTCATGAACGGGGAAATCCTCTCTGCTGGCAGTACGGCGAAGATGGCTGAGCTTACCTCGCGTGAAATCTACGACCTGCGCGAGAACCACAGCCTGCTCATCAAGGGACAGGCTGACTTCATGCCCAAGGACGGGCAGCAGCTGAAGCTTATGCTCGCCCAGCTGGAGACGCAGGAGCAGGCATTGCGTTCGCTCTTCGAGGGCACCACCACATGCGACACCACAGAGTACATCCTCACCTTCGTACCAGAGAAACCTGTCAGTCGCGAAGTGCTCTTCCGCCTGTCGGAAGAACTGGGCATGGTCGATGCCGACGACCTCTCAGGCGAACCGTTCTACATCACGATAGAGAACATCAGCGAACTGCCCCCCGTTGACCAGGAGGCAGCAGCCAAGGTGAAGAAGAAAGTCTACGAGTCGGGCATCTACGTGAACGTCCCCGGTCGTATGCGCTGCACCATCCATCATGGCATCGACCAGATAGGCCAGGCAGAGTTCCCCGCAGCACAGTTTGGCAACGTGGAGCTGCTCAGTGCCGAGCTTTTCGACAAGCACTACACCACCCAGCTATGGATAAGCCCCTTGACGGGTGCTGTAGAGCGACTACAGGCCGATATGAAGAAATAGGACTCCTCAGACCAGGATTATCCATAATTCTATCAAATACCGTCGGGATTTTAACAAATACCGACGGTATTTTTGTGAATACCGACGTGATTTTATCAAATACCGACGTGATTTTAACTTTGCCTCCGTCCTCTCCCCTTCACTAAACCGTCCTCTCCCTTACTTTAAACCGTCCTCTCTCTTACTTTGAACGTATCTTTTTCAATCTCATCCCGTACCTTCCTTTATGGCAGATACCCACACTCATTCTTGCCCCCACACTGATTCTTGTAGCCTTGTGGAAAACTTTTTTCTTTAAAACTGGCTTCAGTTGAAAAAATTATTGTACCTTTGCACAATCCCTAAACAGAATGAGTATGCCTACTAAGAATATCTTTGCCGGGTTTGGAGCAAGGTCAGAGTTTGTAAATCTGATTTATTCGGAACTGATGAAGCATGGTTTCGTCAGCTATGCTGATATACTTGCGTTGTATTGCAAACGGCCTAAAGGCTATTACGATAAAATAGCATGTAACAGCGAACCTGGATATGGAGAATTGAAGAAAGCATTTCCTGAAGTGCTAAAAGCCTTGGAAAAAGCATTTGCTGGTTGTATTGAGGATAACGGCAAGACTGGTAAGGGTAAAGCATACCGTTATGTTGGCGAAAGTGACGACCCTTTGTCTGAAGAGCGTAAGGCTGTTGTCCAGAAATCGGTGGAGGAATACGTTTCTTTCTGCAAGGCTTCGGCGGGTATCTTGCCTTCCTGTTGGTTCTCTGCATATTTTGAGAACACACAGCTGCTGCTTGACACCAACAGAGAAGCAGAAAGTGGTGCCAGCCATATCCGTTCCAGTTTAGAGCAGAATCTTACGAATATTGATTTGTTGCCCGTGTTCAACAAAGCCATCACAGACAGGCGAGTTCTGAGATTCTCCTATCAGCGTTTCGGGCAGGAGCCTTTTGAACTGATATTTCATCCTCAGTTCTTGAAAGAATATAATGGTCGCTGGTTTGTCTTTGGCGAAGCAGAAAGGCTACGGGTAGGCGAGCAAGGCTCGGGAATCCGTGAAAACTATCGCGCATACAATGTACCGTTGGACAGAATCGTTGGTGAACTCGTTGAGGTAAATGATGTAGAGTACATCCCTGCCCCAAAAGGTTTATATCAGGAGTTCTTTAAGGACATCATTGGTGTAACCCACGAGAAAGGTGCTAAAGTTGAGGAAGTAATTATCCGTACCAAAACGGAGTACCAACATGGCTTGCTTCTCACCAAACCTTTACATCATAGTCAGAAAGAGACACTCCCCTTCGGACAACATGAAGATGGCTGTTACGGCGAAGTCACCCTGACCATTGAGCCTAACCGGGAACTGCGAGGCAAGATTCTTATGTACGGTGAGAACCTTGAAGTCATGCAACCCCAGTCCTTACGAGGACAGATCATAGACATCATCAATCAGCAAATAAAGCAATATTGGGGCGATGAATAGCAAAAATGAACCAAATTGGTGCAGAAATCAAAGATTCTTATCAAATTATTTGGTTTTGTCGAATATTTCGACTAAATTTGCGACAAAATTTGAATAATATGGCTTTTGAATCCATTGAAAATAAGATCCTTGTACGAATTCGTAAGTGCGGAAGGGGTAATCTGCTCTTTGCTTCTGATTTTGTTCGCTATGGAGAGCAAAAATCCGTTAGCAAGGCTTTGGAGCGGATGATGAAAGAGGGTACTATCCTGCGCATTAGTCACGGAATCTATTATTATCCCAAAATCGACAAGGTTCTTGGGTTGGGCATACTTTATCCGACATTAGAGGAAATTGCAGAGGGAATAGCAAAACGTGACAAGGCACGTATAGTCCCAACAGGGCTCTATGCCCTTAACCGTTTGGGGTTCTCTACTCAGATTCCCATGAATGTGATATATTTGACAGATGGTTTTAATCGCAAGATAACCCTCTATAATGGCTCCAGTATACAGTTTAAGCGTACTGCCCCCAAAAACCTGGCTTTTCATTCTCAGTTAGCAATGCTATTAACATTTGCTTATAAGAGTCTTGGCAAGGATAATATCACTTCAGAAATTCTTGCCCACACAAAGGAATTACTTGAGAAGGAGAAGAAACAGGTTATTGAACAAGATTATCAACTGATGCCTGCATGGGTGTCATCTATCATCAAGTCGCTTTATGCCGAAGAATAACTATTTTGAACTGACCACTGCCCAGCAGCGCACCATATTGGAACAAGCCGCTATCAAGCAAGGTCTGCCTAAACAAGCCATAGAGAAAGACTTGTGGGTAACAGCTATACTCCAGATTCTATTCAGCCTGCCTTGTGCAGAAAGCTTAGTCTTCAAAGGCGGCACATCCCTCAGTAAAGTATGGAAATTGATTAGTCGTTTCTCTGAAGATATCGATTTAGCAATAGATAGAGCCGTATTCGAATTGGAAGGCGATTTGACAAAGAAGCAAGTAAAGAAACTGCGCAAAGCATCGTCTCTTTTCGTTCGCGACACATTATATCAACAGTTGGTAGAGGCTGTCAATCAAACATCCTTGAAAGACTTATGCCAGCTAGAACCAGAACCTGACGGAGAGGGAGATGCCACCTATCCGGAGCCACGAAGCATATTCATTCGCTATAAGTCTGTCTTCGATGACAAATTAGACTACATCCCTCCTATAGTGAAAGTAGAGGCAGGTGCACGATCTTTGTTGGAGCCGTATGCAGAAACTGCTATCACAAGTATGGTAGAAGAAGCGTTACCTTCTATTAGCACCACAATATCTGATGTAATGGTAAAGACAGCCATTGCAGAGAAAACTTTCTTGGAAAAGGCTTTTCTTCTCCATGAGCTTTTTTCTGTAAATAATACCGTTGAGGCCCGTCGTCGTTCCCGTCATATCTATGACCTACACATGATGATGAAACAGGGTGTTGCAGACAAGGCGATTCCTAACGAGGAGCTTTGGCAGACCATTCATCATCATCGTTCTACACTAACCAGTATGAGTGGTGTAGACTATTCGATAGATATAAGGAGAACCATACAGCTTATTCCACCAAAAGATTCCTTGGCTAATTGGAGGAAAGATTATGAAGAGATGTCCTCTGCCATGATATATGGTGAGAAACCTGCATTTGAAGAACTCTTGGAGAGTATGAACTGGTTAGAACTATTATTTAAAAAGGCTTAGAGATGGAGTGCTTAATTGTCAAAATTGGTTCCACGCAGAACGGAACCATTCGTGAGGCGAAAATGCTTGCAGCAATCAGAAATCGGTTGTACCTTTGCAACGCATTTGAGACACAAATGCAGAACTTAGAGTACTAACCAACAAAAACACAAACTACTATGCAGAACGTACAGAAAGCAGCAGAGATCCAGCAGAGAGTAATTAACCTCGTAGAGCTTTACCGTACTAAGGTGGGTAAGGAGAGCCAGATTGCCAAAGCAGCAAAGGAAGACTACGATTTTTGGAAGAAGGAAAACGAGGAAATGGCCATGGATGCTTTCGCTGAAGGAGAAATATTCTTTGGTGGCATGTATGGAGAAGGACCTCACACAGAGGTATGGATAAAGCACTTGAAGGTCAATGAACAGTTGTTAGGTCATTTCTATTCCGAAGTGGCTGGCGATGAGGCTGAAAAAGACATTCTTGATCAGCTGTTACCAGAAGTTTATGACACGACTATCTTTTCGGAAGAAGAAGAGGCTTTCTTGAAAGCTCATTTCAAGGAAATGGTAAATTATATCATCCAGACTCCTTGTGATGAAACTCTTGAATGGGTACATCGTTCCAATAGTAAATACGCTTGGACAATTCCTGCTGAAGTGCTTAACCTGATTAAGTCTCGCGTAGGGATTGCTGCTGGCTCAAGAATTTATTATCCTAATACAGCTTTTGCCCAATTGGCGAATGTGTTTGGCGAGTGTAAATTCTATTGTGACACTGTGTATTATTCATGGACACGAATTGCTATTTATGCTAACAACATTGATGCAGTGGCTATTGAAGACGATGTGGAGCCAACATCGTATAATGCCATTGTATGTTACCTCCCTGAAGTCTCTGAGGACAGCAAAATTATTAAGAATATCTGTGAGGCATATAACAATCTCCCATCTGGAGGAAAGCTGATATTGCTTTGTCCTCCTGAACTCCTTGCGAGAAAAGAAAATAGTATCCACAAAACAATGCTTACAGAGGCTCTGCAGCATAAAGAACTCCCTTCTATTAGGAAAAGACTTGACGATGGCATTGCATCAGAGGAAGCTAGTGACTTTTTCAGGAGAATGCTTGTTGAGGATAAGGCAATAACAGAGATTATCCAACTGCCGCAAGTAATGAGTAGTGATGCATCATTTGCGAATTACTGCTTGCTGATTGCAGAAAAGGGCTATAGGGAGAATATCGTATCACTCATTGATGCTCGGTCTGCATGTAGTCGTCAGGACACGAAACATCATAAGTTTACCTTTGACATCGAGCAGTTTAGTGCTATCATGCGAAATGATGGCAAGGAGCCTTCCACAGGACTGAGAAAAGTGGTGCATGTGTCTCCTGTTGAGCTATCGAAAGATATATTGGTGCCCCAAGTATATGTAATAGAGAAACCTTCAGAAGCAGAGCGCCCTGTTCCTCTGTCAAGTCTGTGCACGCTTGAATCAATGAAGGTTCGCGACGTGCAGTTCGATTTGCCAGAAGACACCCCATGGATTACCATGAGTGATCTCACACCTTTATTCACAGGAAACTTGGATATGACTGCCATAAGGAAAGCTGATTGTCCTAACAATCCACCTTTCGTTGAGGGTAGTAAAGACTATGCCTTTGACAAGGACGGCAAATTCATTGACTCCATTTGGAATCAAATGTACACTACAAAGGGACATTACGTTTTGGATTATAGGAAGTGCACCTTCCTTGACGGCAGTAGTGATGCTGTTCTCTATGAACGTTCAGCGGAGCATGGAGTCCGTGTTGCCGTTGTTCGCGCGACAGGAAAGCCTTATGCTGTGAGTAGCGGTATCCTTGTTTTCTGTCCTAAAGATGACTTCGATGCCAACTCGTTGGCTGCTCTTTTAAGATTGCCCATTGTGTATAGACAATTGGTGGCATATCAGGAGTATGGGATTGGATACCATCTTGATGAAATTCTTGTCCCTACGGACAAGCGTCTCATTGGTGATGAACTCTATCGGATGAAGAGAGAAGAGTCTGTCATTAATGAGTTGGGCGATAAAGTTCAGGCAATGAAAACAGAGTATATTAATGAGGTAAGAATGCGTAAACACGACATACGCCCTCATTTACGCCAATTAGCATCCTCTGAAAGGTTAATGCTCCACTATATTGATAATGCAAATGACATGGAAGAACTCAAGAGAAATCTGAGGAATCAAATTGAACATAGTCACGTGGCTTTAACAAGTATATCAATGATTGTCGACCATCTAAGTGATGAAGAACAATTCGGAGTCCCTGAATTGCTTAATATTGATAGTCTGTTAACTGATGTTGAAGTTAATCATAATGATGCTGAAGGATTTGTGATTGAATATGATTGCGACAAAGAATCATTCAGAAAGCAGGGTTTTGTTATACCTAATATTATAGAGCAATGGGAATTGGCACAAGAACAAGGGCTTGACGTGGCCAAATTCATACAAGCCAAGTCAAAAGAGAATCTTCCTTTATTCGTAAGCATTGCTCCTGTCGATTTTCAACGAATGGTAGATAATATTATAGAGAATGCACGTAGGCATGGCTTTACTGATAAGGCACGAGAAGACTATTGTATTGGAATTGTGCTGTCATATAATTCTGAACGAGCTATGTATCAGATAGATTTCACCAATAATGGCAACCCTCTCCCTGAGGGGATGACAAAAGCCCGTTATGGCATCAAGGGCGACAAAGCTGGATTGGCAGCTGGTTCAGGTTCTGGTGGCTATATAGTTAAGTCTATAGTGAACCATTATGATGGTGATTATGACGTGTTTTGTAAAGATGGAATTACAACAGTAAGAATACTATTACCAATCGTAACAATATGAAGACAAAGTTTGAGGTCATCTGGATTGATGACGAATGGGAAAAGATGGGAGCATTCAAAGAAGAATGCGAAGTGATTCATCAGATATTTCTTCATCCATTTTCGACACAAAAGGCGGGAATGGATGAGTTTGATAAAAATCCCAAGAAATGGGATGCCATCATTTTGGATGCGAAACTTGAAAAGGATGGCGTTGGAGTAACTGGATTACGTGAGGCAGTTACTCATATTAATCAAGTTGCATTAAGTCATAAGATTCCATATTTCATTTCTACAGGTCAACCTGATTTGATGGGTAACGAAACATTTGAACAGGCATTTGGCAAATACTATATTAAAGAGCGTGATGACCAGAAACTCATAGCGGATATTAAAGATACTGCGAGTAAATCAACGAGATTCCAAACTAAGACATGCTATTTAGATGCGGTAGAACAACTTGAATCTTTTGACACTTGGTGTTGTGAGAAGATTCTTGACATATTGGAAGCAATGCATTTCCCAGAGAAGAATATTGATCCACTGCTCTATTACAATCCATTAAGACAAACTTTGGAATATATCTTTAGAAAAGCTAATAAGGCAAACATCATACCAGATGAGTTTATTGGAAAAGAGAAGGATGATGTCAATTTAAACCAGTGTGTCCAATTCTTGTCTGGTGGAAATGCAGATTGGATTGGGATTCGCTTCGGTGGAGCTAAAGATAGTATTGTTCCAGTCCACATTAAAAATATGATGTTCCAAGTGCTTAACCTTGGCAATATCAATTCTCATTCGCGAACGTTGAATGATGAAGAACAAAAGGAGTTGGGGGCCTATTTCAAAGAAAATGTATGCAATTCTCAATATCTCATTTATAGTCTTGCTCTACAAATATGCGAGATTGCGGTATTTATGGGTAAATATATAGCTGCAAACAATGATGCTTCTAAGAATAAGAAGCAATGCAAGACATTTGGTACTGTTGAGAAGATAGAAGGTAATGAGTCAATCTGCGTAATAAAAAGTAAGAGACCTGGACGAGAGTCTTGCATTTGCCTTTCTGCAAAGTACGCAAACGGTAAGAACCTTATTGGCAAGAAGATTGTCGTCCTTGAAGAGTCCGAAAACACAAATACTGCGACAAAAGCAGAATATCCGTATTTTGCTGCAAAAATCCAATTGCTTGAGAAGGAAAACGGTTCCAAGTAAAACGGAACCGTTCCCAAGATTACTTTTCTTGCTGACTTGAAAAAGTTGTCTTACCTTTGCAGCGTCAATCTCTGAAACCACCCCAGAGATTGACGCTGCAAAACGTTAGTGGTGGGAACTAAATCTGAATAGAATATGAAGAATCAGATTTGCCAGACAGCAGAAGGGAGACAGTTCCAAGTCAGTAACCTTTCAGATTTCTTCCTTTTGGAGGATATCGCCTATAAAGACCAGCTGGATGCAATCGAAGATGCATCCCTTTTGGAGGAGATTGCCTATAAAGACCAACAGGACGCACTCGAAGATGCTTCCCTTTTGGAGGAAATCGCCTATAACGAAATGCTATGCCTTGTTTGTTAAGAAGGCCGAGAAACCTTCAGAGGGAATAGTCAATCTCTGAAACCACCCCAGAGTTGACGCTGCAAAAAGTTTGTTGGTGGGAACTAAAACAGGATAACTACTATGACGAACACAGCACTCCAAGCCATCGCAACCAAGGCTCTGCCAGCACTCTCTGGGGAGCAAGTGACCTACAACGCAGCCAAGAACGTATTCTTGACAATGGGCTATACCAGCGCAGCCGGAAACATGTACTACAAGGCTATTCGCCTGTCGAACAGGCTGATGGTATACTATGACCTGGGGCAGGGATATGCCTATACCTTCCTGAACGGCATCAAACTGTTCTGCTTTGACGGGCAGAAGGCGAACCTCATAGCACAGAAGTATTGGGGTGGCTGTGACTATCGCATCTTCAACGAGCAGTTTGCCAAGGAACAGAGCATCCTTATGCTGAAAGGCTTCTTAGAGGGACAGCTGAAGTTGCAGGGAGCACATGTCGGCGACCAGGAACTAACCAGCTTTGCAAGAAGCATGGTAGATGAGACACAACGCAAGCAGCTTGCTTGAAAGTGAAGAGTGAAGAATTACGACTATGGCAACACTAACCAAAGCAATCAACAAGAGTCTGTTTGACAGTATCCTGCCAACGTTTGGCAATCCACGTGTTCATATCCCCGTCTGGGATAACAGTCAGAAGATGTTTATCTGCGATGAATACGAGAGCAGTAACGGACACCGCTACTACCTTGGCATACGATTCTGCGATCGTATTGTCATCGTTGAGAAGGTAGGCTTATACCACAGCTGGACCTACATCGACAGCATCGAACTCTATGCCTTCAACGGGCAGAAGATGGAACTCATACAGAAGCGTGACTACGACAAGGTGTTCCGTGATGAGGCGTTCATCCGTCAGGAGTCGGTGCAGATGGTGAAGGAGTTCCTAATAGGTGTCATGAAGACACAGCGTATCTGTACTCCGGCAGAACAGATTACAGAACAGGCTCAGGCACTGATCTCAGGATGCTACAAGAGCTTCCTCGACCCTGACTTCAACACACGTTTAACCCAGATACTCCCAAAACTTGAACAGCGATAAGACTATGGAGAACATGATCGACACACAGAACAAGCAGCAAGTAATGGCTTTCGAGCTGATTGCCAACACAAACAGTAGTTTCTTCCTTACTGGTAGGGCAGGAACAGGTAAAACCACTTTCCTCCGCAAGGTGCAGCAGATGGTGGACAAGCAGTTTATCACTTTGGCACCAACGGGTGTGGCTGCCATCCTTGCAGGGGGTGACACCATCCACTCGTTCTTCGGACTGCCGATGGATGTCTGCACTCCGGGCACGATGGGCAAGATGAACGAGGCCCGCATCCAGACGCTGCTCCACACGGATACCATTATCATAGATGAGGTGTCGATGGTGCGCTGTGACATCGTTGATGCCATCGACTACACGATGCGGAAGACGCTTCGCTCCATGCTGCCCTTTGGTGGCAAACAGGTCATCTTCGTGGGTGACATGTTCCAGTTGCCGCCTGTGGTGAAGCAGGGTGCAGAACGTGAACTGATGCACGACCTTTACCATACAGATGACTTCTTCTTTTACAAGGCAGACGTCATCAAGCGGATGCGGTTGGTGAAGATAGAGTTCCAGAAGGTCTATCGGCAGGAGGACGAGGACTTCTTGCGTATCTTGGAGAACGTGCGGCTGAACAAGACCACACCAGAAAACCTGATGTACCTGAACGGGCGCGTCTGTCAGCCAACGAAGGATGACGGCATGGTGATTACGTTGGCCTCGCTCAACAAGACAGCTGATAGCCTCAACCAGCAGCGGCTTTCCGAGATTGAGGCAGAGGAATACACCTACGAGGGGACGGTGACGGGGAAGTTTGAGGAGAAACGCTTCCCTGTGGACATGACCCTGAAACTGAAAGTGGGTGCCCAAGTGATGTTCACCCGCAACGACCCACAGAAACGTTGGGTGAACGGCACCATCGGAACGGTGACTAAGTTGGCGAAGGACGAGATACAGGTAACTACCGACGACGGAAACACCTATGTCGTGCCTAACTGCTCATGGGAATCGTATAGCTATGAGTATGACCGCGAGGCCCGGAAGATGAAGAAGGAGCAGACGGGCACCTTCACGCAGTACCCTTTGCGCTTGGCATGGGCCATCACGGTGCATAAGAGTCAGGGTATGACTTTCGATAAGATGTACCTTGACCTGAGCCGAGGGATGTTTGCGGCTGGCCAGCTCTATGTGGCACTGAGTCGTGTACGCTCGCTCAACGGACTGTTTCTCTCCCGTTGCATCATTCCGCAGTATGCCCATACCAGCCGTGAGGTGCTTTCGTATGCCAACGGCTATAACGACGAGCAGGTCATCAACAGTGAGATTGAGAGCGGCAAGGCGGTCTATCAGCTATTGGCCCACCATGACTACGATGAGGCTGCCAAACAATATCTGCTATTAGTGCAGAAGAAGGCTGCCGAAGGGGACATCAAGGAAGCCATGCAGCAAGCCAAGCGTTTCCTCGATACTGTCATCTGTGACGATGCCCTTTTCGGGTGTGTCAGCGAGATACCAACAGAACTGAAAGCCGCTGACCATTGGGCACCCAAGTTTCTCGTGGCTTTGTTGAGCCTTTATACGGGGAAGTATGAACAGGCTTTGGAGTATGTCGATAGTGTGCTTGCCCAGCATCAGTGTCAAGAAGCTCTTTATGTGAAGTCACGTTGTCTGGCCAAGCTTGAACGATATGCGGAAGCTGATGCCGTGAATGTGCTGATGGGCGATGTGTTCGACATGTCTACGCCCGATGCCAAGGTTCTCTATTCGATAGCTATGCTCAACGAGCAGCACATCGGCGACCCAGGACTGAACTTGATGCAGCAGCTGGTAGCAGTAAGACCGAAATACGACAAGGCCATTCTTTCGCTCCGATTCCTGATGAAGCGGAAAGGGCTGGCGTTAGTGAAAACATCGGACGCCCCCCGCGAGTTGGTGGATGAGTTCAATGCTGAGATGCCAAATGATGAATTTGCTCAGAAGTTGAAGACAGCTCGCGAGAAGGCTCCAAAGGCAGTGGAATACCTACTCAGGCTTATCAAGAGACAGGAATTTAAAGGATAATAAGATTGTCTAACATTAATATGTGTTAATATGTTGAATATGTTCTGCATTTTTTTATAGTTTTGCCAACTGTAAACAACATAATACTAATAGCATGAAAACCAAAGCGATTTTAACGATGGGCGTGGCACTGGCTTTTGTTGCCTGCCAGCAGCCGAGACAGCAGGAAGTGACAGAAACGGAAGTATTAGATATCCCTGTTTGCGAGGGAACGACGGACATACCAGAGCACCACTATCTGATCAACGACAGGGCACTGAACTGGGACCTCCGTGCCCGTGGCCTGAGCGGCGACCTGAACCTGCCGCTGACGAGTTGACGGCACCTATCGCATCACCGACAAGGGGGAGTATTTCGCCGAGGCCGTTCAGGACTGGTTCAATGTGAATCTTCTTTTATAGCAGATACCCATACACATTCTT
>JAEEGL011130723.1_pt1 | contig 19177 bp, 16 predicted proteins | sample 9134231 | NCBI WGS metagenome assembly JAEEGL01 (sample SAMN16246548, study PRJNA631951) | gut metagenome | biome: gut microbiome; feature: rumen; material: fiber-attached | host: Bos | place: Iran: Karaj | collected 2018-10 | reverse complement strand
GTTCTGGTCATAGTAGTTCATGGCAGCCAATGCGTCAAAAAATGCCTTAACCGTCTCCTGCGGAATTTTGAAATGCTCTGTCAGCTTGGCACTGAAGTCTGCCGTGTCAAAAGTGCTTTCCAGCGAGTACTGCGGGTTGTCGAAGCGGATGGACTTGACCTGAATCACGCGGTCGGAGAAATCACGCCCCCAGTACTTGCGCAGGGACTTGCGCATCCCGACGGGAAATCCGTGCAGTGCCACATCAAAGATATGGGACTTGCGGCGGAAATAGGTGGCCAGGCCACCAATCTGGCTGTGCTGTTCTACCAGCAGAATGCTGTGTCCTGCACGCGCCAGCCTGTTTGCACTCGTCAAGCCCCCCAGGCCGCTGCCGATGACCACGATGTCATATCTGTCTTTCATGCTCTGCTCAACAACGTTTGTGGCAAGGTACTTAGGTACTTTGCTCGGCTAAACAAAAAAAGGCAGGAAACTCTCAAGAAGCTCCTGCCAAGGGAAATATGGAGCGGGCGAACGGACTCGAACCGTCGACAGCCACCTTGGCAAGGTGGCGCTCTACCAAATGAGCTAAATCCGCGTGTTGGTGCCCACGGTCGGAATTGAACCAACGACACGTAGATTTTCAGTCTACTGCTCTACCGACTGAGCTACATGGGCGAATCGGGCAACCCGAATTGAGCTGTCGATAAAAAAGATGGCGACCCGAAGGGGACTTGAACCCCTGACCTCTAGCGTGACAGGCTAGCGTTCTAACCAACTGAACTACCGGGCCGTATGTGGTGGGAACAATAGGGCTCGAACCTATGACCCCCTGCTTGTAAGGCAGGTGCTCTCCCAGCTGAGCTATGCTCCCGGCGCGATTGCATCGGCAACGGGCAGATTATACCACAACGGACGCGGCTTGTCAACACCTTTTTTTATTTTTTTTGAAAAAAATCCCGGGAAGAGCTTTTACGGAATGTCACTGCCCTGCTGAGCAAACGTTTTTCCGTTGAACGCTGTAATCTTTGAATCTCCCATACAATACTAATTTGTGACTTAATTGATACCATATGCCGTTTTTTCTTGACTCTGTACAAAGCGTGTGGTATAATCGAAATGACAATATGGCACATTTTTAAAAAGCGGAATTCCGGCGGCAGACGTCCGCGAAATAACCGTTTTGCCGTCGGAATAACAGGCAAAGGAGAAAAGCTGTGAAAATCGCAATTGTATGCGACGTGCTCGGAGAAGAAAACAACGGGACCACTATCGCCGCAATGAATCTTATTCGCTCGCTTAAGACAAAAGGGCATGACGTTCGCGTGGTCTGCCCGGACCCTGAGCGGGAGAACGAGCCGGGTTATTATATTGTTCCGACTCTGAACGCGGGACCGTTCAACAAGTATCTCGAGGAAAACGGCGTAAGGATCGCCCGAAGGGCAAAAGACAAGCTCGAGGCGGCGTTTGAGGGGGTGGACGTCATACACGCTCTGCTTCCATTTGCGCTAGGAAACGCGGCGGCGCATTACGCGAAGGATCACGGTATTCCCCTCACGTCAAGCTTTCACTGCCAGGCTGAAAACATAACGAGCCACGCTTTCCTGAAAAATTTCACTCCGCTCAACAACGAGGCATACCGCATTTTCTATAAGCTGCTTTATCAGTACACGGAAATAATCCACTATCCGACACAGTTTATCTGCAACACTTTTGAAGAAGTTGTCGGGCCCACAGAGCACAGGGTCATATCAAACGGCGTAAGCAGTGCGTTCAGAAAAAAAGAAACTGTCCGTCCGCCGGAATTCAAGGGAAAATATACGGTGCTTTTCACAGGCCGGTTCAGCCCCGAGAAATCGCACGAAATCCTGCTTGAAGGAGTGAGCCGTTCAGCTCATCGCAACGAAATACAACTCGTTCTTGCAGGAAGCGGCCCGAAAAAAGACGAGATTTACAGTTCTGCACTGAAAAAAGGGCTGATTCCACCGGTGATGAGGTTTTACGGGCGCGAAGAACTGATAAATATCATAAACTGCGCCGATATGTACGTTCACCCGGCCGAAATTGAGATCGAGGCCATCTCCTGTCTCGAGGCAATCGCCTGCGGGCGGGTCCCGCTTATCGCGGATTCACCGCGCAGCGCGACACGTTTTTTTGCAATATCCGACGCAAATCTGTTCAGATACAACAGTCCTGACGACCTTGCCGAGAAACTCGACTGGTGGCTTGATCATCCGGAAGAGCGGGAAAAATGTTCGCAGGAATATCTCGATTACTCAAAACGCTTCGATTTCGACACCTGTATGGATGAAATGGAACAGATGCTGTTCGATGCCGTTGCCATGAAAAATCGGGAACGCGAATCTGCTGAGGGCGGAGGGCAGCACAGTTGAACCGTGAAAAAGAGACACAAAAAACCATCAAGACGGTATATTATTCCGACGAAATGAAAGATGATTTTGCCGGCACAAAAATCAGCAAGGCAAAGGTCGGTAGTGATTTCCCGTATATTCGCCGCTCCGTATTATGGAATATTCTTGCGTTTCTTGTGTACTATGTTGTCGCTTTTCCGATTGTTTTTCTGACAGCAAAGATTTACCTCGGCCTGAAATTTGAAAACAGGCGCGCGCTAAAAAAGCTGTCCCGGACAGGATATTATCTTTTCGGCAACCATACGCAGATACTGGACGCCTTCGTACCGCCAGTTGCCGCTTTTCCGAAACGCGCCTATGTCGTCGCGGATGCCGACGCGGTATCAATTCCGTTCCTCAGAAATATCGTGCTCATGCTAGGAGCGATACCCGTCCCGACGGATGTCTCCGGTCTGCGGATATTTTCTGAAACGCTTTCCGCAAGAATCGCGCAGAAAAGGTGCGTCGCCGAATATCCCGAACGGCACATCTGGCCTTTTTATACGGGAATAAGGAATTTTCCGGACAACGCCTTTCACGCCCCAGTAAGGGACGGCGTCCCGGCGATAGCAATGGTCGCGACATACAGACGCCGGAGAGGTTTTTTCAGATGGTCAAATCGGCCAGGCATGACAGTATCGTTTTCCGAGCCGTTTTTTCCTGATCCGCGCGTTTCTCAGCGGGACGCCCGGACAAAACTCAGGGACGACATACGCGACTTCATGCTCTCCCGCTCCGGATCGCCTGACAATGTCGAATATATTAGATACGTATACAGGAAAAACAGTTAAAAAATTGTCCGGAGCGAACGGAAGACATAATCAAAAGCGGACGGTGCAAACCCGTCCGCTTTTGTGGTGCCGGTGGCGGGGGTCGAACCCGCACCCTGTTGCCAGGACCAGATTTTGAGTCTGGCACGTCTGCCTGTTCCATCACACCGGCATATTTTCGGCAGATATTTTATCATGCCGGAACGTATTTGTCAAGAGAGCGTTTTGCCCGGGATAATAAAGATTGACACGGCGCGCCGCGAGTGATATAATATAGAGTAGGAAAATGGATATTGTTTATTTTGGAGAAGACATGGTTGAAAAAACAATCAGCGTGGCGACATCGGCGACTTCCGCCGTCTTCGGAACCCTCGACACAAACGCAAAGCTTATAGAACGGCTCTGTTCTGTCAGGCTTCAGCCGAAGGACGACGGAGTTTCCGGCATCATCGCCGTCACGGCGGATGACGATGAAAGCGCCTTACAAGCCGTCGAAGTCATAAAATATCTGATCAAAGCGGCGAGGATTAACGGATCAGTGACAGAAAACGACGTAAACTACGCTGTATCTGCCGTTAAAGAGGGACACGCATCTGAGCTAACATTTATCGAAGGCGAAACGCTCTGTCTTACCGTTAGAGGGAAGCCGATTATTCCAAAAACGGCGGGTCAGAAAAGATACGTGGATCTAATTGAAAAAAACACCATTGTTTTCGGCGTCGGACCGGCCGGCACCGGAAAGACCTTTCTCGCTGTCGCGTCGGCCGTCAGGGCGTTACGTTCAAAAACCGTCAGCAGAATTGTAATCACGCGGCCCGCTGTCGAGGCCGGGGAACGGCTCGGATATCTGCCAGGAGACCTGCAGAGCAAGATAGACCCGTATCTGCGACCGCTGTACGACGCGCTTTACGAAATGCTCGGCCCCGAGCTGTGTCAGAAACATCAGGAGCATGGAACAATCGAAATCGCACCGCTCGCGTATATGCGCGGCAGAACACTTGACGACTCTTTCATTATTCTCGACGAGGCACAGAACACGACGCCGGAGCAGATGAAAATGTTTCTCACACGTCTCGGAAGGCAATCAAAAGCCATAGTCACGGGCGACCCGACGCAGACAGACATCCCAGCCGGACGCCGCTCCGGACTTGGCGAAGCACTCAAAATACTCGAAGGGATCGATGACATAGCAATTCACCATTTCACCGAGCGCGACGTAGTCAGGCATCATCTCGTTCAGAAAATAATCAACGCTTATGAAAAATACGAAAAAAAGAACGCCGCGGAGGCGGAACATGAGAAACCGAAACGTTATTATACGAAGCAGATCTGATGGTGTGAAAACTCCTGCGGATGTGCGCGCTACGGTAAAAATGGCGATTCGGGCGGCTCTGAGCTATGAAAACATCGATTTTCCAACCGAAATTTCTATAACGTTTGTAAACAACAACGTGATACGGAAATACAATCTCGAATACCGTGGTATTGATCGCGATACAGGCGTGCTGTCGTTTCCGGCGTTTGAGAATGCAAATGACGCAAAAAAATCTTTTTTCGGCAAGCCGGTCGCGCTCGGCGACATTGTTATCTCGCTTGAAAAAGCTGAGAGTCAGGCGGAAGAATTCGGCCATTCCATACTCCGCGAGGCAGGATTCCTTGCCGTTCATTCGTTGCTTCACCTTCTGGGATATGACCATGAACGCTCCGACGGCGAAGAGCGCGACATGTTCGACAGACAGGAAAAAATCCTTGCCGGCATCGGACTGACACGCTAAAAATCACAGGAACTCTAATGAAAAAAACAGGTTTTATAGCAATAGTCGGACGCCCGAACGTGGGCAAGTCGACACTTCTCAACACACTTCTCGGCGAAAAGATAGCAATAGTTTCAAACAAACCGCAAACCACACGCACGCGAATAACAGGCATCCTTACAAAGGGAGATAATCAGTTTGTGTTTATCGACACGCCCGGCCTGACAAAATCGCGGAACAGACTCGGCGACTATATGTCAAAAGCGGTATCGTCTTCGATCGGATCTGCCGATGCCGCTGTCATAGTTGTCGAAGCGGGAATCAAGCCGGGGAAAACCGACCTTGCTGTCATCGACAGGATCAAGCAGGCAAAACTCCCCGCGGTGCTCGTTATAAGCAAAACGGACAAGGTAAACGGAGAGCAGGTCGGCCAGTCGATACTCGATTATAAGGATCTGTACGATTTTAAAGCGGTCGTTCCTCTCTCGGCTGAAAAAGGCAGAAACGTCGGCGCGCTTCTCGAAGAACTTGAAAAACTCCTTTACGAAGGTGACTGGATGTTCGGAGAAGATGAGATAACAGATCAGCCGGAGCGACAGATAGCAGCCGAGATCATACGTGAAAAAATACTCCGCACGATGAACGAGGAGATTCCGCACGGAACCGCTGTCGTTATCGAAGACTGGCGGGAGGAAAAGGGGCTTGTCAGCATCCGTGCCGAAATATTCTGCGAACGTCCATCACACAAACGTATAATTGTCGGACACGACGGAGAGGAAATCAAACGCATCGGGACATTTGCGCGCGAAGACCTTGAAAAGTTTCTCGGAACAAAAGTTTTTCTTGACTTATGGGTCAAGGTCCGCGAGAACTGGCGCGACAGCGACGTGAGTCTCAAAAACTTCGGATTCGGAAAGCAGGATTTCGACTGATATGCCGGAGCGCGGAATTATTCTGAACGGCGTCGTACTGCGAGCGTCCGACCACGGGGACAACGACAAACTTATAACCGCACTGACCTCCGAGCGTGGCAAGACGGTATTTACAGCCAAGGGTGTGAAAAGCACAAAAAACAAAAACCGCGCCGGCTGTTCGCTGTTTTCGTACTCAGAGTTTGTGCTCAGCGAGCGTGGCGGGTACTATACCCTTTCAGAGTGCACTCCTAAGAAAATGTTCGCGGGAATAGAAAAGGACATAGAGTCCATGTATGTGGCGTGCTACGTGTGCGAAGCAGTCGACTACGTCTGCATGGATGCCGCCGATGAGAACGAGATCCTGCGGCTGACTCTCAACATACTGTACGCGCTTTCCGAAAAGTTGCGTCCGGTTCCGTTTATAAAAACAGTGTTTGAAACTCGCCTGCTTCTCTGTCTCGGGATATTGCCTTCATTTGACTGTTGTGCTCTCTGCGGAGAAAAAAACGATAATCTCTGGTTTTCAGTTTTGGACGGAGACGTTGTCTGTCATTCATGCATTCAGGAAAACGAGGTCAGCGGAGCCTATTCGCTGACGCCCGACGCAGTACGCTTTTTCAGGTATGAAAGCACCTGTGATCCTAAAAAAATCTTCCAGACAGAACCTCCGGACGGATGCGCCTCCGAGATTTCCGAAAAATATCTGGTCTCGTCTGTCGGCAGAACATTCGTTTCTCTGAATCAGTACAAAAAACTAATGAGATGAAAAACAGTTTTTCAAAAGCGGCAGTTACGCTTGAATTCGATAAGATAACCGCAGAGCTTGCTCAGCTCTGCCAAACCGACGGAGGACGGGAGTTTGCTTCGCGGCTCATGCCAGAAAGCTCTGTTTTCTCTGTCCGGCTCAAACAGAAACAGACAAGCGACGCAAAACAACTTATAACTGCAAAAGGTCATCCGTCGTTTTTCTCTGTTAGCGACGTGCGCGACTCTGCAGAGCGCGCCGTCAGGGGAGGGACGCTTTCACAGCGTGAATTGCTCGCCGTCGCAAACGTCGAAACGGCGGCAAGGCGAGTTTGCGACTATTATTTCGGCGATGGAGACGACAGATCCGGAAACAGTCTGACCGAGCACTTCGGCCGCCTTATTCCCGACCGTCGTCTTGAAGACGCGATCCGATCCGCCGTCATATCTGAAGACAGCATCGCGGATGAGGCAAGCCCCGCTCTTGGCGAAATACGGCGTAAAATGCGAAGGCTGAATGCCGGAATACGCGAAACGCTGCAGAGATACGCCTCGCCAGGTGGTCAGTTTTCAAAATATCTCCAGGAAAATCTGGTCACTATGAGAAACGGACGATATGTCGTCCCCGTCAAATCGGAATACAAAAACGAGGTCAAAGGGCTAGTACACGACACGTCAGCTTCTGGAGCTACATTTTTTGTTGAACCGCTCGCCGTGGTTGACGCAAACAACGAACTTCGCACCCTTGAAGTTAGCGAAGAAAGAGAGATCGAGAGAATTCTGGCCTCCCTTTCGGCGGATGTCGCCGCTTCGGCGGGAGAAATAACAGGTAATTATGACGCTCTGTCGTTTCTCGACTTCATTTTCGCAAAAGGCGAACTGTCCAGCCGGATGAAAGGCAGCGAACCCGCATTCGACGAAGAAAAACGCATTAGTTTCTTAAACGCGAGGCATCCGCTCATCGACAGGACCCGTGTCGTCCCGGTGACGATTGCACTCGGCGGCGATTATGACACTATGATTATTACCGGTCCTAATACCGGAGGTAAGACGGTCGCGCTCAAGACCATCGGACTGCTTTCACTCATGGCGCAGTCCGGGCTGCACATACCGGCCGACGAAGGATCGGTATCCTGCATATTCGACTCTGTCCTCGCAGATATAGGAGACGAGCAGTCTATCGAACAGTCGCTTTCAACGTTTTCGGCCCACATGGTGAACACTGTTGAAATAATCAGAAGCGTGACGTCAGATTCTCTCGCGCTGTTTGATGAACTCGGAGCCGGAACAGATCCGACGGAGGGCGCGGCGCTGGCAGCGGCAATAATAGAGCGAATACGGCAGAGCGGAGCGCTGTGCGCGGCGACAACGCATTACGCGGAAATAAAAGCATACGCCGTCGAAACAGCCGGCGTTGTGAATGCGTCGTGCGAATTTGACGTTGAAACGCTCCGCCCGACCTACCGGCTCACGATCGGCACACCGGGCAAATCGAACGCTTTTGCGATTTCCGAGCGACTCGGACTTGACAGGGACGTAATTGACAACGCGCGCAAAAAACTTTCGTCCGACGCCCTGCGGTTCGAAGACGTTCTCGAACGCCTTGAAGAAAACCGGCGCACGACCGAAAGGGAGCTTGCCCTTGCCGAAAAAGAGCGCGAGGAGGCAAAGCGGCTTCTCGTTGAAGCCGAGAAAATATCGCAGGAAAAGCTTGGACGGGCCGAAAGCGAACTTGAAAAAAGCCGTGAAAAGGCCTCGAGAATAATTGCAAGTGCAAGAGCCACAGAGGAGTACGTTCTTGAGAGCCTTGACAAAATACGTAAGGAACAGGAACGTGACGGTTTCAGCAAGGCTATTGACGACGGCCGGCGCGAGCTCAGGCGTGCGCTGCGTACCGCGGCCGATGAAATCGATCCGGTAACCGAAGACAACGGAGGAAAGCCGCTTGAGGCGCCGCCGTCAAGAGGCGACCGGGTTTATGTCTCCGATCTGCGCAAAGAAGGGATCGTGGCCTCCACGCCGGATAAAAAAGGCGACCTTTCGGTAAGAATCGGCAACATGATCACCAGGACAAACGTGAAAAAACTCCGGGTGACCGAAAGCTCCGTCACAGTCAAAAACAAAGAAGGCAAAAAAACAGCGGCGGCAGACAGCTTTGTATCATCTGCGGCGCTTGAAGTGAAAACATCCGTCGATGTGAGAGGCATGAACTCCGAAGAGGCCTGGCACGAGGTTGACGCCTACCTTGACCGTGCGGTTCTTGCCAATCTTGAACGGGTGACGATAATTCACGGCAAGGGATCAGGCATACTGAGGGCGTTTATTTCCTCAAAGCTCTCGAAAGATCCGCGCGCGGTCTCATACCGCGGCGGCGTATTCGGAGAAGGCGACAACGGTGTGACCGTTGTGGAACTGAGAAAGACAAAATGATAAAATTCACTATTACAGTTGAACATCTCGATCTCGAGCCTATGGCGGACAGGATCATTCCGCGTCTAACAGGAAGCGAATCCCATCTTGTGAACTCTGCCGCCAGAAAGGTCCTTCTTTCTATGACAGAAGAGAAGCAGGAAGAACTGCTCATTCGGATGTTGAATTCCGAAAACGTACACGCGGACGAGGAGCTTCAGAAACTGCTCGATAAAAACGGTATAAAAGCCGATATTTCATCTGTCGGCGCTGAGAGGATCTGACGATATGGAACCCAATCTTTCGTCTGACGTCCTTTTGCTCGGCAGAGAACGCTCGGCAATAAGAGAGCTTTTTGAATACGGCAGAGCCGCACGCGAAAGAGGAGAGATCGTCTTTGATCTCAGTCTCGGAAACCCTTACGCTCCAGTTCCGCAACAGATCACCGAAACAATGGAACGGCTGATTACTACCGAACCGTCGGTCGCCCTTCACGGATACACGCCCGCAGCCGGGCTCCCCGAAACAAGGCGAGCAATCGCCGAAACTATAAAGGGCGCTGAACCGGAGCTCACGTACGTTACCTGCGGCGCCGCCGCGGCGCTTGTCATAGCGGTCAGGGCTCTTGTGACAAAAAAAAGACCAGAAATTATTATCCCTGCACCGTTTTTTCCGGAATACAAGGTTTTTGTCTCCGGAGGAGGCGGACGCGCCGTCACGGCTCCGCACGCAGGCTGTGACTTTGATCTTAATGTTGAAGGCATTGCCGGCGCGATAACCCAATCAACCCGCGCCGTGATAATTAATTCGCCGAACAACCCCTCTGGAAAGATTTATTCCGCCGGCCGTCTAACTGAGCTTGCAAGTCTTCTCAACCGCAAATCCGTAGAATACGGAGAGAGAATTTACATTATTTCAGACGAACCGTACCGCGAAATATACTATGGTGCGCCTCCGCCGTGCGTTCAGGACTTTTATCAGCACACGGTCATATGCAACTCGTATTCCAAATCTCTTTCCCTACCCGGCGAACGGATTGGATATCTTTCTGTTTTTCCGAAGGCAGATGGGGCAGGAACGGTATTTGACTCCGTATGCGGGGCAGCACGCATGCTGGGCTATGTATGCGCGCCGTCACTCATGCAGCGTGTCATCGCGGAGTGCTCGAACAGGAAATGCGGAATTGCGCTTTACCGTGAAAACCGGAATCTGCTCTGTTCCGCTCTTATTCAGCTCGGATATGAGATAATTCCTCCGGACGGGACGTTCTACCTCCTGATTAAAGCACCCGACGGAAACTCGCGCGAAATGAGTGAAAGGGCAAAAAAAATCGGGCTCCTTATAGTTCCGGGCGACAGTTTCGGCTGTCCCGAATATGCCCGCGCCGCGTTCTGCGTGAGCAAAGAAACCGTGACCGGCGCCGTGACCGCTTTTTCTGCTCTGATGAAAACCTATGTGTGACGTCTGCGAAACCATTACCGAAGTCAACGACGGAATAAAACTTCTTCAGGACCCGTCCGGTCTCGCTTTCGGCACGGACGCGCTTATGCTGGCGGCATTTATTAGAAGAGAACCGCACAGGCACGCTGTTGAAATCGGATCCGGGAGCGGGATAATATCACTACTCCTTGCAAAAAGAGGCAAATTTGAAAAGATCACCGCGGTTGAGATCCAGCCGTACTATGCAGATCTGACGAGGCGGAACGCGGTACTTAACGGACTCGAAGACTTCATTGAGACCGTTAGCGCCGACATAAGGCAATGGCACGGAACGGCGGATACCGTCTTTTCAAATCCTCCTTATATGCGCATCTCGACTGGGAGACCAAACCTGAGCGAAAGAAAGTTCGCCGCCCGGCATGAAGCTAACGGCACGATCGAAGAGCTTGTCGGAGCCGCTTCGTCGATTCTCAGATACGGCGGGCGCTTTGTGTGCGTTTACCGCCCCGACCGCCTGCCGGAACTCGTTTCCGCCATGAGGGAAAGCTCGGTCGAGCCGAAAAGGATGGTTTTTGTTCACGGCCATCCAGGGCTCGAGCCGTGTCTCGTTCTTGTGGAAGGCAAGAAAAAAGGTGGCGCCGGTTGTCGGGTAATGAGGCCGCTTTTCATCGCGGACGGAAACGGAAACCCGACTCCCGACGTGACATATATCTATAAAAACGGAGAATGGCCGAAATGAACGTTTCGGAGAAAAACAAAACCGAAAAAGGAGTGCTCTATCTCGTCGCGACACCGATCGGCAATCTTGACGACATCACGCTCCGTGCTCTGAAGGTGCTGAGAGAATGTGATTTCATCGCCGCGGAGGATACAAGAGTGACCGCAAAGCTGCTATCACATTTTGACATCTCAAAACCGATCGTTATTTATCAAAAGCACAACGTGAGATCCTCAGGTGAGGAGATCGTTTCGCGACTTAAAAACGGAGAAACCTGCGCTCTGGTTACAGATGCCGGGACTCCGGGCATTTCCGATCCGGGTTCGGAGGTCGCCCGCCTGTCGATAGACTGCGGAGTAACGGTTCGCCCCATACCCGGGGCATGCGCCGCTGTAACGGCGCTCATCTGCTCCGGCATGCCGACCGACGGATTCGTCTTCACCGGCTTTCCCGGCTCCTCCGCACGTGAAATCGAAGAATCCGCCGGACGTCTGTTGAGTGAAACGCGCACGGCAGTGTTATATGAAGCTCCTCACCGGCTGAGAAAGACGCTTGAAATCTTTAAAACGGTTCTAGGCGGAGAAAGAGAGATTTCCATTTGCCGCGAGCTTACAAAGCTAAACGAGGAAGTGATCAGGACAACGCTTGAAGGTGCATGCGCAATATACTCGGAAGAAGAGCCTCGCGGCGAGTTTGTGCTCGTTATCAGAGGCGCTAACGGGAACGGTGACGCATTCTGGAGCGAGATGTCGCTTCCGGAACACCTGAATTATTACACAGAAAAGCTCGGCATGACTAAAATGGAAGCTGTAAAGGCTGTCGCCCGCGACCGTGGCGTTTCAAAAAACGAAATATACAGGGAGTTTATCTGATGTCCTATCTGATATCCCTTGCGCTCGGTCTCCTGACCGCACTACCACTGGCGATCGACTGGCTTTTTCCTCTGCCGTGGATCGCGCTTCCCGCCTGGCTTGTGCTGATACTCAAATGCCGGCATCCGTACAGGCACGGGCTTGTCTGGTCGATCGGCTATTATTTCATCGTTTTCAGTTGGCTTATCGAGCTTTATCCGATGGATTTTGCCGGCTTTTCAAACGGCATGAGCGTTCTGATTATTTTCCTTGGAATCACGGTACTAACGCTCAGCCAGAGCGTACTCGCGGCGTTCCTGCCGTTCATCTACAACAAGGCGTACTCTTTTCTGCCCGCTCCGCTGTCCGCTGCCCTTGCAGGTGCGCTGTGGTGTGTTATCGAGTGGGTACAGACGCTTCCGTGGTTTATGGTGCCGTGGGGAAAGCTTGCGCTGACGCAGACCTTTTTTCTTCCGGCAATACAGTCCGCTTCCCTTCTGGGCTCCTATTTCGTCGCCTTCATAATGATGTGCTGGGCCGGACTTGCAGCCGCATCGTTTGAAAAAGCGGCCGGTGCCGGAAAACCGCTCAGGATCGACCTGAAAAAAGTGAAGCCGGTATACGCGATCGCAGCGTGCGTACTTTTCCTCGCAAATACCGCGTTCGGCGTCACAAAGATATTGCTCCCCGAAAAAAGCGAAGAAACAATAACTGTTGCGGCGATACAGGGAAATATCTCATCGACGGACAAATGGGCCGACAATTCGGTCTCGTATTCGCTAGGTGTTTACACCGAACTCACCTTAAGAGCGGCCGAAGACGGCGCCGAACTTGTGGTGTGGCCGGAATCGGTGATAACCGCATCGGTTAACGAAAGTCCGCATCTGGCAGCAAAGCTGTCGGCTCTGGCGCAGACCGCTGGATGCGACATTGCAGTGGGGGCGTTTTATACCGAGGAGAACGGAGAAACTGACACTGACTATAACGCCGTTTATCTGTTCAGAGCGGACGGAACCATTTGCGACAGCGTATACTTCAAGCGTCATCTCGTTCCTTTCGGAGAATACGTCCCGATGCGGGATCTTATAATGAAGATATTCCCGTTTCTCGGAGACATCAATATGTTCAGCGGGGAAATCGGCCGCGGAACGTCGACCGCGCTGTTTGATGACAGCCGTGGAACATCCGGTTCGCTGGTCTGCTTTGACTCCATTTATCCCGAACTTGCCCGCAGCAGCGTGGCGGAAGGAGCAGAGATCCTGCTCCTTTCGACAAACGATTCGTGGTACAAGGACTCAACCGCTGTTTATCAGCATAACAGACACGCGGTGCTGCGCGCCGTGGAAACCGGAAGATATGTAATCCGGGCGGCAAATACCGGAGTATCATCTGTGATCGGTCCGGCAGGCGAGATAAAAGAATCGCTCGGGCCTCTTCAAACCGGATATATAACATCCGAAGCGGTTTATCTGAGCGGCAGAACGCTGTACACAGTCGCGGGAGACGTCCTCTTGTGGCTCTCTCTCGGTTATGCTACCGTTGTCATTTTAATCGCAATAATTAAATACGCAAGAGGAAGAAAAGGAAAACAGAAATGAATATCAGAGACTATTACGCCGGGGAAAATGAAAAACCGCTCGACAGGATGCCGGCAGACGGCGGATTTGCCGGGATATTCCGCAGGATCGTATGCATTGGAGACAGTCTTTCATCCGGCGAATTCGAGGCAGCGGACGCCGACGGTAACCGCAGTTATCACGACAAGTTCGAGTATTCATGGGGACAGTTTCTCGGCCGTCTTATCGGTTCTCAGGTCTACAATTTCTCACGCGGAGGAATGACGACATTCGAATACTGTAAAACATTTGCCGAGGAGCGGGGATTCTGGGATCCCGAAATAAAGGCCGACTGCTATATCATCGCGCTCGGAGTGAACGACCTGTGCGGATGGAACTACGCAGTCGGCGAAATCGGGGATATGAGAACCGGCGACTGGCAGAACAACCCTGACACATTTGCCGGCTGGTATGGAAGAATCATATCTAAATATCGTGAAATCAGCCCTGACGCGCATTTTTTCCATATAACGATGCCGCGCCACGGGGGTGACGATATTTACAATGCCCACGCGGCGGATCAGGCGGAACTGCTCAGAATGATCCCCGAACGTTTTACCCACAACCATGTGGTAGATCTTAACAGATACGGCCCTGTTTACGATGCGGAGTTCATGAAGAACTTCTTTCTGTACGGGCACATGAACCCCGCCGGATATCTCCTCACGTCACGCATGGTCGCGTCCTATATGGATTACATCATCCGCCACGATCCCGTTCTTTTTGCTCAGGCGGGGATGCTGAACACCCCTTATTACAGGTACGACATTGAATGACCGTGATTGACAAAAAGCGGATTTTATGATATTATTTTATACAGATTTCACAGTCTGCAAACTGGAGATATTCAAACAAAATGAAGATAGTCGTTAACGGCTGCGGCAAGATTGGCAGCACTATTGTAAAAGCCCTCACGATAGAAGGCCACGATGTTGTCGTGGTAGATATAGATCCGGCAAGAATAAACGAAATCACGGCGACATACGACGTTATCGGCATAGTCGGAAACGGCGGGAGCCCCGATATACTGACTGAGTGCGGAGCCGGCGGATGCGACGTTTTCATTTCGGTCGTCAATTCCGATGAAACGAACATGCTCGCGTGCTTTTTCGCCCGCAGGCTCGGTGCGAAAAACACTGTTGCACGTGTGCGTGACACCGAATTCAGCGACGAAGAGAAGAGCTTTTTCAGGAAAGAGCTTGGCCTCTCGCTCATTATAAACCCGGATCTTCTGACGGCTCGCGAAATACACGACCTTCTGCGTTTTCCTTCTGCCGTTAAGGTCGAGAGGTTTTCGAACGGAATGGATATGGCGGAGCTTGTCCTGAGGGACGGTTCGCTTCTTGCGGGTATGTCACTTGTCAAAATCCGAGAAAAATACCCCGCGCGCATTCTTGTCTGCTGCGTACTCAGAAAAGATGAGGTATACATTCCTGACGGAAGTTTTGTCCTTGAAACCGGAGACCGGATAGGAATCACCGGTTCGGTCAACGAACTCGGGAAATTCATGAGATTGATAAGCGCTAATCACAAAAAGGCGCGAGACATTATGATTCTCGGCGGCTCGCGGACAGCGACTTATCTCGCATCGCTCATTATAAACGGCGGTAATACGGTCCGCATCGTTGAGCGTAACCGTCAGGTCTGCGAATCCCTGTGCGAAAAACTGCCAAAAGCCATTATTATTAACGCTGACGGCACCGATCACGACGTACTGATAGAGGAAGGACTTGGATCCGTCGACGCCTTTGTTTCGCTTACCGGTCTTGATGAGCAGAATATTCTCTCGGCAGTGCACGCTTCATCTGTGTCCGGCGCCAAGTCGGTCGCAAAGGTCAACTCCGAATCGCTCGCCAGAATGGCTGATCAGATCGGTCTCGACACGGCTGTATCGCCGAAAAACGCCGTCTCTGACGTAGTCATAAGGTATGTCCGTGCTCTAAACGAGTCGGTTGGATCGGATTTTGAGACTCTATACCGTATTTTCGACGGCAAAGTCGAGGCGATAGAATTCCGCGCCAAAAGCGATTGCAAAATACTTAAAACGCCCCTTAAATCCCTTAATACCAAAAACAACGCGCTCATCGCCGGGATAATTCACGACGGCAAAGTGATCATACCCGGCGGTTCCGACAGCGTCTCAGCCGGAGACCGCGTAATAATAATTGCCGCCGGTCAGCGCATAGATACGCTTGACGATATCATCGGCTGACCTTAGAGGTAGACGCGAATGAACAAACGTTCTGTTATAAACCTCCTCGGCAAGATAGTCCTCATTCTTGCGGCCGCACTGCTCCTTCCGGCACTCGTGTCGCTCATATACCGTGAAGGAAACGTTTCGCTTGTTTTCCTGCTGACGGCGCTTGGCTCGGCGGCGCTGGGATTTACCGCCGTACTTCCGACAGGCGGCATAAAAATGGGCGAAAAGCACATTTTCGCCCGCGAAGGATTTATGATTGTCGGCCTTGCATGGGTGATACTGACCCTGATAGGCGCTCTGCCGTTCGTTATAACCGGAGAGCTTAAAAGCTACGTAGACGCGGTTTTTGAAACCGCAAGCGGCTTTTCAACAACGGGCGCTACCGCTATCTCCGACGTTGAAAAGCTGTCTCACGGAATTCAGTTCTGGCGCTCGTTAACCCACTGGATGGGCGGTATGGGCGTACTTACGCTGCTTATGGCGCTCGCACCGACAGATTCAGACTCCGGCCGCGCTATGCACATACTGCGCGCCGAAATGCCCGGACCCGTCGTCGGCAAGCTCGTTCCAAGGATACGCACGACAGCGTTGGTCCTTTACGCGATGTACATAATCCTGACGCTACTTGAAACCGTTCTGCTGTGCTTCGGGGGAATGACGTTTTATGAGGCGATAATACACGCGATGAGCACGGCCGGCACCGGAGGGTTCGGCATTTACAACTCGAGCATCGCGGGTTTCAGCCCATACGTTCAGTGGGTCATTATCGCGTTTATGCTGCTGTTTTCGCTTAATTTTACGCTTTACTATCTCGTAGCGATAGGAAAAGTAAGAGAAGCGCTTTCAAGTCGCGAGCTGTGGCTCTTTTTCGGCATTTACCTTGTTGGAACCGGAATAATCACATTCAACATCCGCGGGATGTTCGGCTCATTCGGCGAAGCCGTCAGAACGGCGGCGTTTGAGTCGGCGGCGTTTGCCTCAACCACCGGTTTCGGAACCGCAAACCCGAACCTGTGGCCTGCCATGTCAAAGGTGATCCTGATTTTGTTCATGCTCACCGGCGGATGTGCCGGGTCCACGGCCGGCGGCCTGAAGCTGTCGCGTGTGATGCTAATGTGCAAATACGCGAAAAAGAACCTTAAAGAAACTTTCCGCCCACGCTCCGTCAACGTAGTCAGGCAGGAGGGACGGCGGGTCGACAACGATACCGTACATGGCGCCGTCGCGTATCTTGTCATATATGTGCTCATCCTCAGCGGAACGGTACTTCTTATTTCTTTTGAACCGTTCGATTTCGAGCGGCTGTTCACATCGGCTATTTCCTGTCTCAACAACATAGGGCCCGTGTTCAGTTCAGCGGTCGCCGAGCCGGGGTTTGTCGATTTCAGTCCGTTTTCCAAAATAGTCCTCGCTGTTGCAATGCTGCTCGGCAGGCTTGAGCTTTATCCCGTGCTCTTTGTGTTTACGCCGTCCTCCTGGAAAGGCAGAAACAGAGTGCGTTCATCCTGAAGGAATCAAAACAATGGAAGAAAAGAAAAAAGGCGCGGCACCCGGGATTCTACTTGCCTCTGTAATAATTCTATTTGCGCTCCTTATATGCGCGATCGCGCTGTTTCTGTTCACTTACTCAGAGCTAAGCAATGCGAGAAGGCTGTACGTCCCGTCATCTTCGGAAAATGCCGGAGACGGCAGCAGCTCGTATATTCAGGCGGAAAACGTCCGCCTTAACAAACAGCTCCTTGCGGCGGAGCAGTCGCGGGTGTTGCTTGAAAGTCGAATCGCCTCTCTGGAAAGCGAGCTGACTGAGCTCAAGGAGGTTTCCGGAGCGGACGACACTGCCTTAGCCGGCATGATCGCGGATCTTAAAGACGAACTAGACCGTAAGAAATCCGAGATAGAGGCTCTCAAGCGGGATCTCCGCCTTAACGCGCTCGGCGGGCCCGTGGATCTGAACGGCATCGGAGATGCGGTTTCGCGCGTCTCTTCAGCCGTTTCGGACATACCTGCAAATCTTGTTATAAAAACAAACGTACTAAGACTCGATGAAGGCATCCCGGTAGTCGATGAAAATGGCGAAGCTGTCTACGACGTTGTGGAAAGCACGCCGCGTGTAGCGCTTTGCTACGCCGACCTGACAAGGGGATACCGGTGCTCTTTCGGATCGGAAGACCTGTTCAGTTCGCCTGAGATGAATATGCTCTTGCTTTCGTATCAGCTGGTTACTTCCAAGATCGCGGAGGACAACCGTATCTCCCGCGCTGAAGAGCCCGGTGAGGAAGAGGAACATACTGAACAAACTGCCCCGGAATACGATTTTGACGAGATGCTTGAATGCGTACTCTCGTCTGAAGAGGCCGAAAAAAGTCAAGACAACAGATATACCGTCGCTGAACTCATTTCCATAATGCTGAAATACGGAGACAAAGCGGCGTACAACGCGCTCTCGAAGAGATTCGGCGAAGCAAGAACGCAGTACGCGGCGGGTACAGCCGGCTTTGAGATCTCAGGTTCGACAATCAGCTTTTCCTGCAAACAGGCGGAAAAATTTGCCGAAAGCGTCTACGACCTGATCGAAAGCGAGAACAGATTCGCCGAAGACATGAACAAGGCATTGCGCGAATCAGTCCACTCAGCGCTTTCCGGATATGCCGTATCACCCAAGGAAGTTGCTCACCTGTGCCTCCGCGACGGATGCTACGGTGACGTTGCATTCGTTTATGACGAGCATCCCTATGTCATTGTGATATTGTCGGATATGATGCCCGGTGACGCTCAGAACAAATATCTCAGCTCACTGATCGAGCTCACCGACGATCTCCATGAGGCGCTCGGCAGATGACAGTCACAGAGCAGGCATACGCTAAAATCAATCTGTTTCTCGGAATCGGTCAGAAGCGCGACGACGGATATCACGATCTGGTATCAGTTATGCAGACTGTATCGCTCAGCGACTCGGTTATTATACGTAAAAGAAGCGACAGCTCAGTTACTCTTTCGTGCAACTTCTCAGAACTCGAAGGGGACAACAACCTCTGCGTAAAAGCCGCCAGGGCGTTTGCAGAGCATTTCCGGACATCTGCCGGATGCGACATCACGCTTCTCAAGCGCATTCCGTGGGGATCAGGACTCGGAGGCGGCTCGTCAGACTGCGCTGCTGTCCTTCGCGGGCTGAACAGACTCTGCGGCACAGGAGCGTCTGACGGAGAGCTTGAAGAGCTCGGCTCTTTGCTCGGAGCGGACGTTCCGTTCCTTGTTCGAGGAGGAACAGCGCTGACGCTCGGCAAAGGCGAAAAAACAGAACCTCTCAGACACCTTGCCGGCATACCGATTCTTATCGCGGAAGGAGAAAGCAGAATGCTGACCCCTGT
>JAEEGL014619505.1_pt1 | contig 19178 bp, 17 predicted proteins | sample 9134231 | NCBI WGS metagenome assembly JAEEGL01 (sample SAMN16246548, study PRJNA631951) | gut metagenome | biome: gut microbiome; feature: rumen; material: fiber-attached | host: Bos | place: Iran: Karaj | collected 2018-10 | reverse complement strand
GCTTATAATACTTTCCGTATCTTTCTAAATCGTCCATATTATCCTCTACATAATCTTATATTTAGCACAATACATTAGTAATTTAGCAACATATTTTTTGAAACACAAGTATATAGCAGATTTTTTCAACCTCTGATTCTTGACACCCATAAGTTAAAAACAATCAAATTTTATCTCGAGAACCGCGAGTTCACTCCAGCCATTAAAAAAGGCCTCCTTAATGGAGGCTTTTTTTGAGCAAAATCATTATTTCAAGCGGGGTTTCTTCGGAACCGGTTTTTCAGCCGTTTCGGGCTTAAAGCTTGTATTCGGCTCCCAAGTTTGATTACGCCCTAAAAACGCAATTTTTCCGCGAACAATCAGCTTGTCGCCGTCGCGCCAGAGGTCGCAAGCATAAACCTTGCCCGTTGTCGGGTCCAAAATCTTCCCGTTTGTATATTTGTTGTCTTTCTTTTCCATGTCCCAAATAACATCTAACCCTTTAACTAAAGGGCTGTCCGGCAATTTTGCAACAGCCTGCTTGTTTTTAAACAATTCAACCACGCGCCCGTAAATTTTGCCCTGATATTCATAGATTCGAACAACGCTTTTTGCCGTGTTTGTTTCATCGTCAATCGTTGTCCAATATCCTTCGACATCACTGCCCGCAAAAGCCATGAAGGGCATAAACATCATGAGCAACAACAGTATCTTTTTCATACGTCTTTCTCCTAAATAGTCATAGAACATGTCGAGTATATCAGGCAAACTGCACCTGTCAATAAAATAAGCCCGCTTATAAAATGGCAAATTTCAGAACAGATGGTGCGCCCTATTCCACTCTTTCAGAGTAAGGAACGGCGTTCCAAATGTTTTGCAAGGCTTGAAGCGTTGTCGGGGCAATTTTTTCCGTCGGCGGCATCATGGTTTGGCTGAAAAACCCCATTTCAAAGCACCTGTCAGGCTCCATGTTTTTGATTTCGCTCTTAAAGTCTTTGATTTTAAAATAAAAATCCATCCTTTTGTTTTCGCCGACAAGGTTGTGAACGACATGAGCAAAACTCACATCTTTCGGCTCAATGTCAATATCAAGCTCTTCTTTAGCCTCGCGAACGACCGCCGCTGTTGCCGTTTCAAAGGCTTCGATATGTCCGCCCGGCAAAACCCACCAGCCGTCTTTAAAATAGCCGTCTGTTCGGTAAAACAACAAAAACTTTCCGTCCTTTTCAACAACAAAGTTAACCGTTGCATTAAATTTGACGCGTTCTGTCATTATCGGCTCCTTATCCCTTCAAATTTCTGACATAAACTTTGGTCGGCATGCCTTCGCGGTTATACATCATTTTCCAAAACGAAAAACCGAATTTTTCATATAAGCCGATTTCTTGCGTCGAGGCATAAACTTTTTCAACACACATCAATTTCAAAATGCTGCAGATATGTTCAATCAAAAGGCTCGCACAATGTTGACCGCGATATTCCTTAAACGTATATAAAAACCCGATCCAAGGCGTCAAACGCGGCGCTTCGACTTCGTCCTGCTCGGCCAAAATCGCAAAAGAAACCAACTTTTCTCCGTCCGTCAACAAATAAACTTCGGTTGAATTGCCGCAGATTTCTTTTAATTTATTCTCCTCAAGCCATGAATGAAGAAGCTTTGCGGCAGACCAATCGCCCTTGCCTATTTCTTCTTTCCAATGTTCTTTGTTTTTGGATTGATAATATTTAATAACCCGCATTTGATAATCCTTTAATAACCTCTTTACCGAAATATTCCCAAATATTTACCGAAAATGCAAGATAAATTTCTCTGTTTGATAAAAAAAGCCCGACCGAACGCCGAGCTTTCTTGATATAATAAACTTTCTTGAATTATTTTTTCAATCTTGCATAAATCGTCAAAATGGCAGCTACGGCGACAGCAATAGATACGATTGAGCCGATGTTTGCAGGCAAGTTTTCCAAGAAATTATAACCGAAAGCCATCAAACCATAGTTCAATGCGCCGATAACAACAAGCCAATAACAAATTGTATTTAACATAGTTTTTTTCCTTTCATTAAGTTCATAATGCAAAAATTTTGCAACTACATTTTATAGATTACAATTTTATATATAAATTCCAAATCATATTTTGATTTATTAACCAAAAACTTGCCGGCTGATTATTTTCGGCCTCGAATATCGGTCTGATTTTTAAGCAATATCAATTTGTTATAAGATATTATATCTTTTTGTGCCATACTTCATCATAGATTTTCGCCAAAATTGACATTTTTTGTGTTGACTTTCTGCAAAATTTTGTTTAATATGTCTAAAAATTCGAATCGCGGAGAAAAACAGAATGACCGATTTTGAAAATATAAAAGAGCAAGAAGCGGCAATTCAAAAGAAATGGAAAGAAGAAAAAGTAGACGCAACCAATGAAACGTCTGGACAAAAAGCATATGTTTTAGGTATGTTCCCCTATCCGTCAGGAAATGCCCACATGGGGCATGCCCTCGTATATTCTATTTCTGACACGCTCGCCAGATTGGAACGTTTCAGCGGAAAAGATGTTTTGCACCCAATCGGTTGGGATGCTTTCGGTTTGCCCGCTGAAAACGCTGCAATCAAAAACAATGTTCATCCTGAAAAATGGACGAGAAAAAATATTGAAAAAATGAGAGATGAACAGATCGGACCGATGGGCTTTTCCTTTGATTTAGACCGCGAAATCATTACAGCCTCTCCGGAATATTACAAATGGACACAGTGGCTGATTTTGAAATTATATGAAAACAACCTTTTATATCGTGCTGATGAATGGGTTAACTGGGACCCTGTCGATAAAACGGTTTTAGCCAACGAACAAGTCATTAACGGCAAAGGTTGGCGAAGCGGCGCACCTATTCAACGCAAAAAAATGGAGCAATGGTTCGTCAGAATCACCGATTATGCCGAAGATTTATGGAACGGACTTGATGAACTTCATTGGTCGCCTCAGGCCAAAGCAATGCAACGCAACTGGATCGGTCGAATGGAAGGCGTTGATTTGCACTTTTCTGACACGGATAAACAAGTCAATTTAACGGCTTTCCTTCAAAATCCGGAGTTTGCTTTCGGTATTTCCGCTATCTATATTGCCCCGGAACACGATTTGGTAGACTCGCTGACCGCAAAATCTCAAAAAGATGCCGTACAGCAATATGTTAAATCAGCTCTTTTAAAAAGTTCAACCGAACGCGTGTCTCAAGAAAGCTTATCTCCCGTATTCACGGGCACATACGTTACAAATCCTTTAAGCAAACAGCAAATTCCGGTATTCGTATCCGACCACATCATGCCGACGGACGGCACCGGAATTGTTGCCTCTATTCCGGCGACAAGCGAAAAAGATGCGGCTTTTGCCAGAAAAGAAAACCTGAATTGCCCCTCCGTTTTGCTTGATGGCGAAGGCAAACTTTGTCATAGCTGGTTTTTAAACGGAAAATCTTGTGATGAAGCCAGAAAGCTGATTACGGACTTTATTGTAAAGAAAAATCTCGGCGAACATAAAATAAGATATAAACTCAAAGACTGGTCAATTTCGAGACAGCGTTTTTGGGGGTGTCCGATTCCTTTTGTAAAAGACGGTCAAGGAAACTTTAAACCTGTTTCGGAGCAGGAATTGCCTGTCAGATTGCCGAAAGAAATGAACTTTAAGCTGGCTCAGGGCAGATCTCCGCTGACCATAGATAAATCATTTTTGGAATATAAAGACCCTAAAACGGGCGAAAGAGCAACACGCGAAACAGACACTTTGGATACATTCATGTGTTCTGCTTGGTATATATGGCGCTTCTTAGACCCGCACAACGACAAACAACCGTGGGATCCGCAAAAAGCAAAAAAATGGATGCCGATAGACTATTATGTCGGTGGATTGGAACACGCTAACCAACACATGATCTATTTACGGTTTATGTCTCATTTTCTTTACAAACAAGGTCTGACACCGGTCAAAGAACCGGTTAAAAACTTTTTGGATAACGGTTTGGTCAAACTGGGACATCAAAAAATGTCAAAATCGCTCGGAAATGTTGTCCGTCCGGATGAAATGATTGAAAAATACGGTGCAGATGCTTTGCATTTATATTTGTTATCAGACAAACCTTTTCAATTGGACACCGAATGGAGCGAAACGGGTTTACAATCCAAAAAGAAATTTTTAACATCCTTAACAAGCCTGTATAAATCTCTTCAACCGCACAAAGACGGACCTGTCATGGCGGAAAAATTGACCAATCAAGATAAAATGCTTTTGGCCGAGCTTAATAAAACCTCGTATGAAGTACGGCGCGAAATAGAAGAAAATCAATCATTCCACGTCGCTATTGCAAAAATATACAAATTTGCAAATATGCTTGCAAAAAACAAAGAACAAATAAACGAAGAAACGGAATCAGGAAAAGCGCAACGCCTCGCCATGAAAGAATTTTTAAAGGTTATCGGCATCTTTACACCGCATATGTCAGACATATTGTGGAGAGAGTGTTTTCAAGAAAAACAATCCATATTTAAAGAAAAATGGCCGAACATTGACAAGCCTTTGATTGAAGCCAAAATGGATAAAATCGCAATTCCGGTTACGGTAAACGGCAAAAAAAGAGGAGAATTATCGGTCAATGTAAAAGCTTCCAACGATGAAATTGAAAAAAGCATAATGGAAACCCAAGACGATAAAGTTAAATCTTGCCGTAACGCATTAGGACCAAACGTCAGGATAATCGTTATCCGAGATAAAGAAACGATGCTTCCAAAACTGATAAATCTTTGTCAACAAAGCAGAGGAAGGGAATCAAGATAATGCGTTTATCAAAACAAATCAATATTAACAACTACAACTTAAGAGAGCCCTTTAGCGCCCAATCAACCGAAGACTTGTTAAACACGATTTTGTTTTGTTATGATACGGACGCTGTTCCGCTTTTGACTCCTTTAGGAAAAAGAATTATCCAAAACATGGAAGACAATATGCTTCAAGAGGCAAGAAACCATGGTTTGGAGCAAATCGAACTCCCGACCATCGTTGACAATTCTGTTTTAGAACAAGGGCAAGAAGTCGGAGAGCAATTTTATAAAAAAATTATGTTTTTAAAAGGCAATATGGAAGGGAACCATTTATTAACAAGCCCCGAACCTCTGATTGCAAAAATTCTTTCCGATAACAACTTATCTTACACACAATTGCCGCTGCAATATGTATATACCGATAATTTTTATCGCGACATGGCTGACCCGCGCCATTTTTTAAGAGGCAAACAGTTTAAAATGTTTGGTGCTTTTTCGATAGACAGCGATATGCCGTCATTGATAAAGTCATCTCAAATTTTCGATTCGATGACGGAAAAGATTTTTTCAACTTTTAATTTGCCTTTCTACAAAAAAACCGATTTGGATAAACTGAAAACAGAATATTTTTATCTGTCAGAAGACGGCAAGGAAAATGTTTATCTCCCCGAAATTGATCCGCTCAAGAAGACAAAAGCTCTGAGTTTGGCCATGTATTATCGTTATCCGACGGACAAACCCGTCAAATTAAAATATACAAACTCTCAAAACAAAAAAGTCAAGCCGTTGTTTTTAACTTATGGCATGGGCACACAACGGGCTTTATTCTCGATAATGAACGAAAACAGAGATGAATATGGTTTTAATTTGCCGGCATGCCTGAGACCTTTTGATTACGTTTTAATTCCCCTAAAACAAGAGCACAAGCCGTTAGCCAACAAAACTTATTACCAAATGCAACAGATGGGACTGAACACCGCTATTGATGACCGCACCAATGTTTCTGTCGCAAATCGTCAAAAATGTTCGCAATTTTTATCTTGTCCGACAAATATCATCGTCACAAATAACGGGTTTAAGGTTTATAATCGTCAATTAGAAAAAATTGCAGAAATTCAAAATGCGGATCAATTATACGCATTTTTATCCGAACACCGAAAACACACGGCACCGACTTTAGATATTATTCAAACAAAAAAGGGATTGCAAAGATAAAGAATATATAATAATATCTTGAGCTATAAAATACTGATCCGCTTAAAATTTTAAAGGAGATTCAGAAAAAAATGCAACGAGGACAACTTATTTGGATCACCGGATTTTCAGGCGTTGGAAAAACGACAATCGCAACAAGTTTGTATAAAAAATTAAAACAAAAAGCAAAAAACTGGGTGCTTATTGATGGCGATTGCGTGCGCCAAATTTGTGATCATGACCTCGGTTATTCTTTAGACGAACGTTTGCAAAATGCCAAAAGAATATCAAATCTCTGTAAAATGTTGACCGATCAAGGTATCAATGTTATTGCCGCGACAATATCAATGTTTAAAGAAATTTATGAATTTAATGCACAAAACATAGGCAATTATAAGCTGATATTTGTGACGGCAACCTTTGAAAAAATAAAACAAAGAGATGTAAAAGGATTGTATTTAAAAAAGCTGAACAATTCAAAAAACATTGTTGGCATTAATCAACAATATGATCTTCCTCCTTTCATATCCCTGACCGTTGACAACAACGATGATGGTCATATTGAGCAAAAAGCACAAATGATACTAAACTTAATTAAGGATTGAAGAAAATGGCTGAAAATTGGGATTATTCAAAACAAGCGGCATACTATAAATATCGACCGAATTATCCTTCAAAAGTAATTGATTGTATCATTGAATATGCAGATTTGGCCTCTAAAAGCAACTTTAAAGTTGCAGACATCGGAGCCGGAACCGGAAATCTGACCGTTTTGCTTGCAAAATATCCTTGCTCGATTACGGCTGTCGAACCGACAGAGGCGATGTCTGATATCGGCAAAAAACGAACCGAAGATCTTAAACAAATCACTTGGGTTAAAGCAGACGGATGCGAAACAATGCTGACATCAAATTTTTATGATTTGGTTACTTTCGGAAGCAGTTTTAACGTATTGGACCGTAGCAAAGCCCTGACAGAAACCGCCAGAATTCTAAAAAAAGGCGGCGTTTTTTCTTGTTTATGGAATCATCGTGATTTAAATGATGAATTTCAAAAAGAAGTCGAAGCCATTATCAAAGAAGTCATCCCTGAATATGAACACGGTATCAGGAGACAGGATCAACGATCCGTCATTGAAAATTCCAACCTTTTTACCGATATAATGTATATGGAAATGGACTTTACATTTCATCAAACACTCGAAAACTACATAAATGCATGGAAAAGCGTTAAAAACAAATATTGGGATTTAGACACCCCTCAAGGAGAACATATTTTCAATCAAATATGTGATAAAATTTACGCAAGACTTCCTTCAAAATTTTCAATTAAATATACGTGTAAATCTTGGAGTGGAAGATGTAAGAAATGATTTTTGGTTCAAAGGCTCAAAATTTAATTTTTTTAAAAAACAAAGCAAAAAAAATTAATATTCTTCCTTTGCTATGCTTTTCGTTTTCGGAATATAAACAAAACAAAGCCGCCTTTTTAGACCGCATCATGACAACTTTTCATTCTGATGTTATCGTTCGATCTTCGGCCCGGGATGAAGATCAAGCCCAAGGCTCAAACGCGGGAGCCTACCAATCTGTTTTAAATGTAAAATTAACACGCAAAAACTTAATGAATGCGATTAATACCGTCGGAAAGGACTATCAACATCAAGAAGACGAAATTTTAATTCAACCGATGTTGAAAGATATTTGGATTTCAGGCGTTATATTCACACGCGACCATTCAACGGGAGCTCCGTATTATACCATAAACTACACGAATGACGGAAAAACGGACACAATCACTTCAGGTTCTGCGCAAAGCAAAAAGATAATCATTTCAAGATTAGGCAAAACGACTGATGCGATTCAAACTATTCCGATCAAAAAACTGTTAAAAACAACCCGGGAAATAGAACATCTTTTCGATTCGGACACTCTGGATATAGAGTTTGCCTTTAATTTTCAAAAAAAGTTATATATTCTGCAAGTACGCCCCCTTATTATACAAACGGTTTATTCACAAAAAGATATACCTGACAGTCTTTTCTTTAAACATTTAACATCACTGAAACAAGAAATCGAAAAAAGTGAAAGAAAAAAAGCCGGATTATACGGAAAATACAGCATATACAGCATGATGACGGATTGGAACCCGGCGGAAATGATCGGATCGCGTCCAAACTTGTTGGCCTTGTCGTTATATAAAAATTTAATTACCGATAAAATTTGGGCCGCTCAGCGTAAAAATTACGGCTATCGAAACGTTACCCCCCATCCCCTGCTCCTTTCTTTTATGGGCTGCCCTTATATTGATGTCAGAACAGATTTTAATTCGTTTTTACCGGCAAATTTAAGTCCGAAAACATCTGATGATATAGTGCAATATTATCTTAATACTCTGAAATCTCACACACAATTGCATGATAAGGTTGAATTTTCTGTTTTATTCACTTGCGCTACCCTGACAACAACCGAAAAAATCAGAAAACAGCTCTCACACATATTATCCCAAAAACAAATCAACGAGTTTCTGAATGCTTTGCGCGAAATAACAAACAACATTTTCGAATCATCTTCTCCGCTTTACAAAAAAGATATTTTATCGGTAAAAAAATGTGAAGAACGTTACAAAACATTGCTTTTAAAAGAAACGTGCTTTGAAGAAGAAATAAAAAAGTTGCTTTATCTGTGCCGCCGATGCGGAACATTATCTTTTGCGGGCATTGCAAGAACGGCTTTTATCGGCAAACAATTTTTAGATTCGTTTTTAGAAAAACAAATTATAAGCAAACAAAATTATCAGGATTTTATTCGCTCAATTTCGATTATACCGCAACAAATACAATCAGATGTTGTTAAACTGAACAACAAAAAAATAAGCAAAAATTGTTTTCTACACAAGTGGGGACATCTTCGCCCGAATTCTTATGACATTCTTTCTTTAAGATATGATGAAGATTTTGCTTCATACTTTGATGAAAAATCACCCTATAAACCGGCTCAAAAGCATACAAAAAAATATTCCTTTAATCCAAAGCAGATCAAAGAAATCGATTTTTTCCTAAAACAAGAAGGTTTACGTTTTTCTGCGCCGCATCTGATAGAATGTATTAAAGAAAGTATTATATGGCGGGAAGAAAGCAAATTTATCTTCACAAAGATCTTAAGCAGGATATTATCTTTAATTAAAGAATATGCGCATACCTTATCCATCAGCGAAAAAGATATTGCTTATGTTTCAATTAACGACATCATTAAAAAATTCGAAACGGTAAAAGAAAAAAAAGATTTTTTAAAGAAGAAAATTAAAACGGGAAAAACAAACTATTCTTACACAAAATGCGTCAGGTTGCCCGAGGTTTTGACCTCTGCAACAGACGTCTATTGTTTTGAACAAAATGAAAGTATTCCGAATTTTGTAACTCAGAAAAAAATCACGGCCAAAGTTGTTTCCGAAAACAAGATACACCTGGAAAATTGTCACAATAAAATCATATGCATCAAGGCAGCCGATCCCGGTTATGACTTCATTTTCACCAAAAACATTTCCGGCTTAATCACACAGTTCGGAAGCGCCAATTCGCATATGTCCATCAGATGTTTGGAACAAAACATTCCCGCCGTTATCGGTGTCGGCGAAAAACGCTTTAACGAACTTGAACAAGCGGAGCTGATTGAAATAGATGCATTAAACAAACAAGTAAGGATAATAAGATGATTAATATTGCAATTACTCAACGATTATCAAGCGTATATGACGGTCAGGAAATCAGAGAATGTTTGGATATCAAATGGTATGACTTTATCAAAAGCTGCGGATTTTCTTTAATTCCGATATCAATAGAACAAAATCTGCCGCAATTTTTACAAGAAATGAAAATATCCGGCATTATATTTTCCGGCGGAAATGACCTTTCTTCGGTTAATCCCGAAAAAGTAAACCGAATGAGAGATATCTTTGAAAAAGAACTTTTAGAAGAAGCGATAAAAAGAAATTTGCCGATTATAGGCGTATGCCGAGGCATGCAGCTCATCAATGAATATTTTTCCGGCTCTTTGCATCAGGTTAAAGGTCATGTTGCAACAATCCATAAAATCAGCTCAAACAACTCCACACGTTTGGTTAATTCGTTTCATAACTATGCTGTGAAAAATATCGGTAAAGATTTAATTGTAGATTTTGTTTCAGATGATTCGGTTATAGAAGCGTTTCATCACAGCAACAAAAACATTCATGCCATCATGTGGCATCCCGAAAGAGAAAAAACATTCAAAACCGAAGATATCAAACTGTTTCAAAAGATTTTTCGAAAGGACAAATAACAATGAAAGCAATCATTTTAGCCGCCGGACAAGGAAGCCGTTTAAGACCTATAACAAATGAAGTTCCGAAATGTATGGTTCCGATTAATGGCACCCCGTTGATTGATATCATCATTAAAAGATTTCAAGAAAACGGCATTCGCGACATCATTGTCATCGGCGGATATAAGTGCGATGTGCTCAAAAAACATTTATCAGCTTCTGGTGCTAAAGTCTGTTTTGCCGAAAATTACGCAACAACAAATATGGTTTCAACGTTGTTTTCTTGTGAAAACGAATTAAATGACGATGTCATCGTTTCGTATTCGGATATTATCTATACTTCTGAAAACTTAAAAAAACTCATAACCTCTGATGCTGAAATCTCCACAATTGTAGATCAAAACTGGAAAACTCTTTGGAATTTCAGAATGGACAATCCGCTTGATGATGCCGAAAGCCTGATTCTTTCTCCTGAGAACAATGTTTTGGAACTCGGCAAAAAAACAAAAGACTATGCTAAAATTCAAGCCCAATATATCGGTTTAACGAAGTTTTCTAAAAAAATTCTCCCCGAAATCATCAATTTTTATAAAAACATGGATAAATCCAAAGACTATGACGGAAAAAATTATTCAAACATGTATATGACAACCTTCTTACAACATTTAATAGATGCCGGCAATCCGATAAAAGGTATCATTATTCATGGTGGATGGCTTGAAGTAGACACCATTGAAGACTTGAACAAATACGAAAGTCATAAATTTTATAACGGAGCATTTTAACATGCATACCCCAAAAAAAGATTTGGATATTGCGCTTGCAACCGAAAACATAAAAAATCTTGAAACAGATGATATCATACTGGCGAGTTATTTAGGCTCCGGCAGTTCTTTAATCGGAGGGATGCTTATTGAGCTCGGCCTTGATTATATTGAAGGTTATCAAGAAAAAATTTTGCCTCAAAAGAAACAAACCGAAGTTGTTTTGCCTCTGTGGCGCAAACATTGGAAACAATTAGACACCAAATACAATACCGACGGCCCAAAAGAATTGCGGTTTTTCAAAACCCATTTTTATCCTGAAAGTTACGCAAACGCAAAACCAAACACCGCCGTTCTTTTAATACGGGATGCCCGAGATGCCGTCATTTCCTATTATAATTGGCGCAAAGGTTTTTCCGACGAAACCGGAACTTTGAGCCGTTTTATAGATACAAAAGGCTTTTATGGTAAAAAACCTTTTGATGATTGGGCTTCTTACATTGAAGAATGGTTAAATTGGGGCGAACAAACCGGACATACATTATATCTGATAAAATACGAAGATCTAAAATTCAATCCCAAACAAACAATCCGTAAACTATTAAAATTTTTAAAAATTAAACGAACGGACTCTCAAATTCAACGTGCAATTGAAAATTCAAGCTTTTCGAAAATTAAAAATGAAGAAATAAAGTTTCTTCAAAATAAAAATCAACCGCGAATTTTTAGGAAAGGCTTGGTCGGTGAATGGCGAACAACCCTTAATTCCGAGGATTTGTCTCATATTCAAACAAAAACATCAGGACTGCTCAAAAAATATCACTATCTCGAAACAAACAAAAAGAAATTTCAACCTTTTAAGCATTGGTTTATCGGTTGGAACGGCTCAATTGAAAAACACATCAAAAATACATTAAATAAAGGCGACAAAGCAGCACTCATTCCTCTAAAACAAAGATGCAAAATCAATATCGAAAATCCCGATTTTTTGCTGATAAAAGGCGGTTTTGAGCCAAAACTTTTAGATTCCGTTTCCGGAAATATTTATATTTCAACATCAAATGAAGAAATCATAAAAGCAATTGAAAATGTTGCAAAAGCAAGTCATTCGAAAGTAAAATACATTTGATTACAACTTTCTTTTTTGATAAAATTCCTGCAACGCCAAAAATTCGTTTTCATGAACAAAATCCGTTTTTCGTTGCAACAAATCTTCAATTTTTGAAATATAAAAACCGAAAACCTCTTGATTTGTAGAATTCAATATCTCTTTTGCATACGTTTCATCGGCACACATTTTTTCAGCATGCTCTTTTATTTTTAAAAATTCATCTTTTGTCAGCTCTAATTGATAAGCAACATTCAAAGTCGGCGTTAAATCTAATTCTATTTTTGCATAATCAATATAGACGTTCACCATTTTTAAGCGCTCCAAAGACAAATTTAAAAGTGCGGCGCCCGTTTTATCGCAACATTCTTCTCCAAATTCTCTCAAAGCGGCTTCCGGCGGCGTTTCTTTTTTATTTTTATCAATGTTAACGAAACCGCCTAAAAATCCCAAAAAATGCGTCCGATGCGAAAAAGATTTTTTGCGTATCATCACAATCCGGTCTTTATAACAGCAAATAACAAAGCTTGATAAAGTTGCCGTATTGACCGGCAAAACATGATATTTTTTTCTTGAAGAATATGACGGAATTTCTCCGAAAACCGCCTTTGCCAATTCTCCGGATATAAAAGCTTTTTTATTTAAATGGGGAATTTGCTCATCCATCAAGGATAAAACTTTTTTTAAGAGCTGCTTTCTTGTCATTTGTAATATTCTTTTAGTTAAACAACGGCACTTTCGAGTATTGTCAGGCTGCCCTCTGAAGCATCGACCTCCGCTTCCGCCCCGTAAGGCAACAAAAACATCGGATCCGTATGTCCGAAATCCATCTGAGAAATAATCGGCATGTTTAAATGACATTCCTTTTGAACGACATGCAAAAATGCCTGATCATATCTGTCCGTTTCGTTTTCCGGCAGATTAGCGCCACGGCCGACAATAATCGCTTTTGCTTTTTCCAAAATGCCGGTTGCCGCATAATTGCGCAAAACACGCACAACATAATCAATTGAAGGTGCCTCTTCTGATGCCTCAAAAAAGAGTACGGCATTGTTGAAAAATTCTTCATTCGGCCAAACAGGCGTTCCCTTCATCATTTCCAAAACTTCGATACAACCTCCGAACAAATGCCCGCGGACTTTTCCGTTTCCTTGCAAAACTTTATTTCCCGTCGATTTTTTCAATTTTCTTTTAATTGATTGATTTGCAGGATCTCTCCATGGCAATTCTTCGTCCGTCCAGCCGTCCATATTCGGTTCTATTTTTCCGATAACATCAGTTGAAAACAGCGTTTTTCTGACAGACTTTTTAAAATAATCAAACATCCCGCCGTTTTCGGCAAACCCGCCGGCCATTATCGTCGGACCATACACAGATCTGACTCCTGCATGTAAAAATGCTAAATGCAAGGCTGTTCCGTCCGAATATCCCAATAAAATTTTAGGATTTGACCTGATTGCCGCATAATCCAAAAAAGGCAAAAGGCGCACGGCATCATCACCGCCTATAACAGGAATAATCGCTTTAATTTCATCATTTTTAACCGCCCAATTGATATCTTCCGCCCTTTTTTGAGGATTATCCGCATTTTCTTGAGCGCTAATCATAGAATTTGGAGCCTCCACGGCAATCAAACCGAACTCGTCTTCAAGTTGTCTTTTGCCGGCCAAATATCTGTCGTGAAACACACTTGCACCCGCCCATGAAGGCGAAACAATCGCAACCTTATCGCCCGCATTCAGTTTTTTCGGTTTAATCAAATTCATAACAGCCATATTTCATCTCCTTTAAGGAAAGTAATAAAGTATATTGTTTTTTAAGTAATATTTTATCTATATAACACTTTGCGGAATATAGCAAGAAAATAATTCTTCGAGCAGTTTTCTATGGACAAGGTCTGTTTTTTAGTCTATGATGCACAAAAAGGAAAAACGAAATGAAACCTGATTTTATCGATACAGCCCACAAGTTGGAAAACAAGTCTCAAAAACTGCTTAAAAAATTAAACACTTCTTTTTTGATCGACCGAACAGTTAAACAAAACTTGTTAAAAACGATTAAGCTGTTGCGCGATATTCCGACAGGTTACGATTTATTAACAAAAAAATGCGCGTGTGAGCCTTTAAATTTTAAGCAAAAAACATCTGTTAAACATCCCGCTTCAAATTGGAAAATTTCTTCTGTTTCTCAGTGTGTCAAAGATTGGAGAGAAAATCCGACCCGCACGAATTATGATAAAATTCCTTTAAAAGAAAAAAAGGAAATTTTTGATTATTTTTTCAGATATGATGTATATGGCAAAGAAAGAAAAAAAGAAACCATTCATTTAAGCCGTGGCGTCAATGACCCGAACTATTTTTTTCCGCCTGCTCTCATCAAAGTCGGACTGAATGTTGCGAGCGAAAACAACTGGTTCGGTTATTCCTCATCTTTAGGACATGATGAAACACGAACCAAAATAGCCGAACTTGAAGCGGTTCGCAGAAATCAAAGAAAACTCTCAATTGAAAACACAGCCGTCATTCAAGGTTGCACAGAAGGTTTGAACTCTGTGTTGTCTTTCTTTTCAAAACAAAACCGAAAAAGAAAAAACTGCATTGTTCTGACCCCGACATACGCCCCGATTGTTGACGTTATTAACTATTATTTCACCCCGAAACTATATGCCTTTCATAACGACTATTCTTTTTCAATGGAAAAAATCATCAATGCCGTTAATGAAAAAACAGCTCTTGTTTTGCTTAGCATTCCGCACAACCCGGGCGGCTTTGACAACATCAAAAAGTCCTTGCCCGCGCTTCAAAAAAAATGTGAACAACACGGTGCATACTTTATCATAGATGAAATTATGTTCGACGAACAAATCAGTCCGTATTTGGACCCGATAAAATATAAAAATCTGATTGTTCTGTCTTCATATTCTAAGACATATAACATTCCGGGACTTAAACTGGGACATATTTTAGCCGATTCTTCTTTTATCGACAAGTTTTACAGACACGCAAGCACGACTTACGGCTCTCCTCCTTCTTTCTTGTATTACACAGCCTCGCTGATTGCTTTTTACGAAAAAGCTTCTTTACAAGCAAAAGCTGTTTCTCTCCCCGAAGAACTTAAAAACAAAATTTCTCAAAAGACCATCCTGTTGGAAGAATTCAAAATATGGAAAGAAACCGTTGATCTGCACGCAAAATTTCAAAAGTTTGTTCTTCTGTCGTTGATAAAACATTTCAAACTTGAGAAGTTTGTTGATGTTTTCGGTCTGAATGACATATCACCCAATACCACGATCCGCTTAAAGAAAAGCGAACAAACCGCTTATGAGCTTTTTTTGGAGATATTGAACAATTGTAATATATCGGTTATTCCGATTGAATGTTTTATTCCGCCGGCAAACTGGCCTGCCGATTTAAGATTTACACTGGCTGTAGAACCTTCCGTATTGATAACTTCGCTTTCTTCCGTTTTAAAATATATTTTACAAAAACACCTTCATTAAAAAAAGCCCCCATAACGGAGGCTTTTTTTTTCTTAAGATAAATAATTATTCGGCAGCTTGTTTTTTGCTCTTCATAATTACGAACAGCAAAATTGCAAGCAAGGCCACAACAACGCACCAGCCTAAAGCCGAGAGCTTTGTATATTCGTTATTATAAGCCACAACAATCGGTGCAACAATTACTGCGACCATATTAACAACCTTAATCATCGGGTTCAAAGCCGGACCTGCCGTATCTTTGAGCGGGTCGCCGACCGTATCGCCGACAACGCTGGCCTTATGGCGTTCCGAACCTTTACCCGTATTGTTTTTAATATCGCTCGGTTCGTCTTCGATCAGCTTCTTAGCATTATCCCAAGCACCGCCCGCATTCGACATAAAGACCGCGAGCAATTGCCCCGAAACGATAATACCGGCAAGAAAACCGCCCAAAGCTTCAACGCCGAGTGAAAGACCGACGAAAATCGGCGAAACAATACCGAGCAACGCCAAAATGATCAACTCTTTTTGTGCTGCAGCCGTTGAGATTGCAACAGTTGTACCATAATCCGGTTTAGCTTTGTTTTCAAGAATGCCCAGTCCGAATTGGCGGCGAACTTCTTTAACAATCAAACTTGCCGCACGTCTTACTGCGTTAATCGCAAACGACGAGAACAACCACGGAACCGACGCACCGATTAACATACCGACAAATACAACCGGATTAGAAACAACGATACCGATGTTTTTGAGCAGTGTTAAGCTTTGGTGCAAGCCTTGTTTAGCCCAAGCAAGATTTAATGCTTGTTGAACGTTACTGACATCGACCATATATGAGCCGAACAAGCTGACTGCAGCAATAACGGCAGAACCGATAGCCACACCTTTTGTAATGGCTTTCGTTGTGTTACCGACAGCGTCTAAGTCAGCCATAATCTGGCGAGCTTTTTTCGTTTGAGCGCTGTTGCTGTCATGCCAAGCCATTTCGCCGATACCGTTTGCATTATCTGCAATCGGACCAAACGAGTCCATAGCAACGTTGTTACCTGTTAAGGTCAACATACCGATACCGGTCATTGCAACGCCATACAAAATATATGTTACTTTTTCGGCGCCTGTTAAACCGTCAATCGTTCCAAAGATTAAAACCGATGCAAAAATCGTAACGGCAATAATCAAAATCGACCAAACAGAGCTTTCCAAGCCAACGGCAAAACCGCTCAAAATAGTGGTTGCGGCACCCGTATCTGTTGATTTTTTAATTTCGTTAACGGGAGCGCCTGTCGTGCCTGTAAAGTGTTCGGTGATTCGGTCAATAGCCATAGCGAGGAACACACCGATGGTTACAGCCAAAAACGGTCTCCACCAACCGCCGTTCAATCCGTCCAAATACCAATAAGCAACGATTGCAAACAAAATGATGGAAATTGTTGCCGAGGTTGCATATCCCTTAAAGATTGCTTTCATAGCGTTACCTTTAAGACCATTGTCTCTAACGGCATATGTTCCGATGATTGAGCAGAAAACGCCGATACCGCGAACCAAAAGCGGGTAAACGATCCACTCATACATACCGGTTAAGTGCCACAAAGAAAGTCCCAAAATCAAACCTGAAACGATTGTAACTTCATACGATTCGAAAATATCTGCAGCCATACCTGCGCAGTCGCCGACATTGTCACCGACAAGGTCAGCCACAACGGCCGGATTTCTCGGATCATCTTCCGGAATACCTGCTTCAACTTTACCGACCAAGTCAGCGCCGACATCGGCTGCTTTTGTATAAATACCGCCGCCGACACGCATAAACAAAGCGATTAACGTTCCGCCGAAGCCGAAGCCGAGCAAAGCATCAGGCGCAGCCACACCGAAGATAATGAAAATCAATGTGCCGCCCATCAAGCCCAAGCCGTCTGTTAACATACCTGTGCAAGTACCTGCGCGGTAAGCAATTTTAAGCGATTCGCCGAAAGAGCGCTTTGATGCGGCCGTAACGCGAACGTTTGCCGCAACGGCAATACGCATACCGATCTGACCGACGAGCAAAGAGAAGAACGAACCCAAAATAAAGCTGCCCGCACGTCCGAAGGCAATAATCAATTTAACTGTTTCATCGCTGTAAGATGAAAATCTGATTTTCGCTTCTGCCGAAACAGGAACGATATAAACCGACAAGAACAAGCAAACAGTCAAAACAACAATCATCGGCAAAATCGACTTAAGCTGTTTTTTAAGATATGTATCCGCGCCTTGTTTAATCGCGGTCCAAACCTCAACCATTTTGCCTGTTCCGGCATCATTAGCCATAACTTGCTTTTTAAGGAAGATGGTATACCATAATCCGATAAAAGCAACCGCCAAAACCCCGAATATTGCGTATTGTTCGCTGAGCTTTAGCGTGGAAATACCATACAAAATATCGAACATAAAAAAAACCTCCTAATATAAAATAACACGCTTTGTTTACATCAAATTTAAAGCGCCTGTCAATTTTATATATCAACAACGGTTAATAAATGATTTAAAAATTTATTTAAGCCTTTAAACCGTAGGCAAAAAGCGCCCTTAATCCGCGCGCTTGTTAAAATCCCAATGAGTCAAAAGCGCCAAGATTTTTTCGGTCGGTTTTCCGTTTTCGGTGATGAACACAACCTCTAACCTTCTCTCTTTATCAAAGTTTTCTTTGAACATCTCGCTGACCTCATCAACGGTTATATCTTTTTTCACAAACCGATATTCTATATCGGGGTCATTATACAAATCGCAAAACTCTCCGAGATCGGCAATTTTAAGATTTTTCGTATCGTCCGCAATATCGGGTTTGTCTTGATTAAAATATAACATCAGCGAATGAGCCGAAAAAACGCCCTCACTAATCCCCTTGCCGTTAACAATCGGCGCACACGTATAGTTTTCATCAAGCATTGTTTGAATAACCGTGTTCACATTTTCGCTTTTTGTGATTTTATATATCTTGTTTGAGGGAACGGCGATATCAATTGCTTTTTGCGGACGCATAACCCGCTTAGCCTCAACATCGAAAGCATGATATAACTCATCAGTTAAAACAATAAACTTTCCGTTGCGCGCATCATTTTGGTGCGTGAGCAAATTTCGAAGCGATTTATAAAACTTCCATATTTCAGAATTTTTCTTGATAACTTTATCATCCAAAATATCAAACTTAGCATTGTTATCAGTTTTATTTCGGCTTCGAAGAAAGCTTTCAACTTCGGTATATTTACTCAAAAAATCATCTATAATCGACATTCTAAACCCCTTTAAACAACTCCGCCCTATTTTAGATTATAATCAATATAACTTAACAATTTGCAAAAATTACCACTTGTTCCCATATAAAATTTTACCTAAATAAAATATATGATTTAACACTTAAGGATTAGAAATGATACTACAATTTTTACAACAAAATGCTGAGTGGATATGCGCCATCGCTATTGTTATATTTACAGCCACACAATGCTGGATTACTCATACACAATCTAAACAAGAATTACGTTTTAGAAGATTTGAACTCGCTC
>JAEEGL017189692.1_pt1 | contig 19179 bp, 19 predicted proteins | sample 9134231 | NCBI WGS metagenome assembly JAEEGL01 (sample SAMN16246548, study PRJNA631951) | gut metagenome | biome: gut microbiome; feature: rumen; material: fiber-attached | host: Bos | place: Iran: Karaj | collected 2018-10 | reverse complement strand
GGGCGCGGGCTCGGCGCGCCTGAAGAAACTCATGATCCACGCGAAAAATCCCTTTCTTGGCTGCTGCGCCTGCGCGACGACCGGCTGCGGCGCGGCTGCGGGACGCGCGTTGTTCAGCGCCGCCGGCGCGTTGGCGCGAGCGCCGCCTCCCGCGACGTTGTTCGCCCTCGTAAAGGCTTCAATCGTCAGTTTGAACGGCTGCGATCCGTTTATCTCTCCAGGTCCTGGCATTTTCGTTTGTCCCTTCTATCTTTTCATCATCATCTGGAACTGAATTCCGTTATCGTTTTGTATACACGTGAAACGCGAAAAAGTTACACATGGAAAATCCGCTCGTAAACGCGGCATGCGGCGCAAAGGCCGTTTTCAGGCGAATATCATGTGGCTGTCAGGCGCGCTGCGGGGGGGAGCCTCGTCGCTCCCGTCTCCGCCGGAAAGATCCCTCTTTATGCGCTCGGCCCAAATGTCGCAGAGCTGGAGGATCTTCTCCAAGGTCGAAATGAAGTCTTCGACGTCCTCTGAAGCCTTCTGGAAATCGAAGCTGTAGTTGTAGACGACGGTCTCCGACTCCTGCTCGAGGGTGAAGTAGCCGCCTGCCGTCTCCTTCCCGAAAAGCCCGCCGGCGAGAAGGTCGCGGTAGACCGCCTTCGACGCGTCCTTGGGCAGCTCCGCAACCTCCACGAAGCACAGGATGCGCTCCGTAGCCTCCATGAACTGCAGGTTCATGTTGTACCTGTCGTCGACGCGCACTGTCACGAGCCCCGACTCGTCGGCGACCATCGCCCCGATGCCGGTCTCCTTCCTGACCTCGGCCAGGAACCTGTCGTAGTCTTCTCTATTATGCATTTTGCACTCCGTTCTGCGAGGTTCACGGTATCGTCACGGATTCCTGCCCGTCGAACTTGTCGGCATTGAACTGTTCGACGAATGGATTGCCGTCCGGTTAGGTTGCCCCCCGCTATCCGCGCCACATATTATACCATATTGCTTCATTGCCCGTCCAGCCCGGACACCGTTCAGAGTTATGTAGTTCGGTAGTTAGGTGGTTTGCTCACGCGGAGCCACAGAGAGCGCAGAGCGGGGTTCGGGGCAGCGCCCCGGGTCGTCCCGCCGGTGATGCAGATGTCCTTGTCAAAAGGGCGTTCACCAGCACGGCAGGCAAGGCGCCCATGCCGGCGGCATTCCGCGCAGAGTGTCAATTTATGCTTTGTTCCAGCGCTTTCGCCAACTGGTCGGGGCAGGACGTTCCGTTGCGGCACTGAATGCCCTTGAGAGTGGCGATAACCTCGGCGACCTTGCGGCCGACGACGAGCCTTGCGACGCCCTGCGTGTTGCCCGGGCAGCCGCCTTCGAACTCGCACTTCGTCACCACGCCGTCAACCACCTCGTAGTTGATCGCCCGCGAACATGTTCCCGTCGTCTTGAATGTCGTCATGGTCTTTGCCTCCTGTGTTTGTCAAATTGCGCTGTTCGTCAGCACCGCCGCGCCAAAACGCTCACTGCTTCACGATAAGGGCCATGAACACGAAATCCTCCGGGCCGGCGGAATTGTCCACTCCATGGCCGGAGCCCGACGGCGTCCAGGTGGTATCGCCCGCGGCAATCTTGCGCTTCGTGCCGTTGTCGTCGTAAATCGCCTCGCCGGAAAGGACGAAGTAGCTCTCCCCTTCCCCCTCGTGTTCATGGTAGCCAAGCGTCGAACCGGCGGGGATCGTCACCTTCGCGTAGAGCCGGCACTTGTCGCCAAGCTCCTCGTCGAGAATGAGGTCAAGCCTGAGCTCCTCCTTGCCGTTTCCGCTCGGCATCGTAATCGTCTTCTTCATGTCAGTCTCCTTTCGCGGCGCTTCGCCGCCTTGTCCAGCATTATCCTGAAAATCGCATTCGGCGCCAAGGGCGCATTTTTCACCAGCTTGGCATGAACTTGAAATACAACGGGCGATACGAAGGGATCGCGTCGCCAACCGGCGATAGCGCTCCCTTCTCTCGGTCGAACGCATAGACGCGAATCTCGTCCGACATCTTGTGCCCAACCACGACGAACTTCTCTCCTGGCATGAACTCGAAGTCCCTCGGGAACTTGCCTTCGAGCGGCGCGATGTTGAGAAGCGAAAGTAGCCCGCTCTCGGGGTTGACTGCAAACACCGCTATGGAGTCATGCCCCCTGTTTGAGGCAAGAAGCCGCGAGCCGTCCGCCGTAAGCTTGATTGCCGACGCCTTTGAAAAGCCGTTGAAGCCCTCGGGTATGGTGGACCACTTGCCGCGCCTGACAAAGCGCCCAAGCTCGTAGGAGAACATCGTCACGGAATTGCCAAGCTCGTTCACGACGTAGAGAAAGCGCCTGTCGGCGGACCACACCACGTGGCGCGGGCCGTCGCCCGGATCGAAGACGATTGTCGCCTTCTCGTCCTCGACCATGTCTTCCGGGTCGAAGAAATGTATCCTGTCGCAGCCGAGGTTGACTATGCCGAGCTTCTTCTGGTCTGGAGTGAAGAACGCGCAGTGCGCATACGCCTTCTTCTGCCTGTCCGCAACCGGCCCCATCCCGACATCCGGAAGGACCGCGCTCCGCAAGGCCCCGCTGCGAAGGTCAAACGTTCCGCACGTTGCCGACGAATACGCCGCAAACGCGAGGTATCTGCCGTCAGCGGAAAGCTCCACATGGCACGGCACTTCGCACGGAAGCTGGACAAGGTGCTTCATCTCGCCGATGCGGCCGTTCTCGACCTTGAAGGAGACGAGCATGCCGCGGTTCTTGCCCCCGCGCATCCTCGAAATGGCGGAATAGAGCGTGCGGCCGTCCGAGGAGAACTTGCAGTACGTCGTGCCCTGCATGCCGTTCACCTCCTGCACGACGCGGGCCGCTCCGCTTTCGGGGTCGCAGTCAAGGACCTTGAGCGCCTGCAGGTCGTGCGAGCCGGCGAGCGAACCTGCGACGCAGAGCCGCTTCCTGTCGACGATGTCGTAGACGCGCACGTAGTCCACGATGAATTCGTCGCCTGCCTTCCACGCCGCCTCGAGCTCCGGCACGGCCTTGCCGGTCATCCTGTCCTTCCTGTACCACTTGGGCTCGGTGGAGACAAGCAGGAACTCCGGCACGTGGCTTACGCGCTCCTTGCCCTCGCGGCCCACCTTCTCGCCGCGCTGCACGCCGTCGACGAAGACGGTATAGCCGTCCTCCTCCCAGAGAAGGCCGAAGACGTGGAACAAAGTCTTGTCGAGCTTCATCGAGACTGCGTCCACACGGCTCTGCCACGATCCCTTCTTCGGCATCCGCGGCGCATGGAAGCCGACGTATTCCGCGCCGCAGCCGTTCATGTGGAAGCAAGCGGGCAGTATGACCCCCGGCTCGAAGCTCTCCATTATGTCGTGCTCTATCCCCGCGCGCTCCGGCTCAAGGCACGCGCCCTGCGTTATGCTCTGCATCCAGAACGCGCTCCACCAGCCCTCGCACTGCTGGAGGCGGCACCTGCATTCGTAGTAGCCGTAGCGGTGCTCGAACTTCGGCTTCGAGCGCGGCGGAACCGACCAGAACGTCTTTGGGTTCTCGAGGGGAGGGTAGTCCCACATGAGCTCGCCGGTCTGGAGCTGCGGCGAGGCATACTCGCCGTCCGCGCGCTTGATGAGCTTCAAGTGCGCCATGCCGCCCTTTATCTCGAGCGCGTTCTGCTCGGGCGCGGCAAACGCCTCGAAGCGCCGCCCCCAGAAGTTTGTGCGGAACATCCACTTCGACGTGTCGAGGGCGTCGCCGTTGAACTCGTCGTGCCAGACGAGCGAGAACTCCCTGCCCTCGGGCAGGAGCGAGGGCGCCTCGCCCTCGACTGCGTTGACGGCAACCGCCGCGAAAAGAGCCAATGCTGCATTCACCATGTTTCGCCTCCAATCGTTTCAACTGCCTCAAGAAGAGTGTCCACCGTGCGCCACGCGCCAGCCTTCTCGAGCCGCCAGCGCGAATGCGAGCCCTGCGCGCAGAGTACGCACCTCGCGCCAATTGCATCGGCTACCTCCTTGTCGTGCAGGGAATCGCCGACGATGGCAACACGGCCAGCGCCGCCCGCAAACTCCGCGAGCTCGCGAGCCCTCTCTATCTTGCCCGCGCCGTACAGGTTGTCTGCCCCGCAGACACGGAGGAACCTGCCCTCTATCCCATAGCGCGAAAGCTCCAACTCGAGAAGGTCCTGCCTGAGGGCCGAGAGGACGCACTGCCCGACGCCAAGGCGATCCGCCGCGTCAAGCGCGGCAATAGCCTCCGAATTCAAGTTGCGCGCCTGAAGCGCGTAGACGTCGTGGTATTCGCGGGCAACTTCGTCCCACTCGGCGTCGTCATGGGACGCTATGCCGATGCGCTCGTAGAACGGCCGCACGGGAAAGCCGAAGTTGTCGCGGTAGAAGGCCTCAGATATCGTCGGCGCGCCCCGCCGCGCAAGCATGTCGTTCAGCGTTGCGACTGCGGCGGCGGTGTCGTCGAGGAGCGTGCCGTTCCAGTCCCAGAATATGAACTTGGCGGGCATCGCCTATTCTGCGGCCTGCGGCGGCTCCTCTGGCGTGGCGGCAGCAGGAATTTCATCCTGCTGCGCGTCGGCGTCCGAGCCTTCGCATACCGACACTGAAACGAGCTTTGCGCCCTCTGAAAGCCTCACGAGCCTCACGCCCTGCGCCGCCCTGCCGACTACGCCAATCTGCGAAACGGGGCTCCTAACCATCTGCGCGTCGGAAGTTATGGAGATTATCGACTCGTCCTCCGCGACGGCATGCGCCGCGACTACCCTGCCGTTGCGGTCGGCGCCCTTTATGGCGGTAACGCCCATTCCGCCGCGATGGCAGATGCGGTATTCGGAGAATTCCGTGCGCTTGCCGTAGCCGTTCTCCGTCGCCACGAGGAAGGTCTTGCCGGGGTCGCATACGTCGAGCGAGACGACGCTGTCGTCGCCGCGCAGCTTCACGCCCCTCACGCCTGTCGCGGTGCGCCCCATGCGGCGCACTTCGGAGGCGCTGAACCTAATGCCGATGCCGCCCGCAGTTATCATGAGCACGTCGTCGGAGGGCTTCACGAGCCTCACCTCCACGAGCTCGTCGCCCTCGTCGATGTTTATCGCCTTTATGCCGGACCTGTTGACGTTCTTGAACTCCGCAAGAAGCGTCTTCTTCACGGTGCCGAGGCGCGTCGCGAACATCACGTCCACGTCGCCGTCGAAGGAGCGTATCGGCAGAAGCTGCAGCACCTGCTCGCCCTCCTGGAGGTTGAGGAGGTTGACGAGCGGGCGGCCGAAGCCCGTCTTCTGCCCCTCGGGAATCTCGTAGGCGCCCTTGAGGAAGAGCCTGCCGGTGTTGGTGAAAAACATGAGCTCGTCGTGCGTCTCGGCGACGAAGACGAGGCGGATGAAGTCCTCCTCCTTTATCTGCGCCCCGCGCACCCCGTGGCCGCCGCGCCGCTGCTCGCGGTATTCCGAAAGCGGCACGCGCTTCACGTAGCCCCTGTTGGAAAGCGTGATGACGCAGGGCTCGTCTGGGATGAGGTCCTTGACCGAGACCTCGTTTGCGTCGTCGACTATCTCCGTGCGGCGGGCCGCGTCGCCCTTCGAGGCGTAGCGCTCCTTCAGGTCCGCAAGGTCCGTGCGCATCAGGGCGTATATCTTCTCGGGGTCGGCCAGGAGCGCCTCGTAGCCCGCAATCGCCTCGACAAGGCGCTGCAGCTCCTCGGCGAGCCTGCTGCGCTCGAGACCGACGAGCTGGTAGAGGCGCATCTCGAGAATGGCCGCGGTCTGCGTCTCCGAGAAGCCGAAGTCCCTGAGGAGACGCTCCTTGGCCTCGTCGCGCGTCTTCGAGCTGCGTATCGCGGCGACGACCTCGTCAAGGCAGTCGATGGCCTTGAGAAGCCCCTCCACGATGTGCTTGCGGGCAAGGGCCTTGTTGAGGTCGAAGCGCGTGCGGCGCGTTATGACGCCGAAGCGGTGGTCAACGTAGCACTTGAAGTATTCCTTCAGGTTGAGAACCTTTGGCCTGCCGTCCACAATGGCGAGCATTATCGCGCCGAAGGTGGACTGGAGAGACGTATGCTTGTAGAGCTGGTTCAGCACGACCTCGCCCATCGCGTCGCGCTTTATCTCGATGACGACGCGCACGTCCTCCTTCGACTCGTCGCGGATGTCGGATATGCCGGTCACGATCTTCTCCTTGACAAGCTCGGTCATGCGCTTTAGCATTTCCGTCTTGTTCACGGCGTAGGGTATCTCGGTCACGATTATCCGCTCGCGGCCGTCCTTGCCCTTCTCGACCTCCGCCCTGCCGCGCACCGTCATCTGCCCGCGCCCGAGCTTGTACATCGCGGCGATGCCGTTGCGCCCGCAGACGAGCGCGCCCGTCGGGAAGTCCGGCCCCTTCACGAAGCGCATGAGGTCGTCTACCGTGCAGCCGTCGCGGTGCTGCAGGTAGTAGTCGATGCCGTCGCAGAGCTCGCCGAGGTTGTGGGGCGGTATGTTCGTCGCCATGCCCACTGCAATGCCGGAAGAGCCGTTCAAAAGGAGGTTCGGGAGCTTCGCCGGGAGGACGGTCGGCTCCTTCAGCGTCTCGTCGTAGTTGGGCGCCATGTCGACCGTGTCCTTCTCGAGGTCGCCGAGAAGCTCGTCGGAGACGCGGTGCATGCGCACCTCGGTATATCGCATCGCTGCCGCGCCGTCGCCGTCTATGGAGCCGAAGTTGCCGTGCCCCTCGACGAGCGGCACCCTGAGCGAGAACGTCTGCGCCATGCGCACGATGCAGTCGTAGACAGAGCTGTCGCCGTGGGGGTGGTACTTGCCGATCACCTCGCCGACGACGCGCGCCGACTTCATGAACTTCGAGTTCCAGACGTTGCCTAGCTCGTGCATGGCGAAAAGGCAGCGCCTGTGTACGGGCTTCAGGCCGTCGCGCACGTCGGGCAGTGCGCGCCCGACGATGACGCTCATCGAGTAGTCGAGGTAGTCTTGCCTAAGCTCCTCTTCGATATTGACGTTATGGCAGTTTCCGCCGGGTACTGTATCTTCGCTCATACCCGTATTATATCATATTTACACGCCGAAATGGGGCATCAAATCGCGAGAACTTCGCGGCCGCCAAACGGCTTGCGGCGGATCTCCATGAGATTCGGCTCGCCGCCGCAATCAGCGGCCCGCGAAAGCGCCCTTCAAGAACCCCCTTCTGCCAGGCGCGGCCATGGCCTATGGGGTGACGACGAACGTGGTGATTGTCGAGGGAAGAAGCGAGATAGAATAGTACCTGCCGCCCTTCTTGAACTGGAACTGCCGCCTTGCAAACGGCCTCTCGGAGCAGTTGCAGGTGACGACAACGACGTCCGAGCCATCCTTGTTGCGGAAGGCGACGGCATTGAGGTCCTTGGCGCCCGCGGTGTAGCCCAAGGTCGTAAACGACGTGGCGAGCACGCTTGCGCCCTTGTCGACGTAGGGGCCGATGTGCCTGAAGACCCTGTACTGCTCTGACGGCGTCACGGCGCATGTCGCGGGGTCGAGCGTGACAAGCCCGAAGCAGTCAAGGCCCTCGCTTGCGTTAGGCCCTCCGTCGGGGTCGAGGACAAGGCACCAGTTGTTGAACGACGAGCATCCGTTGTTGAAGGCGTCGAGCACGATGCGGCTCCACCAGATCATGGTCTGCTTCTTCGAGTCGCCCTGAGGCCCCATCTCCGTCTGCTCGAAGCGGAGGTTGGGGTGGACCTTGCGGACATGGCGGAGCATCGTGGCGTCGCTGCAGTACGGATGCCACGCGACGGCGTCGATTGCGTCCAGGACGGTCTTGTCCTTGAGCTGGTCGAGAACGCGCTTGTAGCCGATGTAGTTGTGGTCCCAAAGCCATATCTTGACGTCGAGCCCGGCGGCCTTCAGGCGCGGCGGCAGGAGGTAGCCCGCCACCTTCGACTCCTGCTCCGGGTGCCACTGGCACGTTGCGCTCCCGGGCCTCCCGCACTCCGGCTCGTTCTGGATCGTCAGCGCCCGTATGCGTATGCCCTCGGCAAGATACGCCTTCAGGTACGCGACGTAGTAGTCGCAGAAGGCCTCAAGGTACTTAGAGAGCATCCATCCGCCGAACGGCCCGCCGTTCGTCTTCATCCATCCCGGCGGCGACCACGGCGAGGAAAAGAGGTAGATGTCGGGCTTGATGGCAAGGGCCTCCTTCACGACGGGGATTATCTCCTTCCTGTCGTGGTCTATCGAGAAGTGCTTCATCTCGAAGTCGTCCGGCACGTCGTCGTAGCAGTAGATGGTCGAGGAATAGTCGCTCGAGCCTACGTGGAGGCGCGCCATGGATAGGTTAAGCCCTTTCTTCGTGAAAAGGTCTTCGAGGATTGCGTGGCGGCATTCCGCGGGAACTGACATAAGAAGCCTGCAGCTCGCCTCGGCAAAGCTCCCGCCAAGCCCGGTGTAGGGATGGGAGGGCGTAGCCTCGTCGAGGTCGACGCACGGCGTGTTCCACGCCTCCTCCTGGCAGTTCGGAATCTCGCGCTCGACGGCGGCAATCGCGCCGCCTGAACGCGTCTGGTACATCTTCACCTGCACGGCAGGCAGGGCAAAGGCGGCAAGCGCCGCGAATGCTGCAAGCATTGATTTCATCTTCTTCCTTCCTTTCCTTAAAATCCGAACGCGCCCATTATCTCGCCAGCGAGAGGTTCCAGCCTGTCGGGCGACTTGGAACACGTAATTGTCGCAAGCGGCGAGCCGACGCAAGCCCTTTCGCCTCGCGAAAGCGCGAGCGTGACGCCGGCCAGGGGGTCGATTGCGTCGCCTGCCTTCTCGCGCCCCGCGCCGAGCGCGAGCGCCACCTTCGCCACGACCGAGGCGTCGATCGAGCGCACGACGCCAGATTTAGCCGACTGCACGGTAAACTTGTGGACGGGGCGCAAAAGAAGGCGCTCGAACGCGTCGAGATCGCCGCCCTGCGCCGCCACCATCGCCTCGAACTTCGCAAGCGCCGCGCCCGAGCGGAGCCTTTCCTCGCACATTGCGCGCGCCTCCTCGGGGGAGATCGAAAGCGCGAGCGAGACCATCCGCCTCGCGAGGTCGAGCGAAAGCGAGATCACGTCTTCCGGGATGCGCCTCCCCTTCGCAAAGCGCGGAGAGCCGAGGGCTGCAAGCGCCTCGGCGACTTCGTTCGCGTTGCCGACCGCAAATCCAAGGGGAGCGTCCATGTCGGAAACGACGGCGTCTGCCTTGCGCCCGAGCCGCCGCGCCCCCGCGACGAGGCTCGCCGCAAGGGCTTCCGCCTCCTCCTGCGTCTTCATGAAGGCGCCGAGCCCGCGCTTCACGTCGAAGACGAGCGTGCCCGCGCCCTCCGCGATCTTCTTTGAAAGTATGGATGCCGTTATGAGGGGAATGGAAGCAACGGTGCCGGTGACGTCCCTAAGCGCGTAGAGCTTTCTGTCGGCGGGTGCAATCTCCGCCGTCTGCACCGTCATCGCCATGCCGACGCGCTCCACGACGTCGCGCATCTCGTCAAGCGAAAGCGCCGCGTTGAAGCCCGGGATCGTCTCGAGCTTGTCCGCAGTGCCGCCCGTAAGGCCGAGAGCGCGGCCCGTGAGCGAGGGCACCTTCACTCCGCATGCGCAGGCGATGCTCTGGCAGAGAAACGATATCTTGTCGCCGACGCCGCCGGTGGAATGCTTGTCCGCGCTCGGCCCTTCCCACTCGATCCTCTCGCCGGAATCGGTCATTGCGTCGGTAAGGTCCGCCGTCTCCCTCTCATCCATCCCCCGGCAGCAGATCGCCATTGCAAGCGCGCTCATCTGGTAATCGGGTATGTCGCCGGCGGAAAACCTCTCCACTATCTCGCGGATCTCCCCCGTCTCGAGCGCGCCCCCCTCGCGCTTCCTGTCGATTGCGATCTTTACCGAAATCACTGCCCAAGCCCCCTTTCCGCCTCCCTCACGGCGGCGATTGCGGCATCCGGCGTCTCCGCCGCGTCGAGCATCTCCAGAAGCGCCGTCCTCTTCGCGAGCCTTGCGAGCCTCGCGAGCACCCTGAGGTGCATGGCGTGGTCGACGCTGCATACAAGGAAGAAGTGTCGCGTGACCTCTCCTTCCGGGCCGCCGAAGAATACGCCCCTTGGCGACCTTGCATAGGCGACAAACGCCGTCTCGAACATGTACGGGTCGAGGACGTGCGCATGGGGGAAGGCGCAGCCGCCGCCCACGGCGGTGGGCGCGCGCTCCTCGCGCGAGACAAGTTCCTTGAAGAGAGACTCCCTGTCGTAGCAAAGCCCGCTAGCCTCGGCGAGGTCCGCAAGGTCGCGAAGGACGCCACCCTTCGCCCTAGCCGCGAGGCCGAGCTCGACCGCGTTCTCGCGGAAGAAGTCCGCCACTCTCCACTCGCCGCTGTGCGAGCGACGCGCAGATTCGTCCATGTGCCTGTTCTGCTCGTCAAGTTCGCGTGCGCTCGACGACAGGAGGTTGCGTTGCGCCCATTCCGCGAGCGTGCGCACGTCGAAGCGCCACTGCCCGTTCCGCTCGACGCCCTCCACCTCGCCGCGCTGGGCGAAGTGCTTCAAGTCGTTTGCCGGCACGTGCACGTACTCGGCGGCCTCTTCGAGCGTCATTGCGGCGAAACCGGGATTAGACCAGCTTGTACGTGCCGGCCACGTCCTGCCATGTGCGGGACGTGAAGAACGCGGCAATGGCCGTGTCGTATTCGGCCGTGTGCGCAAACGCCTTCTTCATGAGCTTGAAGCGCGTGTCGAGGCCGATCGTGCCACCCTTCGAGCGCAGCTCCTCGGCGATGGAGGGATAGTCCAGGGGGTCCGTGACCGAGGCGACTCGCAGGTAGTTCTTCGCCGAAGCCCTGACCATGCAGGGGCCGCCGATGTCGATGTTGGTGCGCGCCATCTCCGGCGTCACGCCCTCCTTGGCGACGGTCTGGCGGAACGGATAGAGGTTCACGACGACCATGTCGATCGGGCTTGCCGAAAGGCGCTTCAGGTCTGCCTGGTGCGCGTCGTTGTACTTTTCGGAAAGAAGCCCGAGGTAGATCTTGAAGTCGAGCGTCTTAACGAGGCCGCCCTGCATTTCCGGCTGGCCGGTGTAGTCGGAAACCGCGACAAGCGTGCCTTCCGCGCGGTCGCCGAGGATCTCCCTTATCTTCGTGTACGTCCCGCCCGTCGAGAAAATGCGCACGCCGGGGCAGGCCTCGACGAGCGACGGGATGAAGGCCTCGAGCCCGGTTTTGTCAGACACGCTCACCAGCACGTTCTTCACCTGCACGCGGTCGTCTGTCTTTTCAACTATGTTAAGCGACATGGTATGCTCCTTGAGTTTGCCGTTTCGACATGCATATTATACCGAAAAGCGGCGGTCGAAGTCAACTTACCGCACAAGCCCGGCCCATCTGCTTGCTGCGGCGGAAAGCGCCTCGAGCGCGATAGACATGTTGCGCATGTACTGCCCGGGCATCGACCCGAGGCCGCGAACGTCGCTGACCGCCTTGAGCGAGCGGAACTTCACGGAGTTCTTCTCGCAGACGTGCGCAATCGCCGCGCCCTCCATGTCCTTTAGCGTGCACTTCAGGGCGTCAAGGAGCCGGAAGTCGGCGTCGCTGTCGGTGAACCTGTCGCCGCTTGCGAGAATGCGCGAGGGATACACGCCAGTGGGGAACGCCGCGAGATAGGGCGTGTCCTTCTCGTTCAGCACCCCGGGCGACGTGCCGTTTATCTGCGCAAGGTCGAAGTCGTATTCGACGGCCGACTCGACTTCATAGACATCGCCCACCTTCATCTGCGGGTCGAGGCCGCCGCAAAGCCCGCAGTTAAGAACCTCGTCTGCGCCCATGTCTATCGCCTGCTGGGCGGCAGCCGCCGCGTTCACCTTGCCAATGCCGCAGACAATCGTCTTGAACCCGTCTCCAAAGGCCGCCTTTACCGCCTCGGCCTCCTTCTCCATCGCTATAACTACAACCTTCATCCGCTCTCCCTTCTCGCCATCAAATCCCAGCTGCCCGATACAGGCGCATTATCGCATCATACGGGTCTTCGGCGGCGCACACCGCCCTCACCACGGCGTAGTTCTTCGCGCCCGCTGCAATTACGTCCGAAACGTTGCCGAGATCAATTCCCCCTATCGCAACCGCCGGGAACGGCACCGCCGCAATCATCCGCCCCGCCGTCTCAAGCCCGAGCGTCGGGTCGGGGATCTTCTTTGTCGGCGTCTTGAAGACTGGCCCCACGCCAATGTAGTCGGGCGCGAGGGGAACCGCCGCCTCGGCCTGCTGGAGGTTGTGAGTCGAAAGGCCAACTATCCCGAGCGAAGGATACCTCCGCCTCACCTCGCCAACCGCCATGTCCGTCTGCCCGACGTGCACGCCGTCGGCCTCCGCTTCCGCGGCGGCGGAAGGGTCGTCGTTCACGATGAGCCGCGTCTCCGAGCCGCGCACTATCGCCATAAGGCCCTTCGACGTCGAGACGACGGCGTCGCGCGGCGCGTCCTTCATCCTGAGCTGCACCATCTTCACCCCGGCGCGGACGGCCGCCTCGCAGCAGCGCTCGTAGCCCGCCACGGGGTTTGTCATTACGAGATACAGCCCGAAACCGTCTTTCACTTCTTCGCCGCGCTCCCGACGTTGTCCTTGAAGATGAAGTCGGGGCCGTGCTCGCCGAGGTCGTGGAGCAGCTGGTCTGTATAGCCCATGACAAAGGCGTTGTCCTTCACGACGCTGCACGAGAGCTTCTTCGTGACGATGGCGTATTTCGGCGTAAGCTCCCCGCCTGGCGCGTCGTCGCGCCCGGCAATGCCGACATTGGCCGTGGCGGTGATGCCGCGGCACTTCACGAGCTGGATGTGGCACGACTCCGCGTCGCCCCCCGGCACCGTGGAGGGGTCGCGCCCGTTGCGGTTGAAGGTGTTGCCCGTGAACGTCGAGGAGTTGAGCCTCGTCGCGTATATGCCGGCGCCGTGGTTGCGGTCGAACGACGTCCCCGTGACGTTCCAGGTCGACCACTCGCAGAGCGAAAGCCCGTGGCCCTTGTTCCACTCGACGCGGTTCCCGGTGAACATTATCGCCGCGCCCACTTCCTCGCATCCAAAGCCGTGGATGCCGTTGTAGGAGAACTGGTTGTCGAGTACGAACCCGTCCCAGCCGTGCAGCATCACGCCGCAGCCGCCGTTCTGGTAGAACTGGCTGTGGCGGATGAAGAAGTGCCACGCCCTCTTCAGGTACGCGCCGTGGCCGGAGAAGTTCTGCACCTTCGTGTTCTCGATGTAGAAGGAATTCTCCTTCGGCGAGAACTTCCTGTTGTTGAGGAAGATGCCGTGCACCTTGTTTGCCGCGCTGGGAATGCCCTCGAGAAGAAGCCCGTTCATGTGCACTCCGTACGCGCCCGTAATGTCGAGCATGCACGAGGCGTCGGGGTCGTCGAGCTTAAGGACCGCGCCCTTGAGGGCCTTGCGGAAATGCCACGTCGAATCGGCCTTGAGCGTCACGTGCTCGGGGACCTTCAGGGCGTGGCAGAGGTAGATGCCCGAGGGGAACCACACCGTGCCGGAGACCTTGCCCGCCGCGTCGAGCGCCGCCTGCACCGCCTTCGAGTCGGACGTCTTGCCGTCGCCCTTCGCGCCGAAGTCGCGCACGTTGAAGACGCTGTCGCCGCGCGGCGGCTCGGCATCCCTTCCTGGAGCGCTCCCCGCGAATGCCGCCATGCCGAACCCTGCCGCGCCGAACCCGGCGGCCGCAGCGAGAAAATCCCTTTTGCTCATCGAAGACATAATGGCAACCTCCTTCACATTACCGTCAGTTAAACCGCAATCCCGTTCGGGCGTATCTTATCAAATCCCCCCGCACAAGTCAATGATCGGGCAACTGCCACGGCTCATCGGGAAATGCGCACGTCGTCGATGTCGGTAGCCCCGACGAGCGCCATGACGAGCCTGTCGACCCCGAGCGCCGCGCCAGCCGCCGACCCGACAGAGGGGAGAAGCGCAAGGAACTCCTCGTCAATGGGATAGTCGGCCTCGCCAAGCGCGCGCCGCCTTTCGCGCGAAAGCTCGAACCGCCGTCTCTGCTCGGCGGCGTCGCAAAGCTCGGTGAAGGCGTTTGCAAGCTCCATGCCGTTCAAGTAGAACTCCCATCGCTCGGCCGTGCCGTCCGCCACCTTCGCGAGCGAGGCCGCCTGCGGCGGATAGCCGGAAAGGAAGACGCCCCCGCCCATCTCCGCGATTGCAGGCTCTATCTTCGTCGCCATGTCGTAGTCGAAGCGGTCCTGGTGCCATTCCCCTTCCCACGGGTCCCAGCCGGCGAACTTCCTGTAGGCCTCGCGCACCTTGATGGTGCGGGGGGACATCCGTTCGCCCGAAATCTCGCCCATGAGCGCGCAGAGGTCCGCCGCGATGTCGGCGCTCCCCGCGCCGCGCCTATACCATTCGAGCATCGTGAACTCCGGGCTGTGGCGCGACCCCCTCTCGCCTTCGCGGAAGCACGGGCCAATCTGGAATATGCGGTCCATGCCGATTGCAAGGAGCTTCTTCATCTGCAGCTCGGGCGACGCCCGCAGGAAGCCGCCGAGGGCGCACTCCGGGCAGTCGATGTGCTCCTCCGGCGCGGGCGCGGCGATCCTCACGGGCGTCTCGACTTCGACGAACCTGCGTTCGTGGAAGAAGTCGCGTATCCCGCGCAGGATTGCGGCGCGCCTCTCAAGAATATCTTTCAAGGTAGCCGCCCAGCATCCGCGAGAGCCGCCCTTCGAGCCACGGGACGACCTTCCAGTAGTCGCGAAGCTCAAGGTATTCCCCCACCGGGCCTGCCTGCCCGGGCTTCACGCCGTATTCGCACTTGATGAGGATGTTGCGCGCCGTCGCCTCCTCCGAGACGAACTCGACGACGTGCGTCTTGTAGCCGAGTATGCGCATGATCATCGCCCGGAAGGCGTCGGTGAGGATGTCGCAGAACCGCTCCCTCAGTATTGACTGGCGCATCAGCCCCGCAAACGCACCCGTCGCGGAGATGGACTTCTGGAGCTCGTGCTGGCAGCACGGCGCGGAGAGGACGTACTTCGCCTTCCATTCCACCCCCTTGGCGAGCGCCTCGTCCGTCGCGGTGTCGCAGGCATGGAGCGAGACCACCATGTCGGCGCGTTTGGCGTCGAAAGACCCAAGGTCGCGCTCGACGAAGACTACCCTGTCCGCGACGTCGAGCCTCTTCGCCGTCCGCCGCGCGCTCTCCACGACGTCCGCCCTGCGGTCCACGCCGGTCACGGAAACGTCCTTGAAGCCGAGCGAGCGCACCAGGTAGAAGTAGAGCGCAAACGTCAGATATGCCTTGCCGCAGCCGCAGTCCACGACGGCGAAGGGCCTATCGGCGTCCTCGCCCCCCACCGTCTCGCCGACGACCTTCAGGAACTCGTTCACCTGGTCGTACTTGCCGCGCATCGAGGCGCGCACGCGCCCGTCCGCGTCGGCTATGCCAGTCGCCGCGAGAAGCGCGGCTGAATCGAAGCTCGAAAGCGGCGTCTTCTTCACGCGGTCGTGGGGGAGGACCTCGACCTTGCGGGAAAGCTCCGCCGAGCGCGTCGCCGTGACCCTGCCCTTGCGCGTCACCCGAACATGGAGGTCGCCGTTGGCGCACATGACGTGGAGGTCGCGCGCGCCCTTCTGGGCGATCACCTTCTCAAGCCCGTCGGCTATTCCGGCGCGGTCGAAGTTCTTCACCTGCACACCGGTCTCGTCAGACATTTCCGCCTGGTACTTAAGCTCCTCGCCGATCAGAACGGGGCGTATCGACACCTTGAACGGCTTCCCGCCGCGCCTGACGGACTGCACAAGCTTCATGAACCCGTCGCCGAAGACGCGGGCGCGGATCTCGTCGCTGAGCTTGGCGTCTAGCTCGAACCTATCCATGACGGCGCATCTGCCTCGTCACGGGCGGGTCGATCACCTCCGGCACGAGGACGTCGCCCTTCGCGGCCGTCTGGCGGCGGATGATCCACATCTGCACAATCGAGAAGACGTTCGAGAGGAACCAGTAGAGCGAAAGCGCCGACGGGAACGAATAGAACATGACGAGCATCATGAGCGGCATGAAGACCATCATCATCCGCTGCTGGCTCCTGTCGCCCGTGGACGGCGTGAACGCGCTCTGGAGGGCGGTCGTCGCGGCCATCAGTATCGGCAGCAGGTTGAGCCCGCCGAACGGGAACCACGAGGCGAAGAGAGCCTCAGGCTCCGAGAGGTCGGATATCCAGAGGAACGACGCATACCTCAGCTCGACCGCGCTCCTAAGGACGTTGAAAAGCGCGATGAAGACGGGTATCTGCACGAGCATCGGCAGGCACGAGCTCATCGGGTTTACCTTGTTCTCGCGGTATAGCGCCCACGTCTCCTGCTGGAGGCGCTGCGGGTTGTCCTTGAACTTGGCCTGTATCTCCTTCATCTTCGGCTGGAGTTCCTGCATCTTCTTCATGCCGACGGTGGACTTGTGCGTGAGCGGCCAGAAGATGAGGCGGACGAGTATCGTAAGGAGGATTATCGCAATGCCGTAGTTGGGGACCAGGCTGTTGAAGAAGTTGAGCACCCAGACGAGCGGATAGCATATCCAGCGCCACATCCCGAACTCCATCACGTCCTTCATGCCGAGATTCCAGAGAAGCGACTGCTTCTTGGGGCCAATGTAGAAGACGCTCTTCGTCACGCCGGCGCCGGTCTTCACGTCCGCGACGGCGGACACGCTCCTCGGCCTGTACGCCTGCGAATTCATGTCGCGGGCAACGGTTGCGGCGAAGCCCGAGCTCTCGGCCGTCGTCGAGACGAGGGCTGTCACGAAAAAGCGGTTCTTGAGCGCAACCCACTTCTGCGCACCCGCGACGGGGACAGTCGTGCTTTCAGGCATTCCCGCAACGCCCTTCGAGCCGCTGCATCCGCCGGAAAGCCCGCCGACGAGGAAGTCCTTGAGAGGGGAATTGCCCTCGCAATGGTGCACGACGCCTTCCTTGCCCTTCCCCGCGTCCATCGCCCAGCTGTCGACTGAAAGAAGGTCGTTCTTGGAATCCCCCATGCGCATGAGGCCGATGGAAAGCGTCTTCGGCATCTGGTCCTTGGCTGTGTAGTCACGGAGGCACTGGTCCTCGTAGGTGACGAGATAGCCGTCGCCAAGAGTCACCTTGCGCGTCCAGCCGCCGACAGAGAACGTCGCCGAGGTCTTCGAGGCCTCGACGACCTTGATCTCATAGCCGTCGGAACCGTCGATGTCGCCGAGGCGGCCAAGCGGCGAGGCCGAGAAGTCGAACTCGACCGCAGGATTCTCCTCGGAGATCTCCCCGCAGTCCTTCGCGTACTTCTTCAAGGTCGCCTTCTTGACGACCGCGCCCCAGGTGGAAAGCTCGAGTTTCAGTTCGTCGTTTTCGAGAACGACCGTTTCCTCGGGCACGGACGGCTTCTTCGCCTGCTCCACGACGGCCTGCGCCTTGTCCTCGGCTGCGGCAGGGACGGCCTGCGAAGGCTGAACCTCCTGCACGGCAGGCGGCTGCGCGACGGGCTGGGGCTGCTGGGGCCTGTTCTTCGACTGCCCGAATATGTACCACGCGAGAACCGCGCCGAGCAATATGCAGATTATCTTTTCAGTCCTGTTCATGGCAATGCTTGAAAACCTTTCTCATGTCATCCATGACATCCGCGCATTTCTTGCCGGAGATGGACTGCCTTACGATGAATATCCACTGCGCGTCGCACGGCGCCTCGCCGGCCTTGACCAGAAGCCTGTAGGCCTCGCGCACAAGGCGCTTGGCGCGGTTGCGGTCAACGGCGTCGTGGAACGTCTTCTTCGAGACCACGACGCCCGCCTGCCGCTCGACCCCGGGCGAGGAATAGCGCCACGCGACCACGAGGCGCCCTTTGCAAGAACGCCCCAGGTCGAAAACACGCCTGTACTGCGCTCCTGGAAGTCGCGTGGACATCTAATGCGTCAGACCTGCGTAAGGCGCTTGCGGCCCTTCGCCCTGCGCGCCGCGAGCACCTTGCGCCCGCCCTTCGTGGCCTTGCGCGCACGATAGCCGATTTTCCTTTTCCGCTTGATCTTCGACGGCTGCCATGTCATCTTCATGATTTCTGCTCCTTTCAGTCAAAATTGAGTTGCGTATTATATCAAAAATGCCGCATTTTGCGCAAACCGCCTTTATTCGCACCTGCCTTCATGGCGCCATGCAGAACTCCCTGAGGGCGGCGGCAAGCGCGAGTCTCGCACCCATAAGCGAGTGTCCGGCGCGGTAGGTCTTGCGATGCTTTTGGACGCCTGCGCCAAGATTCTCCCAGAACGCGTCGAGCGGTTCCGTCGGCACGGTTCTGTCATACTCGGCCGTGACGAGGAAGACCTTCTTCCCTTCGAGCGCCTTTGCCGCCCTTTCAAACCGCATTTCCGCCGCGTGGGCGATGATGTCGTCGACTATCGAATCGTCGGAGGCGCGGTGCAGGACTAGCATTCCCTCGCCAATCAGAAAGCGCTTAAGTTCCTCGCGGCTCATGTTCTGCGCCATGTAACCGATTTCGCACGGAGCGACAAGCGCGACACCGCGAACGCCAGGGAGCCGCGCCGCCGCGTTCACCACGCTGTTGCCGCCCATCGAATGGCCGACGAGATAGACCGCGTTTGTGTCGAGTCCATACTTTGCCGCCGTTTCCGCACCCATCGCCCACTGCGCAAGGTTCTCCGCATCCATGATGCAGCCGGTGACGGTATATTCGCCCTCGCTGCCCCACGCGCCACGATGATGCGGAATTACAACCGCTATCCCAGCGCGGCAAAGGTCGTGTGCGACATCGTCCCAGCGCGTAAAGCCGGCGAATCCATGGCAGAAGATGACGCAGGGTCTTGGCCCCGCAAACTTCGCAGACGGAACAAGCACTTGCCCATAGATCGTGCTACCCTCGCTTTTGAACACAAGCGCATCGAGCTTAGGCAATTCCGCCTCGCTCGAAAATTTTCCTTCCGTGCAGCAGCCAACCATCGCCAACGCAGCAATCGCTACAATCAACATCCGCGTATTCAATTAGCCACCTCCTTAATCCTGTGAATCTTGTCTAAAACTTTTAGCCGCATTTTCGCCACGTAAGGTTGCCGTTCTATGGAATGCGATAGTGACCAGTTAGGGGATAGGCGAAAAGGACATCCTCTTCCTGTGTGCCTGAGCCAATGTTATGGATAGCAAGCGGGACGCCCGCCGCCGACTTCC
>JAEEGL011431414.1_pt1 | contig 19179 bp, 15 predicted proteins | sample 9134231 | NCBI WGS metagenome assembly JAEEGL01 (sample SAMN16246548, study PRJNA631951) | gut metagenome | biome: gut microbiome; feature: rumen; material: fiber-attached | host: Bos | place: Iran: Karaj | collected 2018-10 | reverse complement strand
GTATATAATCCCGACGGTAAAGAGATCGTCGCACGAGAGAATGAAGTGTCGAAAAAACGTGATACAAACATAAAGGAGGCATATTTCCAGTGCCATACGGATATCACGATCCCTTACGATGAGATAGGATACATTCGCGCGGTTACAGCCGATGGGTACGTACCGATAATAGAAAACGGGAGGTTTACACTTCCCGGTACGGAAGATCTTAACATACCGCTTGACAGAGCGTAAAGGAAGGGAATGCAGAATGGGAATTGATGATTTTCTGGAAAGTAAAAAGGTAAGGCTTGATAAACAGCTTAGATTCGTGGCAGAGATCGACAAGATGACAGCCATACTCCGTCAGACACTTTTGGTTGACGGAAGCAGGAGAGAAAATGATGCCGAACACTCATGGCATATAGCGGTCATGTCTTTGCTGTTTGAAGAATATGCTGTAGTAAAAGCTGATGTATCACGTGCGGTAAAAATGTGTGTTGTGCACGACCTTGTTGAGATATACGCGGGAGATACGTTTGCTTATGACAGTAAAGGAAACGAAGACAAGAAGCAACGCGAAAACGATGCGGCGGACAGGCTTTTCGGGCAGCTCCCCGAAGAGCAGGGGAAGATGATCCGCGACCTGTGGGAAGAGTTTGACGCGATGGAAACTCCGGATGCAAAATACGCCGCATGTATGGACAGGCTGCAGCCTTTTTTGCATAACACACTGACTGACGGACACAGCTGGGTAAAACACTCTACGGACCGGGCATCTGTGGAAAAACGAATGGCAGTCATAAAAGATTTCATGCCTGAAGTATATGAATGGATATATGCAAATATCGACCACGCGGTCGAAGTCGGTTGGATCAGACCGTGAAATGACAACAGGCGCAAACAGGTGAAAAATGCTTTATATAATAAGACACGGTAAAACCGACTGGAATGTTGATCATAAACTGCAGGGCCGGACCGATATCCCTCTTAACGATGAGGGAAGGTTAATGGCAGAAAATGCGGCTAAGGAGTGTGCGGATATCGATATTGATATCTGTTATTCGTCACCTCTTATACGCGCAAAGGAGACTGCAAAGATACTCCTTCGCGGCAGGGATATACCGGTAAAATACGATGACAGACTAATGGAAATGGGTTTTGGCGAATACGAAGGTATGGAACGCTGTTTAGATATTCCTGACTGCAACGTAAAGGTCCTTTTTAAAAATCCCGAACTGTACAGGGCAGACAAGGGAGCTGAGAGCATGGAAGACCTGCTCGGCAGGACAAAAGCTTTCCTTGAAGAAATCGTATACCCGAAACTTGAAGCGGGTATGAACGTTCTTATAGTGGGACACGGCGCTATGAACTGCGCCCTCACCTGTCATATAAGAGGTTACGATCTTTCGCATTTCTGGGACGGAATGACCGATAACTGCAAACTTGTAAGACTTAAATAAACCTGTTATCTGATCTCGAAGCTTATGCTTTCTTCACCGATCCTGATATCATATGTTCCCTTTGCAAGATTCAGCTCTGATATATCAAATGCGAGCGGCTCGGTAGCGGTCATTATATCTTTTACGATACCGCTGCCGTATTCTTTCTCATTGCCGGCATTATCCGTACCGGTGATCTGATAAGTCATATCTTCAAAGTCCTTAGGAAGGATCCCGCTTGTTTCGATAGTAAGTATTCCTTTTGAATAATCAGCACTTTCGAATACAGCTGTAGTTCCGGTTGTTTTCTTACGGTCTGCATCCGCGGTAAGAGTTGCAGCGGGCTCAGCGTTTTCCGTTTCGGACGCATCGTATGCGTACGATTCTTCAGCCGCTTCGGACTGTGCTCCGGCAGATTCCGCAACCGCAGGCGCTTCGGCCATTATATCTTCTGTGGCTTCTGCCGCAGCTTCTTCTGCAGGAGCTTCAGCCGCAGTGTCCATGGCAGGTGCCGAAGGTGCAGATGCTGCGCTCTCGCTGCGCTTATGTGAGATCGCAAATGGCATTGCAAGAGCTACTACAAGAAGTATTGCCGCAGCCGAAGGTATGGCGATAAGCAGCGTCTTACGTATCCTTACGATCTTAGCCTTCTTCTGCTTAGATGCGGGTGTGCCGTGAAGTTCAAATGCGGCTTCGTCTATATATGTATTATCAAGCCCCGAGAGGGCATCAAACAGATCATTTCCGTTCACAGTTCGTATCCCTCCTTAATGAGGAATTCCTTTAGTTTCTGACGCTGACGAAAGAGTAATGATTTTACCGCCGGCTCTGACATTGCAAGCGCGGATGCTATGTCCGAAAGTGAGTCCACATAGAAGTAACGTCTTACAAATGCCATCCTCTCGTTTGCGGCAAGCTCTTCAAGAAAGCTGTTTATGTGATGCGTAAGCATCTTAAGATCGACTTCTTCTTCGGTGGAAGACGGGCCGGCGACTTCGAACAGTTCATCAAGAGCAAGTGCCGTCTGGCCGCTTCCGCGCTTTTGGGAATGATTTTTACGATATATCGTGATCGCGTGATTACGGGTTATCGCCGCAAGGAAAGGAGCGAGAAGATCCGGGCGCTCTTTTGGCATACTGTTCCAGGCCGAAAGATATGTATCGTTTACACACTCCTCCGAATCTTCAACATTTACGACTATGTTCATTGCGATCTTCCTGCAATAACCGTCGTATTTATCCTTTGTTTCGCTTATCGCCTTCTCGCTCCTTGCCCAGTAAAGGTCGACGATCTCGTGATCCTGCATTTACCTTCCGTTTCCGATCAAAGCATTTTGATCAGCTGTAAAAACTCCTCTTTGTATTCGTCGTCAAGTGACAGTTTGCCCACCTGCTTAGCAACATCGCCCATATCAAGCTTTCCGGTGTATTCGCTTTCGTTGATTATCATGCCGCATTCTGCCACGTATGCTGCAAAAAGTGTATCACAGTTGGGAGTTTTCGTATAGCACTCTTTGCTGATCGGGAAGCTTGCGAGCTTTGATTCGTCCTCATCGGGCTCTTTGTAACGTACGGATACTGTCATCCATTCATCCGTGCCGTTACCGTACTCGGTAAGGTCCGCCTTCTGGTACTTAAGTTCCGGCTCTTCATCGAAGTCCTCATCTTCGTCTTTAAGCTTGATCTCGTACATAACCGTCATTGCGTGTCCGCTTCCGATCTCGCCGCCGTCTTTTGTATCGTCGTTAAAATCCTTTGCTGCCATCTGTCTGTTCTCATAACCGATCTGGCGGTATTCACTCACGTATTTGGGGTTGAACTCTATCTGGAACTTAACATCTTTTGCTACGGTAAAGAGTGTTGAGTTGAACTCATCAATGAGTACCTTCTTTGCCTCGGACAAACAGTCGATGTAAGAGTAGTTACCGTTTCCTTTGTCTGCGAGCGTCTCAAGAGTCGCTTCGTTGTAGTTGCCCGTTCCGAAACCGAGTACCGAGAGGAATACGCCGCCTTCTTTTTTATTCGAGATGAGCTCTTCGAGTTCGTCTTCTGATGTTATGCCTACATTGAGGTCGCCGTCCGTTGCCATGATGACGCGGTTGTTGCCGCCGTCGATGAAGTACTTTTCAGCCAGTCTGTATGCGGACTTGATGCCGTCACCGCCGTTTGTCGAACCTGATGCGTTGAGGTTGTTGATCGCGCGCTTGATCTTTGTGTGCTCGTTTCCGGGAACGCCTGCGATGACTATATCCGATGATGATGCATAAGTTACGATCGATACCCTGTCATTTTCATCAAGATCGTCAACGAGCATATCGAATCCCATCTTTAAAAGAGGCAGCTTGTCATAGTCGTTCATCGAACCCGATACATCGATAAGGAATACGATGTTTGAAGGAGTGTCGGCGATGTTCTTAACATCCTTTGCCTTGATGCCGAGGTTTACAAGCTTCGTCTTCCTGTTCCACGGGCAGTCGATGATCGATGCGTTTACAGCGAACGTATCACCGCGTCTCGGCTCTTTGTAATCATAGCTGAAGTAGTTTATGAGCTCTTCGGTCCGGATGGATCCGTAAGGGATATCGTATATGCCGTAACCGTCATTGATCATCCTTCTGAGGTTTGCGTAGCTTGCCGTGTCGATGTCTGCTCCGAATGTCGAAAGGGGAGATGAGACGGCGCTTGTGAATGCGTTTTCGGATACGCTCCTGTAATTCTCACCGTAATTAACTTCGGGCGGGCAATAGTATCCGGGACAGAGTGTGCTGTTATCATATACCGCGTAACACTCGGCATCTGCCGCTACCTTACAGTTACCGTTTGTCTCGCGCGGGGATTCGCATGCTGCGGACGCCGCGGCATCACCGGTCTCTTCGCATTCTGTATCGTATGTATAGCCGTAATCCGGTTCGATACAAGCTTCCTCGGGCTGTTCGGGCTCGATGAACGTCGGTGCCGTAGCCTCGGCTGCCTCCTTTACAAATATGTGTGCCCCGCATCCCGTAAGTGATGTTGTTACAACTGCTCCTGCAAGTAATGCTGCGATAGTTCTTCTCTTCATGATCTTTTCCTCCGTTTTATCGTTATTGGTTTGGTGTCGTAAGCCCTGCCGGAAACCGGCTTATTTATGCGCTTCTGACTATATAGACGCAAAACGCTTCCAAAGGTTTCGAAAAAAATAAAAAAATTTAAAAAAGTGCCCGGATGTGGTAAAGTAGACAGGTAGAAAAGTACGTTTAACGGAGGTTGATATGGCAACTGTAGGAATAGTAATGGGAAGCGATTCCGATATGCCGGTAATGAGTAAGGCAGCGGATATTCTTGAGAAGTTCGGTATCGATTACGATATGAGGATCATATCGGCACACAGGGAACCGGACGTTTTTTTTGATTATGCAAAGAGCGCAAAAGATGCCGGAATGAAAGTCATCATAGCAGGAGCCGGTATGGCGGCACATCTTCCGGGTATGTGTGCGGCGATCTTCCCGCTCCCGGTCATCGGCATACCGATGCACACGACATCACTCGGAGGAAGGGACAGCCTGTACTCGATAGTTCAGATGCCCTCGGGTATACCGGTGGCGACCGTTGCGATAAACGGAGGGGCTAACGCAGGCCTTCTCGCGGTCAAGATGCTCGCGATAGGAGATGATGCACTTCTTGCAAAGCTTGAGGATTATTCAAGAGAGCTCAAAGAAGCAGTAGAGGCAAAGGATAAGAAACTTTCCGAAGTCGGTTACAAAAACTATAAATAGAAAACAGGGAGGATAATATGGATTACAAGTCGTCAGGGGTTGATATCGAAGCGGGATACAAATCCGTGGAACTGATCAAAGGCTTTGTAAAGGAAACGAACCGTCCGGAAGTCATCGGCGGGCTCGGCGGATTTGCCGGGGCTTTCTCGATGGCAAAGTTCAAAGATATGGAAGATCCGGTACTCGTTTCGGGAACCGACGGATGCGGTACAAAAGTCAAGATCGCGTTCATTATGGATAAACATGACACGATAGGTATAGATGCGGTAGCGATGTGCGTCAACGATATTGTGTGCGGAGGCGGTGAGCCGCTGTTCTTTCTTGATTATATAGCCTGCGGCAAAAATCATCCCGAGAAGATCGCTAAGATCGTTAAGGGTGTTGCCGAAGGATGCAAACAGTCGGGATGTGCGCTTGTGGGCGGTGAGACCGCCGAACATCCGGGACTTATGCCCGAGGATGAATACGATCTTGCGGGATTCGCGGTCGGCGTAGTTGACAGAAAGGATATCATTGACGGAAGCGACCTTTGCGAAGGTGATGTTCTGATAGGTCTTGCTTCAACCGGAGTTCATTCGAACGGATTCTCTCTTGTAAGAAAAATATTTGATATGACAAAGGAAAGCCTTGATACATATTACGATGAGCTGGGCGCGACGCTCGGAGATACTCTCATCACGCCGACGAGGATATATGTTAAGGCTCTTTTGAGTGCAAAGGCAGCAGGCGTAAAGCTTAAGGCATGCAGTCATATAACGGGCGGAGGATTTTACGAAAATGTTCCCCGCATGTTAAAAGAAGGAACGCATGCGGTTATAGAAAAGGGCTCATACGATATGCCGCCGATATTTGATCTCATGAAGAAAAAAGGAAATCTTGATGAGAAGATGATGTACAACACGTTCAACATGGGTATCGGAATGGTAGTTGCAGTATCTTGCGAAGATGCGGACGCCGCAATGAAAAGCTTTGCGGCAGCAGGCGATAAGGCATACGTTATCGGAAAGATAACCGCGGGCGACAAAGGAGTCAGCTTATGTTAAAGATCGCGGTACTTGTAAGCGGAGGCGGAACGAATCTCCGGGCGATAATAGATGCGATATCTTCGGGAAAACTTAAGGATGTTTCGATAGAATGCGTCATATCAAACAAGTCCGATGCATATGCTCTTACAAGGGCAGCAGAAGCCGGGATCGCGTCAAAGTGTATAAGCCCTAAGGAATATGACAGCAAGGAGGCATACGGAGAGGATCTTGCGGAATATCTTCATGAAAAAGATATCGACCTTGTTGTCCTTGCAGGATTCCTGGTCGTACTGCCGGCTAACTTCATAGATTCTTTCCCCGGCAGGATAATCAACATCCATCCGTCGCTGATCCCGTCATTTTGCGGGGACGGATATTACGGGCTTAAGGTTCATGAAGCCGCACTTGGTCGCGGGGTGAAAGTCACGGGCGCCACGGTCCACTTTGTCGATGCGGGGACTGACACGGGCCCCATCATCGCACAAAAGGCGGTGTACGTTGAAGACGGTGATACGCCGGAGACACTGCAGCGGCGTGTTATGGAACAGGCTGAATGGATAATACTTCCCGAAGCGATACAAAAACTGCAGAAGGAATTAGACAGATAAGTACATTTATTACGGAGGATCATCATGAAAGTTCTTATAGTAGGCGGAGGCGGAAGAGAGCATGCGATAGCAACGTCTGTTGCGAAGTCTGAACAGGTCGACAAGATATACTGCGCACCCGGAAATGCGGGTATCGCAAAACTTGCCGAGATCGTCCCGATAGGCGTAATGGAGTTTGAAAAGCTTGCCGACTTTGCAAAAGAGCACGGGATAGACCTTGCGATAATAGGACCTGACGATCCGCTTGTAGGCGGCATTGTCGACGTGTTTGAAAAAAGGGGCATAAGAACGTTCGGGCCAAGAAAGAATGCGGCGATACTTGAAGGAAGCAAAGCATTTTCAAAAGACCTGATGAAAAAATACAACATACCCACGGCATCTTACGAAAACTTCGACGATCCGGCAAAGGCACTTGCGTATCTTGAGACGGCAAAGATGCCGATCGTACTTAAGGCAGACGGACTTGCACTCGGAAAGGGTGTTCTTATATGCAATACTCTCGAAGAAGCCAAAGAGGGTATCAATACGATCATGGTAGACAAGAAGTTCGGCGCGAGCGGAAACACGGTCGTAGTCGAGGAGTTCATGACGGGCCGCGAGGTATCCGTTCTGTCGTTCGTTGACGGTAAGACGATAAAGACGATGTCATCCGCCCAGGATCACAAGAGGGCAAAAGATAACGACGAGGGACTTAACACCGGCGGAATGGGTAACTTCTCACCGAGCCCTTTCTATACGAAGGAAGTGGATGATTTTTGCCAAAAATATATTTACCAGGCAACGGTTGATGCCATGGCGGCTGAGGGAAGACCTTTTTGCGGCGTGATCTTCTTCGGACTCATGCTGACAAAGGATGGTCCGAGAGTGCTGGAATTCAATGCAAGGTTCGGAGATCCCGAAGCGCAGGTCGTTCTGCCGAGGATGGAAAATGATATCATAGATGTGATGAATGCATGTATCGACGGGAAACTTTCCGACATCGACCTTAAGTTTTCCGATGAGGCCGCAGTATGTGTCGTTCTTGCGAGCGACGGCTATCCGGAGCATTACGAGAAAGGATTCCCTATAACGGGATTTGAGGCGTTTGAAGGTAAGGAAGATTATTTCTGTTTCCATGCCGGAACAAAGTTTGACGGTGACAATATCGTCACGAACGGCGGAAGGGTTCTCGGGATCACGGCACTCGGTGCCGATGTTGCCGAGGCGAGGAGCAAAGCGTACGAAGCAACGAAGTGGATCAGTTTCGAGAACAAATATATGAGAACGGATATTGCAAAATGCTGCAAGGACTGACCCGTGTAACGGGACATATAGAAGGATAAAATGCATGCCTGATGAAAACGATCTTGTAAAATCGAATATCCATATTCCGCGTACATGCGAAAAATGCGGCAAGAGCGATCCGGAGTATATGGGCGTCGGAGAATACAAATGCCGTGAGTGCGGATTCCTTATGTATGATGATTACGGTAAAGTACGTAATTATCTTGATGAGCACAGGGGAGCCACGCAGTCGCAGGTGTCGAACGCGACCGGAGTTTCAATGGAGACGATCAGACAGCTTCTTAGGGAGGAGAGGCTTGAGATCGTGTCGAATTCCGTCGTGTTCATGGAATGCGAGATGTGCAAGACGCCGATCAGGAGCGGCAGATACTGTATGGCATGTGAAAAGAAGATAAAAGCAAAGGAAGAGGCGATAAAAGCCGAGCTTCACAAGGCGGGCAGGAAAGGATTCGGCAAGGGACTTGCGGGTGAATCGGGTGCGATCAGATACAGGAGATGATTTTTTTCGATTTTGAGTTGACATAAATCGAAACGGAATGTATTATTGTCTTGTGAGAAAGCTTAATTGACTTGGGGAGTCGATTAGCTTCGGGAGATAGATGATTAATAAGGGGTCCTGATATACTTAAAGGGGAATAGGTATATTATGAAACGTCACATCATTGCGGGCATGCTTACCGTGGTGCTTCTTGCAGGAGGCATGACGTTTGCATATCCGTCAATTGTATATGGTGCAACCGTATCATCCGGAACGGTCAAAGTCAAAAGCGGCTTCGTAAGAGCATCAGCTTCGCCGCAGTCAGCCGTTTCGTTCTGTGTTGCTTCGGGAAACGAAGTGGCGATCCTCGGTGAAGAAAAAGGCAAAGACGGCAATACCTGGCTGAAAGTCGCAGTAGGGACTTCGGTAGGTTATATCAGGTCGGATCTTGTCACCAGATCAGATAATAAAACAACCGTAAGCGATTCGCTTGTTTCAAATGCGACGCAGACTTCCAAAACGGAAACGGCGAAAGCGCAGACAGCCGCAGCGACAACGACGACCGCAACGCCGGCAAGTATCACGGGTTCAACCGGAACAGTCAAAGGCACGTATGTCAGGATGCGTAAGAACGCATCGCTGACATCAGGTGTTGTAACATATCTTGATTCGGGTGCTGAAGTTAATATAATCGCGGAGGGCAAGGCAAGCGACGGCCAGATCTGGTACCAGGTAAAGAGCGGAAACCAGACCGGATTTGTAAGGAGCGATCTTATTACAAAGACAGCAGCCGCAGCGACAACGCCGGCAACAACAACGACGACAGCCGCAACAACAACTTCTACGACGGCAGCAACAACAGCAGCCAATACGTCAAACGGAGTCGTTAAGACTATAGAACCCGGAGCGGGACTTGTAAAAGGAAGCAACGTAAGGATAAGAAGTATCGCCGGAACAACCGGAGACATAGTAGGCACGGTAAGTTCGGGATGTGAGCTTAAGCTCCTCGGAGTCGAAAAAGCCACGGACCGTGAATGGATAAAGGTAGAAACAACAGTACAGGGTAAAGCCGTCAGCGGATATATCGCACGGGATTACGTCACAGTGACCAAAGAAGTCAAAGAGGTCACACAAACAACGCAGACACTTGTCGGAAGCGATCCGGGAGGCACGACGACAACGCCGGCGACAACAACGCAGGCTACTTCGACGACAACGAAGACAGTCAGTGACAACAATACCGGTCCGACAGAAGGCGCCGCCTCCATTAAAGGGGTGGGCGTCAGGATACGGCAGGCACCGGTAGACGGAAGCGTTGTATGCCAGTTGTCATCGGGGCACCCGCTGACGATAAAGAAAGAAACATCCGGAAGCGATAACTACACCTGGTACCAGGTGTCTTTTTCGTATTTGGGAAGCGAGAGGGAAGGGTATGTAAGATCCGATCTTGTAACGCATCCGGAAGGAGACGAAGGTGACGCTCCTTTGGGAGACGATGATTTTGAGAAGTCGATAGAGGAATTACCGGACGGATACAAGAATTCTTTGCGAGCGCTCCATGCAAAGCATCCGCAGTGGATATTCGAGGCTGTGGACACAGGGCTTGAATGGTCGGATGCACTTGCAGCCGAGTCATCGGTAGGCAAGAACCTCGTATCCAAAAACTCGATAGCATCATGGAAATCAACCGCGCCTCAGGCATACAACCAGTCGACGAACCAGTGGTATACTTTTGACGGCGGAAGCTGGGCATCGGCTTCGCCCGAGCTTATCGCATACTACATGGATCCGAGGAATTTCCTGAACGAGAGCGGTATATACATGTTTGAAAAGCTCGACTACTCGGAAAACCAGACCGAGGCGAGTGTCGGCAGGATGCTTACAGGCACGTTCATGAGCGGGGCGGTTAACGATTCAGATGAAACAACGTTCGAGTATGCCGCGAAATTTAAAGAAGTTGGCGAGCAGACCGGAGTAAGCCCGTATCTTCTTGCTGGAAGAGCACTTCAGGAGCAGGGTATACGCGGAACGAGCCAGAGTATATCCGGAACCGTGCCCGGCCACGAAGGCTACTATAACTACTTCAATGTGGGCGCATATGCGTACAGCGGCCGCAGCGCGACCGTGAACGGCCTTATATATGCGGCCGGTTCGGACGAAAACTACGCGCGTCCGTGGAACACAAGGGCCAAAGCGATATACGGCGGCGCGAAGTATCTTGCGGAAAAGTTCGTCGTAAAAGGCCAGAACACACTGTATTTCCAGAAGTTTAACGTTGTGAACAAAGAGAATACCCTTTATTCGCATCAGTATATGTCAAATATCCAGGCTGCATCGTCGGAAAGTTCCAGACTGCAGCTCGCGTACCTCGGCGATGACGAAGTACTGCGCTTTCGGATACCGTATTACCGGAACATGCCGGCAGCATCGTGCGTAAAGCCTACATCGGACTCGAATCCGAATACGTATCTTTCCTCGCTCTCGATAAGCGGCGGGGAACTGACACCGGCATTTTCGGGTGTGTATGACAAATATACGATGACCGTCGATCCTGATCAGGAATCGGTCGAGATAAAGGCGGAGGCGGTTTGTTCGTCGTCATCGGTAGGAGGCTGTGGCGAATATCCGATACAGCCGGGAACAAATACACTTTACATAAGCTGTAAAGCCCAGAACGGGGCAATAAAGACTTATACAGTAACTGTTTACAGGTAAGGGGAGAGTATATGAAGAACTTAGCGAAAATCATTGGAGCGGCATTTATCACCGCAGCGATCCTTGTGACTTTTACCGGACGTGTATACGCCGAAGGGCTTAACGTATCGGCCGATAAAGAAAGCTGTGAGATCGGCGACAAGATCACGGTCACGGTTGAGGCCGACGGCATCGGCGACGGCGTTGTCCCGCCTGCCGTAAAAGTTGAATTTAGCGCAAACCGCTTAAACTTCGAGAGTTGCTCGGTAGATTACGGCGGAGGCGCAGGCGGACTCGTTACGTTCAATGATAAAAGCGCGACGATAGAGTTTACGACGCTGTCAGGCGGAAATGCCGATATAAATGTTACAGCAACACCCGATGAAGGAGGAGACGTAACAGGTTCGGTAACCGTGTCCGTAAACGGCGAAGACACCGCGGCTGCAATGGAAGCGACCACGACATCGGCAACCGGTATCGCCCAGGGTACGATAGACGCAGGTGACGGCAGGATGATCCAGACAGTGTTTGCGGAGGAGTTCAAGCCCGTATACTTCCACAAGGAGACAACGGATTACAAAGGACAGTCCGTTGAATGTGCCAAGTTTGACATGGGCGACATCATCCTGTTATACACAACGGATACGGCCGGTTCCGACGGAAGGTTCATGGTTTATAATCCATCAACACAGGAACTGACGGATTTTCGTATGATCCAGGGTATCGAAAATCGTTTCATCATCGTTCTTTCGGACTGCGAAGGTCCTATCCCGGCGGGATACACAAAAGCGGTACTCGAGTGGAGCGGACAGACGCTTACCGCATTCATGGAAGAGGATGTTGCCGCAGGAACCGCGGAGTTTGCCGACGGCATCAATCCGGCTGATTTTTTCCTCGTTTACGCGATAAGTTCAGAGGGAAACAAGGGATGGTACAGATACGATAAAAACGAAGGAACATACCAGAGATTTTTAAACAGGAACGGATTCGAAACCGGGGGCGAAGGGGCCGACGAGGAGTCATCGGATGGAGACTCCAAAGGTATACTTGACGACTATATCCCCGGAAACATCCAGTCGATCATAGCACTTGTATGTGCACCGCTGGCATTCATACTCCTTATCGTTGTTATAATACTTGCGGTCAAACTCCGTGATTATGCGGATGATTACTATGAAGACGATTACTACGAGGATGAGGAAGAAGACGACGACGCGTACTATGTGCAAAGAAGGACAGGTACCGTGACCGCAGCCTCTCTTGTCGGAAAGTCAATGGCCGATGATGACGAAGAAGACGAAGACGACGAGGAAGAGGACGAAGACGAGGATGATGAAGAGGATGATGAGGAACCTGAAGAAGAGGACGATGAAGAAGACGAAGAGGAAGACGATCCTTACGACAGGCCGTTAACAAGAAAAGAGAGAAAAGAACTCGAGCGCGAGGAGAAGTGGCGCCGCAAGGAGGAAAAGAAGGCTGCGAAGAGACGTGCACAAGGATACGAGGAAGCCACGCCTCTTGACTGGAGCTCGTTCGAAAAAGACAAGGGCGAAGGGGATGATAAACTCTATGCCAAGAGTAAACCCCCGAAATACATGACCGAGAGTCTTGAGGAAGTAAGGCAGGCGCAGGATGAGGATGAAACGGAAGAAGAGACACCCAAACAGGCACCGCTTCCTCCCAGGAAAAAGAGGGTAGTACCCGAAGAGACGGAAGAACAACCTCATGTGCTGCACGAAAAAGAACAGAGAGAAAAACAGAGAAGACTGTTTGAACAGCAGCAGCGTATAGAAGAACAAAGAAGGATCGAGAACGAGCAGCTTGAAGCGCAGCAGGCGAATGAACAGAAGAAGTTCATACAGTCACGTACGGAAGATCTTGATCTTGACGAAGATTTCCAGTTTGAATTCCTTAAACTCGACTGACGGCAAAGAAGAAGGAGAAACAAATGTCACGTAAATACACGGAAAAAGCCTGGCTTGTACTGACACTGGCAAAACAACTGTCCGAACGGTTCAAACACGGTTATGTCGGGAGCGAACACCTGCTCCTTGCGCTTTGCATGGAAAAGAGCGGCGTTGCCGCGATGGTGTTACAGGCTAACGACATAGACGAGGAGAAGATAGTAAAGCTCATCGACGAGCAGATCGCGCTTCCGGGTAAAGTCGCAAAAAAGGAACGCGAGGGATTTACGCCAAAGGTGGAGTCGATACTTGATCTTGCGCAGGAACTTGCACAGTCGTTCGATTCGGATGAGATCGGTACCGAGCATCTGCTGCTTGCGATAATATCCGACGGGGACAATCTTGCGATCCGTCTTCTTAACACTTTATCGGTGAACCCGCAAAAACTGTTTGCCGATACGCTCGTGGCTATGGGAGAGAACCTCGAGGAATATAAAGAGCAGATAAAAGCTACCGTAAGATCTGCCGATAACGGTCAGGGCATGCTCATCGAAAGATACAGCCGTGACCTTACCGCGCTTGCGGCCGAAGGAAAGCTCGATCCCGTAGTCGGAAGGGAAGTTGAGATCACAAGGATGATCCAGACACTTTCGAGAAGGACCAAAAACAATCCGTGTCTTATCGGAGAACCGGGTGTCGGTAAAACGGCGATAGTCGAAGGTCTTGCACAGCGTATAGTTGACGGTGCGGTACCTGAGACGGTTGCCGATAAGCGTCTTCTTACACTCGACCTTTCCGCGATGGTCGCGGGAAGTAAATACAGGGGTGAATTCGAAGAGAGGATAAAACGTGTCATCAGTGAAGTCATTACCGAAGGCAATATACTCCTGTTCATGGATGAGGTACATACGATCATCGGCGCCGGCGGTGCGGAAGGTTCGATCGATGCGAGCAACATATTAAAACCTTCCCTTGCAAGAGGAGAAGTACAGCTCATCGGCGCAACGACGTATGATGAATACAGAAAACATATAGAAAAAGATGCCGCACTCGAAAGAAGATTCCAGCCGATATATGTCGAGGAACCTTCCGAGAGCGACTGTATCGAGATACTGCGCGGTATCGCACCGTCATACGAGAAGCACCATAACGTTAAATACGATGACGATGCGCTTGTTGCCGCCGCAAAACTATCGGCGCGCTATATAAGCGACAGGTTCCTTCCCGATAAGGCGATAGATCTTATAGATGAAGCAGCTTCAAAAGTAAGGCTGTCGATACTTGCAGATCCGAAAGATATAAACGAGCTGAAAGAAAAGCTCAAAACAGTTGAGAAACTTGAGGAGGAGAGCCTTAAAAACAAAGACCTTGAAGGCTTTGCCGCCAAAAAGAAAGAAGCCGAGAAGTTACAGCGCCAGATTGAAAAGAAGAGCGCATCAAGAAGATCAGACGGTGTGCGCTGTGCGGTAACAAAAGCAGACATAGAAAATGTTGTTGCAACACTTACAAAGATCCCGATAGAAAGACTCTCCGAGTCAGAGAGCAGCAAGCTTGTCAAGCTTGAAGAGGAGCTGTCCAAGTCGGTAATAGGACAGAATGAGGCTGTTGGCGCAGTATCCCGTGCGATAAAAAGAGGGCGCGTCGGATTAAAAGAAGCCGGAAGACCGATCGGATCGTTCCTGTTCTTAGGACCTACCGGTGTAGGTAAGACGGAGCTTTCCAAGACGCTTGCAAGAGTACTTTTCGGGACCGAAAATGCGCTCATCCGCGTTGATATGTCGGAATACATGGAAAAGCATACGGTCTCAAAGATGATCGGCTCACCTCCGGGATACGTGGGATTCGAAGAGGGAGGACAGCTTTCGGAAAAAGTCAGGAGGAATCCTTATTCCGTTGTTTTGTTTGATGAGATCGAAAAAGCGCATCCGGATGTATTCAACATACTTTTGCAGGTGCTTGACGACGGTGTCATAACCGACTCGAACGGAAGAAAGATAAGCTTCAAGAACACGATCATAATCATGACTTCAAATGCCGGTGCAAACCGCATAATCGATCCGAAAAAGCTCGGATTCATCACGCAGAATGACGAAAAGAGCGATCATGACAGGATGAGAGCGGGCGTCATGGAAGAAGTCAAAAACACGTTCAAGCCCGAATTCATCAACCGTATCGATGAGATAGTGGTATTTCGGACGCTTAATGACGATGATCTTAAGAAGATCGTCACTCTCCAGACAAGAAAGCTTTGCGAAAGAGCGCTTGAGTCGAGAGGCATCAAACTCAAGATCACAGAATCCGCAAAGAAACTTGTCGCTGCAAAGGGTAATGACAAGAAGTTCGGTGCGCGTCCGATACGAAGGGCGGTACAGACGATGCTCGAGGATCCGCTCGCTCTTGAAATACTCGAAGGGAAGTTTTCGGAGGGTGATACAGTCACCATAAGAGCCAAGGGTGACAAGATAATTATCAGTAGATAAATTGTCCGTTTTAGAATATAATGTAACGTAGGTTCTGGCATAATATCATGTCAGCTTTCAGGTTAACAGGAGGGTCACAAATGGCTGCAGTTTCTGAATTGATCCGCAGGGAAGAAGGCAATGCGATTAGCTTCGGAGATCACACTCTGGCAACAAAGGCAAAAGTCGAAGATTTCGACGTTGCCGGCAATCTCTACAAAGTCAAAACATTCAGGGAACTTACAAAACTTGAGAGAGACGGGTTGTTCGTATACGAATCCGAACCCGGAACAAGCGTCAATAATTTCGAGACTTTGGCAAACGGAGTATCGTTTACCGTTTGCGCAGACGAGGACGCGATGATCACTGTCGGTCTTAAGGAAGACACCGAATACAGCGTAAACGTCGGCGGCAGGGACATCGGTAAGATCAAAACTAACCTTGGCGGAAAGCTCAGCTTTTCTGTTGAGCTCGAAGGTAAAGGAGAAATAAACGTAAAGGTTGTTGAATAATTAATGGCAAAAGGCAGACCTTCCACAGCCTTCTTTTGCAACGAGTGCGGATATGAATCGTCCAAATGGATGGGACAGTGTCCGGCATGTAAAGCATGGAATACGTTCGTGGAAGAGCCGGTCAGTAAGACGGCGCAATCAGGCAGGTCAGGCATTTTGCGTAAGAACGCCCCGGAACCGACGAGTGTTACGGCTGTATCGCTTGAAGATATCTCGCGGTGCAAAACGGGCATGTCTGAACTTGACAGGGTTTTGGGAGGCGGTATAGTACCGGGCTCCCTTGTTTTGGTAGGCGGAGATCCCGGCATCGGTAAATCAACACTTCTTCTGCAGGTTTGCCGCAACCTTTCTTTTGACGGCCATAAAGTCATATACATATCCGGCGAGGAATCATTAGGTCAGATCAAGATGCGCGCGATGCGTATCGGGGATTTTAACAATAACCTTCTTCTTCTGTGTGAGACAGGCCTGTCCGAAATAGAAGAAGTGATCAGAAAACATAAGCCCGAGGCTGTAGTGATAGACAGTATCCAGACGATGTATTCGGACAATGTTTCCTCGGCGCCCGGAAGCGTATCCCAGGTAAGGGAAGCTACAAACGCACTGATGGTCATCGCAAAGAGTCTGTCCGTGACAGTTTTTATCGTCGGACATGTCACGAAGGAAGGCACGGTCGCAGGCCCCCGCGTTCTTGAACACATGGTTGATACGGTCCTCTACTTTGAAGGAGACCGTTACGCATCATACAGGATACTTAGGGCCGTAAAAAACAGGTTTGGTTCAACGAACGAAGTCGGTGTTTTCGAGATGAGAAGCGAAGGACTTACGGAAGTGGCAAATCCGTCCGAATATATGCTCACCGGACGGCCTAAGGGCTCTGCGGGATCATGTGTCGTATGTGCGATAGAAGGAACGAGACCCATGCTCGTTGAGGTCCAGGCACTTGTCTGCCACAGCACGTTCGGCATTCCGAGAAGACAGGCCACCGGGATAGATTACAACAGGGTAAACCTTTTGATGGCTGTCCTCGAGAAACGTATGGGATACAAAATGGCCGAGTGCGATGCTTATCTAAACGTTGCGGGCGGCATGAAGATGAACGAACCCGCGATGGATCTTGGTATTGCGCTCTCGGTAGTGTCAAGCTTTACGGATAAGGTCATTCCGGAAGATACGGTCGCATTCGGCGAGATAGGACTGTCGGGCGAGGTTAGGAGCGTAACACTTGCGTCAAACCGAGTGGCAGAGGCTGTCAAGCTCGGCTTTAAGAGGATAATAATGCCGGCATCAAACAAAGCATCACTTGATAAGGACTATAAAGCGCAGATCATCGCCGTAGAGAATCTGTCAGATGCGATAAAGGCGATATCATAAACGAAAAGGGAAGAGCAAAATGGTAAGACGAATCTATGTTGAAAAAAAGACCGCCTATGCTGCGGCAGCCAACGAACTGTTTGAGGATCTTAAAGGCTACCTTAAGCTTGAAGGCCTCGAAAAGGTCAGGATACTCATAAGATACGATGTCGAAAACCTCTCCGACGACGTATATGCAACAGCAAAAAAGTGCGTATTTTGTGAGCCTCCGGTCGATGACCTTTATGAAGATGATTTTCCGAAGGACGCCTCAGACAGGGTGTTCTCGGTCGAATACCTTCCGGGACAGTTTGACCAGCGCGCGGATTCGGCAGTGCAGTGCGTACAGTTCCTGTCGGCGGATGCTGATCCTGTAATAAAGACCGCAACGACATACTGTCTTACGGGCGATATAACGGACGATGAATTTGAGTCGATAAAATCATACTGCATCAATCCGGTTGACTCGAGGGAGACCGGATTTGACAAGCCGGATACGCTGATCACCAGGTTCGATGAGCCGGATGACATTAAGATATTCGATAACTTCACATCGATGAACGAAACAGATCTTAAGGCATTGTATGATTCGCTCGGACTTGCAATGACTTTCCGGGATTTTCTCCATATACAGAATTATTTCGCAAACGAGGAAAAACGCGATCCGTCGATGACCGAGATACGCGTTCTCGATACATACTGGAGCGATCACTGCAGACATACGACGTTCTCTACCGAACTTACCGATGTCGAGTTTGACGAGGGCTTCTATGCCGCTCCGCTTAAGAAAGCGTTTGAGGACTATAAGAGCGCAAGAGCCGATGTTTACGGCGACCGTAAGGATAAGTTCATCTGCCTTATGGATATCGCCCTTATGGGAATGAAGGAGCTGAAAAAACAGGGAAAACTTAACGACCAGGAAGAGTCGGATGAGATAAATGCATGCTCGATAGTAGTTCCGGTCAAGATCGACGGAGTAACCGAAGAGTGGCTCGTAAGCTTTAAGAACGAGACGCATAACCATCCGACTGAGATAGAGCCTTTCGGTGGAGCCGCAACGTGTCTCGGCGGCGCGATAAGAGATCCGCTCTCGGGCAGAAGCTATGTATACCAGGCTATGCGTGTTACGGGTGCCGCAGATCCCACAAGACCCATGTCAGAGACGCTTGCAGGTAAGCTTTCACAGAGAAAGCTTGTCCGCGGCGCTGCAAAAGGTTACAGCTCATACGGCAATCAGATCGGTCTTGCGACCGGATATGTCAAAGAGATATATCATCCGGATTATGTTGCAAAACGTATGGAGATAGGTGCCGTTATGGGTGCCGCAAAGAGATCTAACGTTGTACGTGCGACATCGGATCCGGGAGATGTCATAATACTTCTCGGCGGAAGAACCGGAAGAGACGGATGCGGCGGTGCAACGGGTTCATCCAAGGCACATACGCTCTCGTCAATAGAGACATGCGGTGCGGAAGTACAGAAAGGTAATGCACCGACCGAGAGAAAGCTTCAGAGACTGTTCAGACGTCCCGAAGTATCAAAGCTCATCAGAAAATGTAACGATTTCGGTGCCGGCGGAGTGTCGGTCGCAATAGGTGAACTTGCCGACGGCCTTACGGTAGACCTTGACAAAGTTCCGAAGAAATATGCAGGACTTGACGGAACCGAACTTGCGATATCCGAATCC
>JAEEGL013673115.1_pt1 | contig 19180 bp, 19 predicted proteins | sample 9134231 | NCBI WGS metagenome assembly JAEEGL01 (sample SAMN16246548, study PRJNA631951) | gut metagenome | biome: gut microbiome; feature: rumen; material: fiber-attached | host: Bos | place: Iran: Karaj | collected 2018-10 | reverse complement strand
TCATTTTTCATTATTCATTTAATTTCAGTTTATCGCTGCGCGATAAACTGAAATTTGAAAGACAACCAAAGGAAGCGGACCGCCGGGAATCGGCGGTCCGCTTTATGCAGCGTTTATTTTCCGATATTGGCAATGAATTTGTAAACTTTCAGGAACACGTCCATCACTTTGAACATGGCTTGCAGCAGTTTTGCGGTGAAACCGGATTCCATGGTCCTGCCCGCGCCGTTCTCGGCAGTAAGGGGCGAAATTTCGCCGGTCATGATATCCCGCACAAGATACTGCGGATACGCTTCATCGGTGAACACGTCGAAGCCTTCGATATAGAAGATCCTGTCCACCAGCTCCTGCGCGCCGGAGAAGCTGTGGTGCCCGTATTTCACGAACCAGGTGTTATCGGGGAACATCGCCGTGGAGGCGTCAATCACGTTATCGGGCGAAACGTGGTTATGTCCGTCTGAAACCTTCTGCACGTATCCGTCGCCCAGCGTCTGACCGAGAGGCGCGCAGGTGGCGCCGATGGATTCATCCACGGTAAGGATCACGCTGTCGCTCTGGCGGGTATTATCTGAAGTAACGGGCGGGCCGTATTCGCCGTAGCCGCACACCACGCCCACCGTGCCGGTCGTTTCCTTGGCAGCAAGCATGATCTCGTTTGATCTGGAAGATACCTCGTTGTAATAACGGTCCAGCTTTTCGAGCAGACCGGCGTATTCCGCCTCGATCTCGGCCGTGGGGAACGCAAACGCTCTGGCCGCCGGATAGTTTTCGCCGCTCACAAGCGCCCAGAAGCCCGGGATGCGGCCGATGTATTCGCGCAGGAAGCGGGAGAACATGCCGCTTTCTTCCAGCGTATCGGCGCCGGAAAGCACGGAATCGAACACCGTGCCCAGCAGCCCGGCCTGATCCAGCGCAACAAACAGATCGTATAAAAACTGCTGGTCGCCGTTCACGGAAAGCTGTTTTAAGAACGAAGCGAGCGCATCCTTATTGAAATCGTTCTTGTTCGCAAAAGAATCGCTGCAGCTTGCAACGCCTTTCTGTGCGCCGTTGTACCAGATCACACCCTCGATGCCGTCGAACCCGTAGGCTGCGAGATAGGTGTTCAGTTCGGCACCGCCCATGGATTCACCCACAAGATAGACGCTGTCGTGCCCGGTTTGTGCCTTCACGTACTCAATAAAATCCTTCAACTGCCCGGCAACGGTAAAGGGATCCATACGCCAGTCGTAATCGAAGTCGATCATTTCCCCTTTGCCGTGAAGCACTTCTTCGGGATAGGTAAAGGTTTTGCGGGCGTTGGTGGCTGGTTCGCCGTTTTTATCGAACGCGATGGGGGCGAAGAACGTGCCTGCTACCTGCAGGATACGCTCCTGCTGCCGGGTGCGCAGGTTGCCGCTGAGCAGCGCGGGCGTGGCGGGGATCGCCTTTGCCACGGCGGATACGATGGTATCGGTCTGGGGCGGAAAAACAACGTTATCGCCGTCGGCAAACGAACCGCCGAGGCCGCATATGTGGATCACGGGCGCAAATGCGCAATCGCAGCCGCCGTCAAGGGCTGCCGCGTTCACGGGCAGAACGGCAAGCAAAAGAAGGACACTGAGAAGAAGTGAAACTGCTTTTTTCATTTTTTATTTCCTTTCTCGCGGTCTATGCGAAACGCTACGGAGCGTTTAAGATACTCAAGATATTCGGTATCGCGGCACATGGCCTTGCCGGGGGTATCGGAAAGCTTCGCCACCGGGCGGCCGTTTACATATTGCAGCTTGATTACGATGTTCAGCGCAGGCACGCAGGTATCGTTGGAGCAGAACGTGCCGATGCCGAATGAAACCTTCGCTTTCTCGCGGAAGTAATCATACAGTTTCTGCGCGCGGTCGAAATCGAGGCTGTCGCTGAACAGAAGCAGCTTCGTTTTCGGGTCCACCCCGTATTTTTTGTAATGGGCAATGATCTTTTCGCCCCATTCATAGGGGTCGCCGCTGTCGTGCCGGACGCCGCTGTAGTTGTTCACCATCGAGCGGTTGAAATCCAGCAGGAACAGATCGGTGGTCACCGTGTCGGTGAGGGCCGTGCCGTTATCGCCCTGATATTCAGCGTACCAGTCCTGCATCGCGTAGTGGTTCGTATAGGCAAGCGGGATCTCATCGATGCCCTGGTACATCTGCACGAATTCATGCGCGTAGGTCCCCACCGGGATCACGTTGTATTTCATGGCGAGATACACGTTTGAAGTGCCCATGCAGCGCTTTGTTTCTGTAACAAGACGGCGGACGACCTCATCCTCCCATTCACGGGAAAGGCGGCGTCTGCAGCCGAATTCGGCAAAAGTGAAGTTATAGGTGCCGTCGTTCAGCGCTTTGATTTTCGCGTCAAGCTTCTCTTTCGCGGAGGCAAGAAGCTCGTCATAATTATACGCCATGCGGAAATACACTTCGTTTACGATCTCAAGCAGATGGATCTCAAACTGCATCGCCGAAAACAGAGGCCCGTCCACAACCACGCTGAGTTCTCCGTTTTCCGAAAGCGATACGGTAACGTAATCGCGGATGGGGTGCCAGAGCCGAAGAAACTCCACGTAGTCGTTTTTGATGAACCGGATGGACCGCAGATAATCCAACTCCTCCGGGCGGAACCGGAGCGAACAGAGGTGGTCGATCTGCGCATTGATCTCCTGTGCCATTTCGGGCGTAAACACAATATCTTTATTGCGGCACTTAAAATAATACTGGCCGCAAAGATCTGTGTGCTTATGAAAGATCACCTGATCCATATTGAATTTGTAAAGGTCCGTATCAAGAAGAGATACAACGATAGGATCCAGTTTCATACATATCATCCTCACTTTCAAATACTGTCTGTATGCAGTTCGTGCTGCGACGCGAGCACCTCCTGCCGCAGGGGTAAAAACATTTCCCAAAGCAGCGGGTCCGAATATTTTCTGTAAGAAGCTTCATCGCCCTGAACAAAGAAACCGCGCATCTGCGATGCGGATATCTCTATGGTTTTGGGGATATACAGTTCCGCCACCCGCAGCCCGTCAACACTGTCGAACCAATCGATGCGGCGGGTCTCTTTGCCTGAGATCAGCAGATCCGGCGCCTGCCCGAAACGATCCTGAACGTTCTGAAGCACGTAGTCGCCCCAGCGGGAGTTGTTGCCGACGCCGATATCCGGCAACGGAAAAATGCTGACCTGATCGCCGAACACGGTGCGGATGATCTTCTCACGGGTCTCGTACGTAAACGGGTTCTTGAACGTGCCCGATTCCTGCGAAGATCCGATAAACACCCCTACCCTGCCGCAAAGGGCGATGGCCTTGCGGAACACCTCCTGATGCCCCGTATGGAAGGTCTGGAACCGCCCCACGATGATGCCGAGCGAAAACTCTTTCTCCTGTGACATGGCGTTATATCTCCCGTCCGGTCAGATTTTCGGCTCAAAGGCCGGCATCAGCTGAAGCTTGAAGAGGTTCATTTTATGCAGGCGGTCGATCTTTTCTTTCTTCGCGGCGTCTTCGATCACGCCCTCACGGATGTAGCGGTCCAGTTCGGCATAGGTAAAACCCAGGTTTTCTTCGTCCGTTTTGCCGCAGAGCCCGTCGATGGGCGTTTTATCCACCAGCACGTCGGGCAGGCCGAGCAATCTGCCGATCTGTTTCATTTCCTGCACCGTAAGGTGAGAGCAGGGGCTGAAATCGCCCGCCGCGTCGCCGTAGCGGGTGGAATACCCTACCCAGTCTTCCGAAAGGTTGCAGGTGTTCGCCACACGCCCGTTGTTGCTCTGGGATACGGCGTAAAGCGTTGCCATGCGGATGCGCGCCGGCAGGTTCATACGGCTCTGATCGCTGAGCGGGAACGGTATACTGTTCGTAACGCCGTCCACCGCGTCTTTGATATTTACAACATAGTGCTTTATATCAAGATGGCGCACCAGAAGTTCAGCCTTATCGATATCGTGCTGCACGCCGCAGGGCATCAGCACGCCGATCACACGCTCCTTGCCGAGGGCGGCGACGCAGAGCGCCGCAACGATGGAGCTGTCTTTGCCGCCGGAGATACCGATCACCGCATTGCAGCCCTTGCCGTTCTCTTCAAAGAACGCGCGGATCCATTCAATGCACTCATTTTTTACTCGTTCAGCGTCAAACATAATCTATCCCCTCTTTACAGAATATCGATCTGGCAGCAGCGCATCGTGTCGAGCGCGGCTTTATGCGTGGCGGGGGTAACACCTGCGCAGCATGCACTGTCCACAGCCAACGGGACCTCGGGGAAATTGGCCTTGATGAGAAGAACATTGCTCACAACGCAGATATCGGTGCACAGCCCGATCACCTCAACGCCGAAATCCTCTTCGCCCGCATATGCGGCGATCAGCCCCGGCAGATCCACCGAACCGAACGTATGCTTTTCAACCGTTTCGGCGTCTTTGCCCTGCAGCGCTTCGGCAACCGCGGGATGAAGCTCCCAGCCGGGCGTACCTTTGATGCAGTGCGGAACCGGAAGCTTTTTGCCTTCTGCCGTATCCATATAATCTTCAGAATGCGTATCGAGGGTGGCAAATATCTTGCCGTCAAATCCGCGGATCTTACGAACCACGTCGGGCACGATGGCGACCGCCTCAGGCGAGCCGAGCGCGCCGTCCACGAAATCGGTCTGCATATCCACAACCACGAGTATCTTTTTCATTTTCAGAACCTCCCGTATTACTTTTTCCGGTAGAGCTTTGCGGGACGGTGCCCCGCGCCCTGGGTGTATTCATCGGTTTCTTCCACATAATCGGTGATCTTCCGGCGGAAATTGGCCGTGAGCACTGAGATGTTCATAATGGTTTCCTGCACCTTCTGCAGCGCGGTGAGCGTAAACTTCTCGGGCAGAAAATCAAAGATCACGTCGTAATTCTTTGCTTCTTCCCTGAGCGACGTAAGCGCCGACGCGATAATACGGGCATGGTCGAATGCCAGCGCGCCGTTGTCTTCGATCTCGAATTCCGTTTTGCCGAAGCGCGACGTTTTTTCTTTCAGTACCGCGCGGATAAACACGTCGCCGCGCTCAAGCTTCAGCACGTGTCTGCCCTCCTGCGTCGGCGTAAAGGAGATATCGAACCATCCGGCTTCGGCGGCGTCGTCCCCGCCTTTTTCCTCTACGCTCGTTTCGCTGATCACCGACGCATAAGCCGCTGAAATGATCCAACCGCGAGGATCTCTGCCGGGCTCGCTGAAAATACCGATCGGCATCAGCGACGCGGGCAGAACGTTGGTTTCTTCCCTGATCTCGCGCAGCGCACAGGCCTCCACCGTTTCGTCCGGCTGCAGAAAACCGCCGGGCAGCGCCCACATGTCTTTATACGGGTGACCGCCGCGTCTGATCAGCAGGATGGACAGCTTGTTCTCTGCATTCTGACGGTAATTGGACGTATCTTCCGAACGGATCATGAATGCAACGATATCGGTTGCGACTGACGGGCGCGGATATGCCGACATATCATACGACGCAAGAAATTCCTGTTCAGTCTGCATTTCGGGGGTCCCTCCTCAATTGATATTTCAAATCTGATATTATCACCGTTCTGCTCTTCTTGTCAAGCACGTTTTTATATAATTGCATTATTATTTATTCAAATCCGGGCAGATCAGCGCGTTGACAAGTTGCACGGCGGTCTCATACCTTTGCTGATAGTCGCCGCCCACGCAAACGAACTGCCTTCCGTGTTCTCTGAGCAGCGATTTGATCTGCTCGCTGTAATGCTCGCGGTCCGCGCGGATCACTTCGCTGCGGTCGCCGTCCTGCACGAACGCCACGTCCGGCTCGAGGAACAGGATCAGGTCGTAACGGTTGAGCGCGTCCACGGCGTCGGCCAGCGCGCCGTTCTGCTTTATCTTCGGATCTTTCAGGAAGCCCATATAGAAAAGGGTCACAAGCGCGTCCGTATCGATGAAAAGCACTTTATTGCTCTGCAATGACGCCTCCATCTCGTTGAGCTTCTGCCGCAGCAGGATCTCGGTGAAATCTTCCGGCAGCATCATCAGGTCGGTACCGCTGCGTTCTGAGATCTCTCTGCCCGCTTCGTCGATGTAATTCGTGTTGAAGCGGTGCGCAAGGTTTACCGTAAGCGTGGATTTTCCCGTGCTTTCGCCGCCGATGAGCAGCACGCGCTTCACATAATACGGCCGAACAATAGTCGGGATCCAATCCCAGTGCGCGTAAGGGTTCTGCCGGATCAGCGTAGAGCTGATCTCGCTGCGGGGGAAGATCACCAGCTCGCTTTCGGGGTAGCACCTTGCCCAGAAGCTGTCGCGCCCGTAATCGCCGCCGCAGAAGACCGCGTCGATCTTCGTTCCGATCTGCCGCTTTACAGCGGCTGCGTCGCGGTACCAGAGATCTTCCGAATAGGCTTCCTTTGTTTCGGCTGTGTCTTCCAGCGTAAGGATCTTTACGTTGCCGATGTGCTTCGTAAGCTGATAGAGCCAGCGGTACCGCACCCGGGGATCGATCTCGCCCCGGTTCAGCCCTACGCTGAGCACGATATACAGCCTTTCGCACTGATTTGCGGCCTGCAGAATGCAGTCCACGTGCCCGAGGTGCAGCGGGTTGAAGGACCCGCCGTACATGCCAACTTTATATTTCATGCGTTTTTCGCCTCCTTATACCAACGAACGAACATAATGACCGCGTTGATCAGATAAATGCTCCACATGGCAAGCGTGGCAACGGTTTCGCCGCCCTGCGCGAAATGGATTGCCCACATGACCACCGTGACCGCGTCCACCACGATCCACAGCACCCACTGCTCCGCCAGACGTTTGATCGAAAGGACCTGCGCCACCACGGAAACCACGGTGCTCATGCTGTCGATGTATGGCAGCGCCCCGCCCAGCAGCTTCAGGATATACCCGTAGATCACAATCGCAGCGGCGGTGAGCACATACAGGAACGCGCTCTTCTTCACCGGCAGCCGCGTCTTGTTCACTTCGCCGGTATCCTCGTTCATGTGCTTTTTCCACGCGAAGAAACCGATGAAACCGGCGGGGAAATAATACAGCAGGTTCAGCATCACTTCGCCGTAGAATCTGGCCTCCCACGCGATCCATGCGTAAAACAGTACGTTTACGATGCCGATCAGGAAAGAGGAACGTTTCCCTTTTCCGGTGAGCACCACGCACCACACGCCTGTGAGCGCGGCGACCAGGCTGACCCAGGTATCGTGCCAGTAGAGCGAGAGACCCAATATCACCGCCGTGGCGAACGTCAGCCACGCGATATCAAAGGCTTTCCAGCCGGCGCACTCATTTTTTATAAACGTACACAGCTTCGTTTTCATATACGGTCCCCTTTCTTACGTAAAGGCAAACAGTCTTTTCTTTTTGCTGAGTTCAAGGCCGTCGAGCCCCAGGGTTTCGCAGTTCTCTTTTATGAACCGGGTGATCTCGGGATCGTTCATTTTCAGAAACAGGTTTTTCACAACGCCGCGGTTCATATCCAGCAGCCCCTTGAGCCCCACGAAGATATACTCCGCCTGCGAGAACCGGAACAGCGCGCGGATCACGCTGCGCGTGAGCGCCGTCTGATCGTCGGTGAGCTCCGGCGCCCCCTTATCGAGGAAGCGCACCTTTTCAAGCAGAGAAGCGACAAGGATCGAGCGTTCTTCCGGCGACGCGGGCGCTTTCGCCCCGGCAAGGAAGGCATCCGCCGTAACCACCGTTCTCCGCTTTTTGCAGAATTCTATAAACTGCATCCCTTCGGCGGCGCCCACGTTGCCTTCGATCTTATGGCGGATCACGGGCTTCGTAACGTCGCTGTCGATTTTCAGGATATCACTTACCCGCACCCAGGAACGTGGCGTGGCGAACACCATGCCGTCGCTCTCCTGCTTCTGGGTATGCAGCGCGGCGGGTTTGAATGTGAGGTACTCGATCACGAAGGGATGCACGCCGTTTTTCAGGGCGTAATCGTTTTTCCAGTCTTCGAAATCGGGATCGATCTCATGGATCTCAAAGCGATCCGCCAGCGGGCCTGCCAGCTGGATATACACGCCTTCGTCGTCTTCCCGATTGCCGAGGGCCACAACAAAGGTACCCTCGGGCAGGCGGTACTGCCCGATACGCCGGTCCAGGATCAGCTGATATGCCGCCACCTGTACGCGCTTGGTGCAGGAGGTGATCTCATCCAGCAGCAATATCGTCTTTTCGCCGTCCCGCGCTTCGTCGGGCAGGATCTCGGGCGAGAGCCACACCGTTTTCGTCCGGCTTTCGTTCGGATAGATAAGGCCGCCGATCTCCACCTCCGACATCTGCGCAAGCCGGATATCGATCACCTTGTAGCCGTACTTTTCGCCGATCTGCCGCACCAGCTGCGACTTGCCAACGCCCGGGGCGCCGAGGCCGAGGATGGAATGTTTGATGTTGTTTTCGATGTTGAACGCGATGCATTCGCCGAATTCTTTGACCGTCATATTTATCCCGCCTTTCCGAGGTCCAGTCTTGTATAGCGCCCGATCGTGCGCATGTTTTCGGTGATCTTCGTATTTGTGCTGAGCACGACCACCGTTTTGTTCTTCAGCGACCGGGGCACGCTTTTTTCTTTTACGGTACCGAAATATCCGTCGGTGAGGATCAGCATCACCCCGGGTTTTACCTTTTGTTCCGTCAGCCATCTGTAAACGCAGTTGATATCGGTTCCGCCGCTGTGCGCCGGCTTTGCTTTCAGCAGCTCTTTTTCACTGCGGATATTCAGATACACGTCGTCCACCTTCGTATGCCAGTAGCAGAGGTTTACGGTGCAGCCGAAATCCTTTACGAGGTGCCACAGCTGCGTAAGGAACCTTGAGAGCTCCTCTTCCGAAACGGAACCTGAGGAATCCACGAACGCCCACACCTCTTCCAGCGCGTCCTGGGTTATCCCGTTTCCGGGGAGGATCATATCCATGTGCAGGTATTTACGTTCCGGCGTCTGCCAGGAGGCTTCTTCGTCGATCGCGTCGTTCATCAGCGAGCGCAGCAGCGTCTGCCACGGAAGGCTCTTCTCCTGCGTGAGCATGAGCACCCGGTCGGGAACGAAACAGCTGCCGATGCTGCTCCTGTTTTTTACGGCGGATTCTCTGATGATCGCAATGATCGCCTTTTCCGACAGGCGCGCGCCGCTCGCACCGGCCGCTTCCGCCCCGGGCGTTTCATCTTCGGGCTGCTGAAATACGATATCGTCCGGGATGGGATACTTCATAGGCTTCATAAAGCTGAAAATGTCATCTTTTGTCAACAGGTATCCGTCGGCTTCACGCCCCTCGTTTTCTTTGACAAGCTGCGCGTATACGTATTCCACAGTAGCGGTGCCCATGATGTGGCGGTATATGCTGCCCGCCGGCATTTTGAATTCGATTTTCAGTTTTCGCATATCGGATGAAAGCCGTGACAGGTAATCGTTTACAATGATATCCGCCGCCGCGTTCCATAAACCGGGGTCGCGGTTCACGATCCTTCTGCAGTGGAACAGCAGCACGTGGAAAACCTCGTGCATGATCACAAAGTTCGCCTCGGCTTTTTGAAGCCCGCAGATAAACGAGGGATTATACTCAATGCGGCCGCCGTCCGTACGGGCGGTGGGAATGTGGGGATTTGCTTCCACCGGCAGGCGCATCAGGATATCGCCGTAAAACGGCATTTTGCGCAGCAGCGTGAACTTGAAGCCCTGTACGAGCTTACGGGCTGCGGTTTCGGTCTCGGTTTCTTTGTTCATAAGATCATCCTCACCCCGAATCTGTCGTAAAGACGGCCGTCGTCAGCATAACCCAGCCCGCGGCAGTAGGCCTGCGTGTAAGGAGCGGTGCTTCTGCCGTAGAACTCCGTCAGCTCCCCTGCGGGCGATACGTAAACGCCGTCTCTGCAGCGGCAGTAGCAGCGATCGGAAAAACCGCGCGTGAACAGCAGCTGCGGATCCCCGTCGGTAAGAACCCTGTCAAACGGCACGAACTGTTCCCTGCAGAAAGCGTTTGCCGGATAGGCCTCGATGAACCCTACCTTCTGCGCCCCCGTGCCCACGGCGAAATCCATATAACGGTGCGCTTCCTCCGGCGAGCCGATATAGTTTTTCAGCAGCATGCAGTTGAGAACGAACAGATCCCGGTAAGATACCGTGTGCATGATTTCGCGCAGGGCTTCCCCGGAAGGCACCGCCCCCCCGCCGAACAGCGAACGGTTGATCTCATCGTTGTAATGGTGGCGGCTGACGTGCACGGATTCCAGCTTTGCGAGGTCTTTGATGCGGTGCATTTTTTCGAGATACATGCCGTTCGTGCTCACGGAAACCTCAAAGCTGTCGCCGCAGATCTCAAAGATCGCCGAGATCAGCTCACTGAGCGCGTCAACGTTGCAAAAAGGTTCGCCGCCGGTGATCTTGATTCCTCTTACAAGCTTTTCGCCGTTCAGCTGCGTTAAGATCTGCGCGAAACGGCCGATATCGATTCTGCGGTGCTGCTTCGTATCCTTCGCGATGCAGAACGGGCACGCGCAGGGGCAGTACGACCCCAGGCACACCGACATCTGCAGACGCACCTCGTCGCCCTTTTTACGGTAAGTGACGCCGTCCGGCGAGCAGATATAATCTTTTACGCGAACCTTTTTACCGAAGATCCCGATCTCCCGGAAGACCTCGTTCCCGTCAAAGTTAAAGCAAGGTGAGCATTTCATATTTTCCATAGATGTAATTCAGCTCCTCCGTGTCCGTGATGCGGCTGCCGCCGCGCAGGATCGCCGTTTCTTTTCTTACATACGGGAAGTCCTGCTCCGGATACAGGTAGTTCCGCATATAGATCTCACACGTTTTTCCGTTTGAACCGCACATCGTTGCGCCGCTCTGCCAATAGAACCTGTCAACAAGCAGGCACACGGTGAATATCACGCAGCTGCCGCTGGTATGGGCGCTGTTCTCATCGAACGTAAACAAAAGCGTTTTATCAGGCGCCGGGCATTGATCCCTTTTTCTGCAATCGTCGTTTTTCTTTTCCGCTTCCGCACGCCTCAGATCGGTACCTGCACGCATCAGGTCGTAGAACGCGTCCATTTCCGCCGCTGCGGTTTTTCCGTTTCTGAAATCGAAACAAGGTACGGGAGATCTGCCGAAAAACGCGTTCGCGTCTTCGCTTTCGCCGATGAACAGGCACGGAACGCCGTGCGGAATACGGTTTACAGAGCGAAAAGACAGAGCGTCGGTTAACCGTTTCATCTCGTCGGAAGAAGGAAACCTCCGCGCAACGCGCGTTGTTCCGCAGCGCATAGAATCTTCAAGCAGAGAGCGGTATTCCCCCTGCGGCAGCGAGAAAGCGCCCACCGTGATCTTACTGAGGTTATCGCAGCCGAAGAACGCCTGCGGGCCGATCTCATCCGGAAGGGTCTGAAAACGGATCTCCCTCAGCCGACGGCTGCAGTAAAACGCCCGCTCGCCGAGGGTGCGTATCCCTGCCGGCACGTTAACGGCACACATATCGCCTGCTTCCTCAAACGCGCCCTTGCCTACCGTATGGATATCTTCCCCGCCGAGCCGCGCGGGGACGTTCACCTTTTCGGCGCCCCTGCCGCTGTAGAGGAGCAGCACGCCGGAAACGGCGGCGAAATCCCGGTCAAGATATTCTGCCATATCAGCACCTTCCCATCCGTGCCATCGCAGCCTCACGCTGTTTGCGCATCTCATACCGCTGTATGGCGATGCTGAGTTCTTTCTCACCGAAAGAAGGCTCTTTCTGTGCGCACTCCATCGCATCGGGAAGCACGTTGATCGCTTCGCTTACAGCCCGCAGCATTGCGGCGTCTGCGTTCTGCAGTTCCAATACCTCCTGCAGCTGGAGCAGTGAAAGCCTTGCTTTATCCTGCGATCCGCACTTAAGGATCCGCTGCAGGAACTGATACAGTGTGGTCTTCTGCATACGCGTCGCCTCCCCTTTCTCATCAAGCTGAACATCTTATATCTTATGTGTTATTATCATTTTGTTCTTTTCATTTGTATAATATCACAGTAACATGATCCTGTCAAGTGTTTTTTTCACATTTTTTTCGGTTTTTGCAGACTGCCGTGCACAGTGATTTTATACACCCGAATATAATATGAAACATAAGGGGGGGGCTTGCAATTTCATTCCCGTTTTGTTACAATATACCGAAGGAGGGATCGCAATGAAATATCGCAGATTCGGCAATACGCTGGCGGTACGTATCGACCGCGGCGAAGAAATACTGGAGCAGCTGAAAGCGGCCTGTATCAGTGAGAACGTACGGCTTGCAACCGTTTCGGCCATCGGCGCGGTGGATGAGTTCACCATAGGCGTTTACCACGTGGAAAACAAAAAATACGATAAAAACACTTTTACCGGCGCGTTTGAGATCGTTTCGCTTCTTGGCAATATAACAACGATGGACGGCGAGTATTACGCGCACCTGCATATGCTGGCGTCAGACGACGCGGGCAAAACCTACGCAGGGCATCTGAACAGCGCAAGGGTGAGCGTGACCTGCGAAATGTTCCTTACCCTGATCGACGGGGAGATCGACCGGTATCACGACGATATTATCGGTATTAATCTTCTGAAACTGTAATACGAATGGATACGGCGTTGCTTTTTGGCCGCGCTTTGTGATAGTATTACCGTATCAGTTTATATGAGGAGATAATGAAAATGGGAGCAAGCCTTGCCGGAAAACTGTTTTCCGAGATCGCCAGAGCGGCCGGAAACGTAAATCCGAACGTTGTAAAACAGAAGAAAAAGAACGTAGTAAAAGATCTGCGCAGCATGGAGCCGCTTTTCAGACACTACATCGCGCCCATCGGCTACAGGTATAAAAAGGTGGATGTGGACGGCGTTACCGCCGAGGTCTTCAGCAAAAAGAAGAACCCGAGCGACAACCTGATTTTCGTGATCCACGGCGGCGCGTATATCTCGCGCATGATGTTCTATTACCGGCTGCTGAACAAACGCTACTCCAAGGCGAGCGGCGGCGGCACGGTGGTGCATTTTGATTACCGCTGCGCCCCGGAATACAAATACCCCTGCGCGCTGGAAGACACGCTGAAGGTATGGAACTGGGTACTGGAACAGGGCTTTAAGGAAGAAAACATCGTTACGGTGGGCGACAGCGCCGGCGGGCACCTGAGTGTGAACCTGATGATGAAGCTGCACGATACCGGACGCAAACAGCCGCGGGCAGCCGTGCTGATGAGCCCGTGGCTGGATATGACCGCAAGCGGCGAGAGTTACGTGTACAACTATAAGGTGGACCCGGTATTCGGCATCCGCGGCGAAACGCCGAACGCCGACGAAGTTACGACCATGCTGATGGAGAGCGAGCTCTACATGTGGCTGGGCGACAACGACCGGAAAGACCCGTACATCTCCCCTGTTTATGCTGATTTCGATAACACCTATCCGCCCATTTTTGTGACCGTGGGCGGCTACGAGATGCTGAAGAGCGATTCCGAAACGCTGGTGGAAAAATTCAGAAAAGCCGGCGTAAAGGCGGAGCTCTACGTCGGCGAGGGTATGTTCCACGTATTTCCCGTGTATCAGCTCTTCCCCGAGGCGCAGAAGGGGCTGAAGGCGGTTTGCGGGTTTATAAAGGGAGAATACGATCTGTAAGTTCAAGGAACAAGCAGCAGAGGACCGCGAACGCGGTCCTCTGTTTTTATCCGTCTGCGATCACAATGGGAAGGAACAGCCACAGCCACCGGATGGTGCGCAGCAGCTTTTCGATCAGCGTTTCCCGTTGGTACGAAACGTCCGAACCCGTACCCATGTAGCAGCCGATATTGCAGCTTTCAATGGGATTCCCGAAGAAATCCTCGGTGCAGCCGTCGTCCATTGCGTACCCCGCGCCGATCAGCGGAGAACCGGCGCAAAGCGTATAGGAAGCCGGGTCTGCCGTATCCGTTCCGGTAAAGCCGGGCAACGTGTTGTATTTTGTACCGGCAAGCGGGCCCGAAACGCAGTTATAGTAACAGTTGTTCGAGATCACGTTGCCGTTCAGGAAAGAGGCGGCGAGATCCGTATTCAGGCGGTAGCCGTCTGCCATCACGATAATGTTGTTTACAAAATACGAATCGTGAAGGTCGTGGAAATCGAACCGCTGCGAGCCTATGATGGTGTTGTTGTAAAACAGCAGCCCCTTTTCGCCGGGGGCGTTGCACAGCCTGTTGCGGCCCTTATTGTCGTTCACCGAAAGGCAGTAGCGCACCACGTTGCCCACCTGGGGGCTGGTTTTTGCGTTGTTGCACATAAAGCGGACGTTATCGTGCGAGTAGATATACTGGTAAACGCAGTGGTTCGACTGGGAATCGAAATCCACGGTCATGCCGTCGCCGAAGTTTTTCTGCCCCGCGATCTCGCAGTATTCTATGGTGGAGTATTCACTGCCCCAGAACCACGCGGCGGCGGTAAAATACAGCATGTTGCCTTGTTCATCCACGCCCTCGCCCTGGCAGCAGTCGATCATTCGGCACCGGGTTACAAGCGCGTTTTTGCAGATCCCCACAACGATCGCCTCGGCGTCCATATCGTGAAAATAACAGTTTTCCACCAGCGCGTTTTCATTGTAAACCGGGCCGAGCTCGCTGAACTCGTCGTCGTTCCACGGGCTGCCGAGGCTCTGGTCGTACGCGCCCCAGAGGCTGATGCCGTTGCCGCAGTCGTAGAATTCGCAGCCGGTGACTGTAAGGCCGTTCACCGGATAAAGCGTTCTTGCGGGCAGGCCCTTCACCATCACGCAGGCTCTTGCGGGCGCGGCGCCGCCGGAGAGCGGGTCGCGGGCGTTCACCTTATAGTTCTGGATATTGTGGATCGAAAGATCCTGCAGCGTGATACCTTCGCTTTCACGGGTGAGCGCGTCGATCCAGATGCCGCCGCCCTTCGGCGCGGTGATCTCAAGCCCCGAAACGGTAACGAAAGAGCAATCGAACAGGCGCAGCACTTCGGTTTGCGCCTCGGTAGTGAGCAGCGGCTTCTCCCCTTCGCCGTAAGACGAGATGAGTATCGGCATCTCGGGCATACCCACGCAGTTTTCAAACCGCAGGTTACACTCGTATACGCCGCCGCTGCGGAACAGCACCCGGTCCCCGGGCTGCAGAGTGATGCTGTCCAGCACCGGCACGGTGCGCCAGGCGGTTTCGGGCGAGAGGCCGTTGCCGGTCTCATCGCTGCCGGAGAGGCTGTCGATATAATACGCCGTGCCCGCGGCGCGCACCGGCATCAGGGGCAGAAAAGCCGAAACCGTGAGTACCGCGCAAAGCACACAGGCAAGCGTTTTAATAAGGCGTTTCATTTCAGGAACAGCACGGCGGCTGCGATAACGAACTGCGCCGCGTAGTAAGAAACGTGGTTGGTGATCACGTCCACCGGGCGGTTCTTGCCCTCGCCGAAATAGGTGCCGGAAAGGATCAGATCCGAAATGATGAACAGCGCGCCGCCGATGGCCATTACCACGAGGTGCGTATTCTCTTTGAGGCCTGCAAACAGCGCGGCAAAGAAGGCGAACGCCGCCATAAAGAACAACACTGCGCCGTAAAGTGTGGAGATGATCTTATAATCGCCGTAGTGCAATTTCATGGCCTTTTCGCCGAAGAACACCACCAACGCGGCGATCACGGCAACGCCGAGCGCCGGAAGAATGGATACGGGCTTAAACTGCGTAACGCCGGAAACCACAGCGCCGCAATAGAAGAAATGCCCGATCGCAAACATCAGAAAGCCCATCTTGGTGTAAAAATCCTCGTCGTCCTTATAGCAGAATTTGAGATCCAGCCAGATATCGCCGAACAGGCCGAACAGCAGCCCGCCGCCGATGCAGAACGCGAACACGGAAAAGCCCTTCGCAAGGCAGGCCGCGCTCCACGCAAGAATAAACATGGCACTTACCAGCGACTTCAGAACCGTGGCCTTCGCGCTGCACTTTTTCACGCGCTGCGAAAGAAAGGCGCACAGAGCGATCACGCCGAGAACGACGCAAACGATAAACGGGATCAGGGAAGATGTAACCATAAAACTCTCTCCTTCTTTTTTACCGGCGAACCGGCTTTTCATTCTGATTTTAGCATCCCGCGGCCCTTTTTTCAATAGAAAAATGCGAATTCGGGCGCCGGGATAAAGCAAACCTTTACAAAACGATGTTAATATATTATAATGGACAAAGAAAACGATAAAGGAGGTTCCCTATGCTGAACGACGCCATCCGCATGATCGCCGCAGCGGTCTGCTGCGAGAATAAGCAGGTCACGATAACCGTAACGCCGCATCAGGCGCTGGGCAGCGTAAACCTTCTGCTGCTGCAGCTTGCCGCACATTCTGAGATTTCCGACGCGGGCGAAGCGCATATCACCACCATACCGCGCACGCCGGACGTTTCCTCGCCCCGGTTCGGCACGCTCCCCCGCGAGCTGTTCTTTCTGTTTGCGGGGTTCGCCGCGAAAGTGAACGTCGTACTGCAGGTCGCCGCGGTGGAGGAAGGCGTTTCCACAGAAGAACTGGACGCGCTATCTCAGGCGCTGGACGGCGTGCTCGTATACGCAAAGAAACCGGACCGGATCCTTCTGAGCAGCTTTACCTGCAGCGAGGGGCTCAACGCCGACGTACCGGTGCCAGAAGCTTTTGCCGCCGGGCTGCTGCTGGGCGCATGCGTGAGCGAAAAGGATACGGTATTCCGTTTGAAACAGTACGCGGATATGCCCGCCGTGCAGGCGGCGATCGGCGCGATCAACGAGTTCGGCGGCAGCGCGGAAAAAACCGGCGGCAGCCTGACCGTACACACCCTGCGGGGCCGGTTTGACGCAAAAACCGGCAGACGCATCAAAAAGAGAACCGAGCCATGCAGCTGATCATCGCCGAAAAGCCGAGCCTTGCCCGCAACATCGCGGGCGCCATAGGCGGCCTTACGAAAAAGGGAGCATATTTTGAAGGAAAAGGGTACCTGGTGACATGGGCGTTCGGGCACCTCTTTTCGTTATACGATATCGAGGATTATACCGGCGCGCCGAAGGGGCAGCGCTGGCAGATGGAGGGGCTCCCCTGCTTCCCGCAGGAATTCCGGTTCAAACTCAAACCGGGCGATAACGGGCAGCCGGACGCGGGCGTACAGAAGCAGTTCGATACGATCAAGGCGCTGTGCGAACGGGCGGACGTGGATTCCATCGTGAACGCGGGCGACGCGGACCGTGAGGGCGAGATCATCGTACGGCTCGCGGTGATGCATACCGCCGCCGGGACCAAGCCTTGCCTGCGTCTTTGGCTGCCGGACCAGACGGACGAGACCATCCGCGCGGCGCTGAAGGACCTCAAAAGCGATAAAGATTACGATCCCCTTGCCGACGAGGGCTTTGCCCGCACTTATATCGACTGGCTCTACGGCGTGAACCTGACCCGCATCGCCACTATGAAGAACGGCACGCTGCTGCGCGTGGGCCGGGTGATCGTGCCCATCGTTAAAGCGATCTACGACCGAGATATGGCGATACGAAACTTCGTGCCCGAAAAATATATCGCGCTGGTGAGCAACGCCGAGACGGACGGCGTACCCGTGCTTCTCACCTCAAAATACAAATTCCACAATACCGCTATTGAACGGGCGGAACGCGCGGCGGAGCTGATGAACGCGGCTGGCGCGGTGGTTACCGACGTAAAGACGAAAAAAGAAACGCTGAACCCCGGCAAGCTGTTTTCACTCTCGAAACTACAGAACTTTCTTGGCAAAAAATACAAGATGCCGATGGACGAAAGCCTTGCCATCGCGCAGAAGCTCTACGAAGAGGGCTACCTCACCTACCCCCGCACCAACTCAGAATACCTCGCAACCGCGGAAAAGGACAAGATCAGAAAGATCGTGGATATCGTGGCAAACATGCGCTACCCTGTGGCGTTCACCGATAAAAAGACCGTTTTTGACGACAGCAAAATAGAATCTCACTCCGCTTTAACGCCCACCACGAAGATCCCGCCCGCGGATAAACTCAGCGAGCGCGAAAAGCTGGTGTATTCCGCCGTGTTCCGCCGGTTCGTGATGGTGTTCTGCAAAGACCCGTGCGTTGCGCGCAAGACCGAATTGCAGATACAGGTGGGCAAATACGAGGATTTCACCGTAAAGGGCACGGTGATACTGGAGCAGGGCTGGATGAAATTCGACGACACGCCCAGAACAGATAAGCTTCTGCCGAACGTACAGAAGGGCGACGCCATAAATATAGACTTTCAGCCGAAAGAAAAAGAGACCTCCCCGCCGAAGCACTACACCATTGAAACACTGAACAACTACCTGAAGAATCCCTTCAGGGACGAGAAAAAGCAGGCGGAAAACGAAGACGACGCCGAAGAATACCGCGCCGTGTTCGAAGGGCTGGAGCTCGGCACCGAGGCCACGCGTACCGGTATCATCGATAATGCGCTGAAGAGCCGGTATATCGACCTGAAAAAAGACGTTTATACCATCCTGCCGGACGGCGAATTTCTGATCGAATCGCTCTCGCGCATGCACATCTCGATGGACAAATATAAAACCAGCACCCTCGGCAAGGCGCTCAAACAGGTGTACCACGGCAAGATCACGGTGCAGGACGCGGTGAAGCTGGCAGAGGATGAGATCGCCGCCGTATTCAGAGAGCCGGTGAACGACCCGTCCTCGCCCGAATGCTCCGGTTTTGCGGGCGACAGCGTCGGTACATGCCCGTTCTGCGGCAGCGAGGTAAAGCGCGGCAAATACAGATATTACTGCACGAACAAAGAAAAGAAATGTTCTCTGAAGATCCCCACCGTGCTCTGCGGCAGAAGCATCACCCCGCCCGAAGCCGCGATGCTGCTCACCGAGGGCAAAACCGAAGAGCTCACCGGCTTTACCTCAAAGGCAGGCAAGCAGTTTTCCGCCGCGCTGAAGATGGAGGATGACAACGTGGCGTTCGTGTTCAGGGAGAAAGGGCTGTAGATTGGATAGAGATCAGATCTGCTTCAAATTGCAGTTTATCGAGATGTTCAGGTTACCCGGGAAAAACGCCTCCGTAATATCAGCATTTCACTATGATAAAGCGCAGGAGGTTCCTGTTTAATTGTAGGGGCGGGCATGACCGCCCGAAAACCATCCATTACAGTTTACCTTATGTAAGCGCAAAGTGAGTTATATCGCATACATCAGGCTTAGCGTTATTATGGGCTAACGGGCGGTCAT
>JAEEGL013518183.1_pt1 | contig 19180 bp, 20 predicted proteins | sample 9134231 | NCBI WGS metagenome assembly JAEEGL01 (sample SAMN16246548, study PRJNA631951) | gut metagenome | biome: gut microbiome; feature: rumen; material: fiber-attached | host: Bos | place: Iran: Karaj | collected 2018-10 | reverse complement strand
TTGGCTGGTAAGTTAGTACACGTTCAAAAACAAATTTTTAATTTAATTCGTCAGATAGATTCAGGCAGATCAAATGTTGAATTGCTAACCAAAATATTACACGATTTTATCAATAATGAATTGAGCATAAAACTACAAGAAAAATTGTCTCTATCAGAATACAGAAAAATATTAAATCGTCCAATACGCGTATGTGGTGTTGTAAAAAATACTGGCGCACCAGGCGGTGGTCCTTTCTGGGTTCGTGATTCAAACGGCAATATCAGTTTACAAATTGTGGAATCCAGCCAAATTAATCCTGAATTTAGAGAAAATATTATGAGTAAATCAGAATATTTTAACCCTGTGTTTATGGTGTGTGGAATACGTGATTTGAATGGTAACAAATTTGATTTGACGCAATACGTTGATGAAAACACTGGCTTTATATCACAAAAATCCAAAGACGGCAAAGATTTACTCGCAATGGAGCTACCCGGTCTGTGGAACGGTGCAATGGCAAAGTATAATACTATGTTTGTGGAGGTACCAAAATCAATTTTCAGCCCTGCAAAGACTATTTTTGATTTACTTAAACAAGAGCACAATAACAAAATGATATAAAAAGACTTGACTTTTCATAAATTATATTATAAATTATTGCGCAGTAATTAAAGGATTTAAATATGCCACGTATATGTAAAGTAACTGGAAAGAAAACAATGGTTGGTATGAATGTATCTCACTCACACCGCCGCACAAAACGTACTTTCTTGCCAAATTTGCAGAAATTATCATTTCACAGTGATATTTTGGGACGCGATTTCAGCTTGCGTATTTCAACGGCTGGGTTGCGTACATTGACAAAACATGGCGGATTGGATGCTTATGTGATGTCCAAACCAATTTCACGTTTAACAGACGAAATGGCTGCCGTTAAAAAAGCTATTGAAAAGAAAAATGGCAAAGCAGAAAAACCTGCAAAAAAGCCAGTTCATAAGCCAACTCGCAGTGCTCGTCTGGTTAAAAAAGTAGAAGCAAAAAAGGCAGCCGCAAAATCTAAATAAGCGGTTGCAGACAGTTATGGCTCTGTGGCGGAACTGGTAGACGCGCTTGACTCAAAATCAAGTTCTGCAAGGAGTATCGGTTCGATTCCGATCAGAGCCACCAAAAATTGAAACCCACTTTTGTGGGTTTTTATTTTTGCTTAGATATGACGGAAGCGAACCGAAGGTTCGGGACGATAGTTGGTGAAAACAAGCATTGCGAAGTTTGAACCTTACGTGTCGATGGGGACCCAATGTGAAACATTGGGGTATAACATTCCGATCAGAGCCACCACCAATTTTGGTTAATAAAAAACGGTATCTTGGATGCCGTTTTTTATTAACCAAAATTGAGTGTCGTGCCGTAGCACATCAAATTCTTGAAAAAAATTTTTAGGTTTTAAGAACAGCGAAGGCGGATTATAAAACAGACGGCATAAAAAACACCCGTTTGGGTGTTTTTTTATTTCTTGCGTTTATATTCGCTGACCAGTTTGCTGAAATTTACATCAGTTCTCCATGAATTTAAATATACAGAAAAATGACAATCGCGTTCAACGCCATCTTTGGTAAAACCAAGTTTTTTTATTGTGGCACAAGATGCCTTGTTGTCTTTATCAGCAGTTGCTTTTAATTTATGAAATCCCATTTCAAAACAAAGTTTTTCAAGTGCTTGCAAACATTCAGATGCGAAACCCTGTTTTGCAAATTTTTTTGCAACCCACGCACCAAACTCACAATGTTCATTTTTGAAAGAAATATCAAATATACCAACTGCTCCGACAAGCTCATTTGTTTTGCGTGTCCACATAACATACTGCACTTTTTTACCGGATAAAAAATTCTCTTTTGCACGTACCGCCCATTCGTATTCTTCTTCTGGCCTTTTGACTAAAACCAAATTATCAAGAAATTTATAATAATCACGATTACTGTTGATTTCATCAAATATCATCTGGGCAAATTTAAAACTTGGTTCTGCTGGTTTTAAAATTAAACGTTTAGTGATTATTTTTGTTGGAAATTTTTTCGGTTTCATTGTCATACCCTTTATTTCACATTTTTATTCTGTAAATATTCTATGATTTTTGTTGGTTGAATAAGAATATTATAATTGCCATCAGCAGTTTCTAAACGGTAACCTGTTTCATACGCGATTTTAAAGAATTCCTTTGGCATTAAATCTGGATAAACCTGTTTTGCCAAAGCCCACATACCAACAATATATGGTACAGTTTCAGAGGACCCTCCTTGCTTTATCCCTGAATACATATAATTGTCAGTTGACCGGGGGCCTGCAACTGTTCGTCCACCAGATGGTGCAACAAATGTACCATTTTTACAACCATACCTATGCGAAGCAAAATAAGAGTTCACGTCATCTGGATCAAAATTTGGTATTCTGTCAGCTATTGAACAACTAAGCCCGCCAGGAATTTCATACTCATCGGCACCGACATATAATACAAATACTCCGCTATCTATTAATTCTTTTACGACTTTTTTAAATTCTGGAAAAAGATTACTTTTATTATACCAACCACGCGATATAGATACAGCAGATATACGTTTATCTTTTGGTAAATGTTTATTCATTTCTAAAATTTTTTGCAATACTGCAATTTCACTAGATATATAGATATTCCCATCAACTACTTTTTCATCTTGGATTCCTTGTATAACGCTTGGTGCAAAATACGCTAGTTTAGCATCTGGTGCAACACCAACAGTTTTACCGCATAATACACTGGCCATTGCTAAACCATGAAATTCATAATCCATTTTTTCCATGTCCCAACCGGGTTCTTCATAATGCACAAAGTTATCTTTGATTTCTTGATGATTTAGATACAATGGCCAATCTATAACAGCAACTGTAATACCTTTACCCGTTATACCATTGGCATGTAAACCACGAACACCAAGACCAGGATTTTTGCCATTTTCTAGTAATTTTTTAGGTTCAAAGCCTTCTGGTATTTTTGTGTTGGACGGAAATTTTGTTAAATTATCAAAACTTATAAAATTAATTTTATCGCCCAATACAGATAAATCCATATTTGATATATCTACATTAAATGCATTAAACCAATGAAAACTGATTTGTGATTCATCATCATTAAAATTTGGAACTCGTAACAAAGGTTCACTTATCAATTCAAGTTTTTGATCTATCTTGAATACACGGTTTGCACTTATGTTTTGATATAGCATTACACCACCAACACATACCAATGCACAAATCAGTGTACTTACAAAATATTTTGATTTTTTATTGGTTATTGAATTTGACCGTTTGGAATTTTTTGATGTTTTTTTCATGAAAACACTCTCCTCCGTTTACATGGGATTATTCTACCATTTACACCAAAAAAATAAAACCGAAAAATATAAATTATGCGTTGCGCCAAAACACCTTACCAAAAAGCGCGTTTATTTCATCGCGTAGTGCGTTATCTTCGAAAAATTGATTACGGTCGCTATCTGTCGTTTCTTGCCCCACAGCTTCGTGATATGGCGTATATTTTTGCACTGCAAAGTTCTTTACACCCAAACCCGCTGAAACTTTTGCAATTTCTAATAAATCTTGCTTGCTGACAAAACGCGGATCACAGGTTGTACGAACTTCTATGCCCCGCCCTGTTGTCATCCAATATTTCAAAGATTCCATCATACGGTCGTATGCGATATCAAGACCTGTTAATGCCTTGTAATGTTCTTTGGTTGCTTTGAAATCCAAACCAATCCAATCAACAATATCAGAAACCTTTTTTAATAATTCTGGATAAAATCCGTTCGTATGCAGACCAATTGCAAAACCCAAATCATGCACACGTTTCATATAATCAATTGTTGTGTCCGCCTGCATCAATGCTTCACCACCAGAAAAAACCACACCTTCAAGCTTACCAACACGGGATTTTAACCAATCAAAAACCTTGTCCGGGTCGTATTCTCCGTTACCCAATGGAATAAGGTGTTCATTAGAACAATAAACACAATGAAATGGACAACCCACCAGAAATAATACAGCGGCCAGTTTCCCAGAAAAATCTATTGTTGTAAAGGAAACCAGACCGCCGATTTGTATTTGTTTCATATTTAACCTTATGCGGCCATTTTTAACAATTCGCTGTGACGTGCACCTGCTGTTAAAGAGTTTGCTTCTGTAAACGTTTTTCTCTCACAAAATTCTGAATATTTACCAATATTAAAATGTTGTACTGGTCTGATGTATCCCATAGAGCGTGAAAATACTTCGCATGGTGTTCTTTGTGTGTTATTCATTGTTTTCCTCCCTTTTGTTTGTTTTTTTTATTATTTGTTATTGTTCGTTTTTGTTTGCGGCAATTTCTGCATCACATTTTGGGCAAAAATCATGCCGACCTGGTAAATAGCCATGTTTTGGACAGATTGAAAATGTTGGTGTCAACGTCATATATGGCACTTTGTAATTTTCAAAAATTGTCCGTACAATTTTTTCAGCCGCTTCACCAGATGAAACTGGTTCACCCATATACAGATGTAACATTGTACCACCCGTATATTTGCGTTGCAATGCTTCTTGATGTTCCAATGCAACAAATGGATCATCTGTGAAATTCACCGGTAATTGCGTAGAATTTGTATAATAAGGTGCATCATTTGTTCCCGCTGTAATAATATCTGGGAAATTCTTTTTATCTGTTTTAGCAAAACGATATGCACAACCTTCTGCGGGGGTTGCCTCTAAATTATACAGATTACCTGTGGTTTCTTGATAATCAGCCAAATTTGTTCTGATGAAATCCATCACATCCAGCACCAAATTTTTACCAAATACTGTCGCGATATTGTCTGTGCCATTTGTGAAATTTAAAACCATTTCATTTGCACCATTAACACCGATGGTTGAAAAATGATGATTCCAATTACCAAGATAACGTTTTGTAAATGGATACAAACCACGCTCCATATTTTTAGAAATAATTTTGCGTTTGATTTCCAAAGAATCACGTGCCAAATCTAATAAACGTTTCAATTCACGGAACAACCCTTCGCGGTCACCTTTGTGTGTATAACCAAGACGTGCCAAATTAATTGTAACAACACCAATAGAGCCAGTTTTTTCAGCAGAACCAAATAAACCACCACCACGCTTCAATAATTCACGCACATCCAAACGCAATCTGCAACACATAGAACGAACATCTGTTGGATTCAAATCAGAATTTAAGAAATTCTGGAAATTTGGAATACCATATTTAGCAGCCAAATCAAACAAAGGCTTTACATTTGGATGTTCCCATGGGAAATCATCTGTGATGTTATATGTTGGAATTGGAAAAGTAAATGGACGACCTTGTGCATCACCTTCTGTCATAACTTCCAAGAAAGCCTTGTTAATCATATCCATTTCTGGCTGTAAATCACCGTATGTAAAATCAACCTGCTTTTTACCAACAAATGGACGCTGTTCACGTAAATCTTTTGGGCAAGTCCAATCGAAAGTAAAATTAATAAATGGTGTTTGTGTACCCCAACGACATGGCACAGAACAATTAAATACCAACGTCTGCATTGAATTTTTAACATCTGCATAAGACATTTTATCCAATCTTACGTATGGTGCCAAATATGTATCCACAGAAGAAAATGCCTGGGCACCAGCAAATTCATTTTGCAAAGTTCCCAAAAAATTTACCATGTGTGAAATAGCCGTTGCCATGTGTTTAGCAGGTTCACACTGCAAATACCCTTTTACCCCGTTGAAACCTTCGTACAGCAATTCACGCAAAGACCAACCAGCACAATAACCAGACAACCAACCTAAATCATGAATGTGGAAAGCGGCACTTTTGTGGGCATCTGCAACTTCTTTTGGATATAGATTTAACCAATATTCAGCGGTGACGCGTTCACTGGTTCTTAAAATCAAACCACCAATAGAATAGCCAATATTCGCATTTTCTTTAACACGCCAATCAGCCTCTGACACATAGCCATTTATAACTTCTACTGCATCAATAGAAGCATCACGAATTTCAGAACGCTTTTGACGATATATTATGTATGCTTCAGCGGTTTTATATGCGTGTGCATCCATCAAAGTTTGAACAACTATATCTTGAATATCTTCTACATTTGGTGTCTGACCGGCATATTTTTTATCCAAGCGTTTTAAAACATCTTGGGTGATTTTAACAATATCTGCATCAGATACTTCTTTTGTAACATCAACCGCTTTTTTAATAGCTTCAAAAATCTTTTTAGCATCAAAGGAAACAATTTCCCCAGAACGTTTCTGAATATTTTTTAATTCACATGTTAATGTTGATACAACTTGTATTTTTACTTCGCCTTTGTCAGTTGCCATTTTTATATTCCCTTTTTCCTTTAAAATACTATATATAGTATCTATTCCATTCTTTACACAACAATATACAGTATTTAGATATGATTCTCATTATAAAAAAAAATTTTTTTTTTATTTTTTTGCTTGCATTTTTATATGCCTTGCTGGGTTTGGCTTTGGGACGTTTTTCATATACCCGATTCGGTGCGATTTTGGACACCAAATACATTTTTGTGTATATTTCGCTAAAAAAATACATCTAAAAACGATTCGTTATGTCTAAAAACACAAAATATAGATGTAAAAATTCCGATTCGGTACTAGATATTGATTTTATGTAATATCTTATTGAATATTGTGATTTTATAAGTTTGAAACAAGAAAACAGGATGATGGGACGACCCAAAAAAGAATCTGATTGTGCGAAAGCCATCATCCTGTGTTTTATATTCTCTCTTCTCTGCTTTCGCAGTAGACATTATATCATATAAAATAACATTTGTAAAATTAAAGAATGCCTGGTCAGGCATTCATTGTTTAACAAAAAATACTTTTATCTTAACGTTGACATGATGGGCCATCACTGAAAATCCAGATAAAAGCCCAGATTAAGGCGGCAATACCAATGATTGCATAAACGAATCTGGTTAACAATGTCATCGGACCAAACAACCAAGCAACTAAATCGAATCTAAAAAATCCGACCAATCCCCAGTTCAGTGCCCCAATCAAAGATAAAGGTTTTAAAACATAATGCATAAATGCTCCCATTTTTTTCTCCTGTGGTTAAAGGGTTAAAAGTCATTTAAGACAACATAATTATAAAACAATATAAACCATAAATCCGTAGGAACGATTTCCATAAAAAACCCCACTTTACGTGGGGTGATATTGAACACAAAAACATTTGAATAGCTATTTTATTTTTTCAATCAATTTATTATCTTTATAAATTTCTTCTGATTCTAATTTACCTTTGTCAGAATAGGTTTTTGATACCCCATCGCGGATACCATGATTATAATTTGTTTCTTCCCATAATTGACCGTTTTGATAAAACATCTTGCTTGTCCCATGTGGTACATCATATAAATAAAATTCTTCAACCCAAACAGAGCCATCTGAATAATAAGATTTCCTAATACCATTTCTGATACCATTTACATAAGTTGTTTCATCTGCTAATTTTCCATCAGAATCATATTGTTTTGTCACACCATTTAACATGCCATCTTTCCATGATTCCTCGTACATTAGTGTTTGTCCATCTTCAGCATACTTGATTCTTATACCATTTAATTTACCATTAGTATAATATTCTCTACCTACTTTGTGCTTGCCAAAATATTCTATCTTCTTCAATAATCCTTTTTCATCGTAATCTTTGCTGATACTGCTAGGATTATTATAAATAGCTTCTTTTATCAAACGTCCCTGTTCATCATATTGTGCTGTTTTATGCCAATGACCATTTTTACGCTTTAATTTAAATGCTACCTTTCCATTTTCATAATACGTGTAGCCGTTACCAACCTCTGCACCATTTTTATAATTATCAATTTCACGAAGTTTACCATTTGTATAATATCCCTTTACAGAGCCATGTAATCTACCTTTTTTATAACTTGCTTTTTCCAATATTTTTCCATTTGGATAAAATGATTTAAATGAACCGTGACCCAAACCATTTTTAACAAATGTGTCTGCTTGTTTTGTTCCATCAGAATAACGACTGATAATATGCCCAGTCACAGGCTTGCCTTCTGCATCTTCGCATACGAATACTTCTGTGTAATTTTCACAAAAAATATTTGTATCTTTGCAAGCCAGTTCTTTTCTGTATCCGCAAAAAACATCTTGGTTCAGAACGTATTCCGGTTGTTTATCACATGCCCCCAGCACAACCATCAACGACAATAATGGCAACATTTTTTTCATGTTCTCTCTCCTTTTATAGATAACAGCTTTATTTTATCATGTTTAATAAAATAAACAAACAAAAAAATTCCCTGAACAAATCAGGGAATTTTTAACAACGCAACTATTATTTTTTGCGTGGGAATTTAACCGCCGCTTGTGCAGCAGCCAAACGTGCGATTGGCACACGGAATGGACTGCAAGATACAGAATCAAATCCAACCTGATGGAAGAATTCAACAGATTCTGGATCACCACCATGTTCACCACAAACACCAAGATGTATATTAGCACCTTTTGTGTCGCGGGCTTTTGCCACTGCATCTTTAATCAACAATCCAACACCCAATCTATCAACAGATGCGAATGGGTCCGCAACATATACACCGCGTGCACGATATTCATCCAGTATTTTACCAGTATCATCACGTGACATACCCAATGTTGTTTGTGTTAAATCGTTTGTTCCAAATTCAAAGAATTCGCAACTTTCTGCAATTTCATTTGCAAGCAACGCAGCACGTGGCAATTCAATCATTGAACCAACTTTGTATTCAATGCTGTCACCAATTTCTGCAAACAAAGATTTGGCAGTTGCATCAATTACAGATTTAACAATGTCAACTTCTTTTTTGGAACCAACCAATGGAACTTCGATTTCTGGGAAAACACGAACACCCATTTTCTTGCATTCCAGTGCAGCAGACAGAATTGCACGAGTTTGCATTTCGCAAATTTCAGGATATGTAATTGCCAATCTGCAACCACGATGACCCAACATTGGATTTTGTTCTTTCAATGCTTCGGCACGTGACTTTACAAATTCAACAGATTTACCGATATGTTTTGCAAGTTCTTCCATATCTTCTTCTGTGTGTGGCAAAAATTCATGTAATGGTGGGTCAATTAAACGAATTGTAACTGGCAGGCCATCCATAATTTTGAACAATTCAATAAAGTCTGCTTTTTGATATGGTAACAATTTATCCAGTGCAGCACGACGACCAGCTTCATCATCAGCCAAAATCATTTCACGCATATCTTGGATACGACTTGGGTCAAAGAACATGTGTTCTGTACGTGCCAAACCAATACCTTCGGCACCAAAATCGCGTGCTTGTTTTGCATCTTTTGGTGTTTCAGCATTTGCTTTGACTTTCAAAGATTTTATTTCATCAACCCATTGCATCAATGTGCCGAAATTACCCGTCAATTCCACAGATACCGTTGGAACCTGACCTTCGATAATTTGACCTTTGGCACCATCAATAGAAACCCAATCACCTTCTTTAATTGTAACACCAGATGTTGTTTTCATTGTCTTGGATTCATAATCAATTTTAATATCAGGTGAACCAGATACACATGGTGTTCCCATACCACGTGCAACCACAGCAGCATGCGATGTCATACCACCACGTGCAGTAATCACACCCTGTGCAGCGTTCATACCTGCAATATCTTCTGGGGAAGTTTCAACGCGGATAAGCATAACTTTTTTGCCGTCTTTCTTCCATTTTTCTGCATCTTCTGCATTAAATACAGCCTGACCCACAGCAGCACCTGGTGATGCAGGTAAACCAGTTGCAATCACTTTCTTTTCAGCCTTTGGATCCAACATAGGATGCAACAAGTGATTTAATTGGTCTGCACCAACACGCAAAATTGCTTCTTCTTTGGTCAATAAACCTTCGTTCACCATCTCTACAGCCATACGGACAGCAGCTGCTGCTGTTCTTTTACCGTTACGACATTGTAACATCCACAATTTTTTGTGTTCAATTGTGAATTCCATATCTTGCATGTCTTTATAGTGCTGTTCCAATTTATTACGAACATCAACCAATTCTTTGTAAACTTCTGGCATAGCTTCTTCTAATGAAACGCGACCAGAATCATCTTTTGCCATTGGCTGTGGTGTTCTGATACCCGCCACAACGTCTTCGCCCTGTGCATTAATCAAATATTCACCATAAAATCTGTTTTCACCAGTTGCCGGATCACGAGAAAAACATACACCAGTTGCACTGTCATCACCAGAATTACCAAATACCATAGCTTGAACATTTACAGCTGTACCCCAATCACCTGGAATATTATTCAGTTTACGATATGTAATTGCTTTTTTGGACATCCAAGAACCAAACACAGCACCAATACCCAATTTCAACTGTTCCCATGGATCTTGTGGGAAAACCTTTCCAATCTGAACACCGATTTCTTTGAATTTTTCAACCAATTCTTTTAAATCATCAGCCGTCAATTCTGTGTCGACTTTGTAACCTTTGTCTTCTTTCATACGTTCCAAAGTGTGTTCAAATAAATCAATATCTGCACCCAACACAACGTCGGAGAACATCATGATAAAACGGCGATAAGAATCGTATGCAAAGCGTTCATTGTTTGCGGCCTTTGCCAAAGCTTTTACTGTTTCATCATTCAAACCCAAATTTAATACTGTATCCATCATACCAGGCATAGAAACACGTGCCCCAGAACGAACAGATACCAACAAAGGATTTTCATTATCTGCGAATTTTTTACCCATTATTGATTCAATATGTGCAATACCTGCCTTGACTTGGTCCATTAAATCAGATGGATAAGTTTGTTCATTTTCATAATAGTATGTGCAAACTTCCGTTGTCACTGTAAACCCGGCAGGAACAGGCAATCCAACCAAATTCATTTCTGCCAAATTAGCACCCTTTCCACCCAACAGATTACGCATATCTGCACGGCCTTCGGCGGCACCATTTCCAAAAGTATAAACCCATTTATTAGACATTGTTTCTCCTTTAAAGTTTTTGAAACGGGTGCATTGTGTAAAAAATTACCTAAAAAATCAAGCAGAAAATCTATTTTTATTGTTTTTTATCAGAAATGGCTTTTTTTACAGAAATATTGACAAAGGTTGTAAAATAAGCTAACCTTGCTTTGGTTAAAAAACAGGAATAAAAATGTTAAAAATGTTTGGTTTTTTAAAGAAACCTCTTTGTAACAATATGTTTGCGAAGAATTATAGACGTATGTGGCCATACGTAAAACCGTATTGGTTTCGTGCTTTGCTGTCTATATTGGTGGCGATACCAATTGGTTCTATGGACGCATTGATTGCATGGTCTTTGAAGCCTTATATGGATTTGGTAATGGTTGAAAAATCATTGGCATCGTCTTGGTATATTCCTATAGTGATTGTGGTTTTCACATGTGTTCAAGGTGGTTTAACATACGCGTCTGAATATTTAAACACGTGGGTTGGAACAAAAATTACAAATCGTTTAAAATATGATTTGTATGGAAAAATGTTGTCTTATGACACGGATTTTTTTACCAGAACTAATTCTGGGGACGTTATTTTCATGTTTAATAATAACGCAGATATGGCATGCAGCGGATTATTAAATAATTTGAAATCTTTTGTTCAAAAGGTGTTTTCTTCGCTTTCGTTAATTATCGTGTTGTTTTATAATTCATGGCAATTGGCGTTGGTGTGTTCTGTTGTTTTATTTGGTGCATTATTACCAATGACAACTTTACGGCGTAAATTAAATAATGTTTTTTCAAAAACTATTGCTGCAGATTCTGCATTACTGACCATGTATAACGAAACATATTCTGGTAATCGTACAATATCTGCGTACAATCTGGAAAAATATCAACAGGGGAAATTTAAAGATTGTTTACATAATGTTTTTTGGATTCGTATGAAGATGTTACAAAGGACAAGATGGGTAACACCTGTGATGCACATAATTTTATCTACTGGAATTGGGTTATCTATTTGGTTCGGTTCCCATTTGGTTTTAAGTGGTCAGATAACCAGTGGAAGTTTTGTATCGTTTTTAACCGCACTCATCATGTTATATCAACCAATAAAAGGTGTTGGTAATACGTATAATTCTGTTTTAATGTCATTTTTGGCGATTGAACGTGTTTTTGATATAATAGATTCTGTACCAAACATTAAAAACGTTGAACATCCAAAGGCATTTAATCCAAACTTTAAAAAGATACAATTTAAGGATTTAATGTTTGAATATGATCCTGGTGTGCCAGTGTTAAAAGATATAAATTTAACGATTAATCGTGGTGAAACTTTGGCTTTGGTTGGTAATTCAGGTGGTGGTAAAACAACAGTTGTTAATTTGTTACCACGCTTTTATGATGCTACGTCTGGTGGAATATATGTTGACGATACAGATATAAAACAGTTTGATTTACATGATTTACGTCAAAATATTGCCGTTGTATTCCAAGATAATTTCTTGTTTTCTGGTACCATACGTGAAAACATTTTGTTAGGCAATGAAAATGCCACAGAAGAAGAAATTAATACTGCTGTAAAGATGGCATATCTTGATGATTTTGTTTCAAGTTTAAAGCAAGGATTAGATACGCAAATCGGTGAACGTGGAACAATGTTATCTGGTGGTCAACGTCAACGTGTCGCTATTGCTCGTGCATTTTTAAAGAATGCACCTATATTGATACTGGACGAAGCAACATCTGCATTGGATAATAAATCCGAAGCGGTTGTTCAGAAAGCAATAGAAAATCTGATGCAAGATAAAACAGTGTTCGTTATTGCTCACAGATTATCTACTATCAGAAACGCTTCTAAAATAGTAGTTATAAATGAAGGACATATCATGGAAATGGGCACACACAATGATTTATTAAAGAATGAATGTGGTGCATACAAAACATTATACGATATGCAGTTTAAGAAAGATGATTCAAAAAAATAGTTTATCAAAATTATAAAACTTGAATTATCGTTTCAGAATTTCTTATGCGATATATCCAGTTTATCTAGTATAACGATAAAATTATTAAGTATTTCTTGTTGTGTATGATTTTTTAATTCCAGCCATAATACGTTTGATGAATCTAGTTGTTTTTTATTCTGGTCACTTAACGTATCTGCAACAAAAACATCAGAGTTTCTAGCAAATACAGCATCTGCTGATTCAGGATTTCCTTTACCCATTAATTTTACTTCGCACCTAAACTGTTTCTTTGATTTGTTGATAAGTTTAAAATCTACTTCTCTATCAAAATCCAAATTTCCATCTTTTTTAAAAATTTCATCATTTATACATTCTTTGGGAACGTCAGTTAATTCACATAATTTTAACATCAGCGGTTTTTCCACTTTCTTTCCTATTGAAGACCAAGCACCACCCCTGATTGCAATTTTTTTAGTAGCCAAAGCATTTATAACTAATAAACTTTCCGTTAATGTTAAATTAACCGATATATCATTGTAAGTCAATTTTAGTTGTATATCTAATTGGTCTGAAGTCGTTTCTTCTAATTCTAAAATCATATTAGATAAATAATTAAAATTTGTTTTTGCGACATCTAATACAATTTCTCTTTTTGCGGAACCATGTATATTAGTTATTGTTTTCTTGTTCATTCCCGCATATATTGCCACATCGTCAGTTTTTAAACTATCATTTGTAATAAACTTGTTTTTATACCATTCTAAGTTTATTGTTTCGCTATCTAATTTTGCTTTAATTATGTCTTTAAAAAACGCTATTGAAAAATCTAGAAACTGTACATTAATGGCATTGACAACTTCACTTCTGTAATCTTGCCCATTTAATAATTTCTCAACAGTGTTTTCTATAACTTTTGTTTCAAAACTCATCATATCCATCGTCCTTGATTAAATCACAATAATCTTTGTTTATTTCACATAAAACGGGTATTCTGTTCATCGATTTAGCAACACGACCAAATGTTCCAGAACCAGCAAACGGGTCAAGAACAACATCTGTTTTAAAGGAATAATATGTTAAAACTTTTCTGCATAAATCTTCTGGAAATACTGCTGGATGATTTTTATCTGATTTTGGTTGAATATACCAACAATTAGAACTATCAAAATCAGAATTTGCAGAATTAGCAAAACTTTTATCAAATTTATGTATATTTTTATCCAATAAAAATGGTGCTTTTTTTCTATAAACCATTAAACTTTCTGTTATACAATTAGGTTTGTATCCCAAAGGCATTCTGGTTTGTTGATAACCACCATTCCTGTTTTTTACGCAACTTTCCGGTTTAATCCAGATAATTTCATCAATAAAATAAAAACCAGCTTCTGTTAATATCCTGTGAAAATCAAAATGTATTGGATAACGTATACTTTCGAATTCTCTGCCAGGCCTTTTTGTTATAACTGGGGAAACATTTACAATCATAAAGCGCCCATATTCAAGAATCCTGCAACATTCTTTTAAAGTTATCGCCATTTTTTGTAAATAATCTTCATAAGATTTATAATTAGAATACATTCGTGCATTATAATATGGTGGTGACGTAAAAATCAGTTGAATTTGTTCGTTTCTAATTGTTTTTAATGTTTCTGCATTATCACCACATAATAATGTCGGTTTTGTAAATTGTCTTGTTTGCGACTTTAAAATGTTTTTAGTATGTCTGTACTCGTAATATTCTTTCATTTTGGCCAACATTTCATTATTAAAATATTGTTGTATTTTATCACCAAGAACTTTAAAAGCATTATTGTTATTTTTATATAAACACGTCCTGTACATTTGATATACTAAATCCATATATCCGCAATCAAAAACATTTTGATTTATAAAATTTAAAATTACAGAATCATTATCTTGCCGACCAATAGAAGAAACTATCTCTCTTCGAACATCTATATCTAAATTTTTGTTTTGAAACAAATTCAATAAAAAAGCCAAATTATCTTCGGATTTATTCAATCCCAAAGATTTGATATATTCAACACTTATCAATTTGCTTTTCATAATTAATCTTTTATTTATTTGGTATTTGTATCAAACAAAAAACACCTCTAACAACGGCGATTATATAACAATAATTAAAAAATCTCAATCACTATCTAATTTAAGTATATTTGTTATATTACAATTTTTTTCTAAATATTTTATATGGGTCGTTTATGTTACATATTCCGATTATAAAATCTATCAAAGACCATACGGATGTAATTATTATGCCGTATACCGTACATGTTAATAAAAACATGACTATTCCAGAATATATTTTACCAGCATAAAATCGATGTGCACCAAATACACCAAGAAACCAATTCAGCAACAAATAAATTAAAACAGATTTTTCCAAATCAAAATCTTTATAACCACATTTTGGGCATTGTTTAGCCTTGTCAGAATGTCTGTATCCACATTCACGACAATAAATCATTGTCATTTTTTAACCTTTTGTTTATTTTTTGTTAAATCAAAAGAAACACTTATTAAAAATTGAATATCTAACAAAGGCACAGTCCCATCCAGCAACACACTGCACCAGGCAGATTTATTCATGTGCCACGCCGGTAAAATTCCAGGTTGCTGTTTAAATCCACCAATAATCATTGAATCCGTTTTTAAATTGATAATATCAACGTTACCAGTTCCTGATAATTTTAATTTTTCACGTGGCACCGGCATAATTAACCCAAACCATTTTTTATTATCTGCGTGTCTTACCACAACCAATTCAGGATATTTCTGCCACGGTTTATCCCCGTGTATCTTATATTTTTTTGATATAAAATCTAATACCTGTTTTCGCAAAGATTCAGACATAACCGATATTCCTTTGTATGTCTATTTTACCACTATTGGGAGCGTTTTCCAACATAATAATATTTGTAATTTATTAGATTTTATTATTTACTGAATCCAGATATTAGCAGAACCAATGACAGCAGACGTACTAGCATCTTTGACCTGAACAGCCGTTTCCCCTTTGGTTACAGTAATTTGTCCATTAGATGCACTGACACCTGTTATCGCCGGTCCACTGCCAGATACAATGACTGAATTGCTGGTTAATTTTTCCTGCTTTGCAGAATCAAGAACATCAAAAGCACCGTCAACATAAGAAGTTGCCGCCACCTTTGGATTTTCTGTGGCACCAACAACACTGTGCCATGTAATTCCAAATATTGCAAAAATCAAAACAATTTTATTCATATTTTGTATTAACAACATCACTTTTCTGTATTGTATCATTTATACCTGTATGGGTCAAGATACAATATATTCCTGTTACCTGTTATGAAATTAAACTTTTATTCGCCATCATCAGGATTTGGCACATTATTACCTGACTGTACTGGTGCGTTCCAATCTTCATAAACCGCAAACTGTTCGTCAGGTAACGAGATATTATTAATTGAAATATTATCCAATTTTTCATCTATCTCTATTTTGTTATAGTAATTGTTTAAAACACTGGTATCCGCTTTGTCATTGATTTGGCTTTCCAAACCGTCCATTCTAAGAATCAATTCATTTACCGATGCCGTTGACGGTGCAATGGTTGTTGTTTTATTTATAAGCCCGGCATTTACCCCAGCATTATGCAAATATTTACCAACCGATAAACGTGCAGCATTTGAAGCACCACCCATTGATACAGGTTTAACAGTTGCTGCTTTTTTTTGACCTAATGTTCTTGCAGATGCAGAACGCCCGGCAGTCTGTGTAACCATGCCTCTTTTTGCTGATGCAGCACTGACCGTTCCTTTATAGGTATTTGCACCACCCAAACGTTTAACAGATGGGGCAGCAAATGCGTATGAACAAATACATACACACAAAACAGATATTACGAAAGAAAAACGTATATCAAACTTGCTCATTTTGATAAAATTTGCCAACCTTGTTATGGCATCCTTAAGCGGTATTATAACATAGTTTAATGAATAAAAAAACAGATTTTAAACAGTTTTTTTACTTTTATTTTTTATCACATAAATATTCAATCATGTAGTCAAATAAAGTATTCATAAAAATACCATAATATCTACGTCTGTCCAATGATTTATTTAACTTTGCAAAAGCCCACCTGACATCAACCCAATATGTATCTTCCCAATCTATAACTGCCACAACATTAAAATTATCATCCATCAAAAAATTAGTAGCCAAATCAGCATGCATCCAACCCCTTGTAATATCAGGTTTTTCTTCTGGATTACTTTTTAAATCCCTTAATTCTATTGGGTCAGATTGCTGAATTACGTGTATCATATTAGCAAGCTGTTTTGCTATTTTTTTACGATTTTCAGTACTAATCTCATTCGGGTTAAAATCTGTTATTTGTTTACCATTTACATATTCAAATTTGCGAATAATCATCCCATTCCATTCTATCAGTTCTAATTTTGGAATATATATTGGTGATATTTTGCGAAAAGCATCAACCACACGTTTTTCAATCATAGAAATACGCCTTACAAAATCTTTATCCCGCGATGCAAACGGAAACTTGAAAACATATTTTTTATCCAAGATTACAACAGCGTTTTTCCAACCACGACCATAAGCCGTTCTGATTTTACATTTTTTACCTTTGGCATAATTATCTTTTACGTATTTTTTGTATCGTACAATTTCGGGATGACATACATACACAAAAAATTTATTACAACAATTTAATATTGGTGCAAAAAACATATCCAATGAAATAAATATTTTTCTTAACATTGTTTATTAACCCTTGTTATCGTATCAAGTGTAAAAAGAATATTCCAGAAAGTCAAAATATTTTGCGTTTGTTTTATTTAATTTACAAAGCTGATTTCATCGCCATACGTTAATAAATAATTTGTACCACAACGCAGAACCAAAGCACCCTGTTCGTTAAGACCTATTAAATATGCGGTTTTACCACGATATAGCACCGCTTCATTTATCCCCACAGCCATATCCATCCAACGTTCACGCACAATAGAAAAATCAACATTACGCCATTTATCCAGTTTTTTTATTAAAACACTCAACACATCTTGAACAGATACTTTCATATAATCAATCATTCTGGTAGTCTTGTACGCAAGTGATGTTGGACAATGTTGAATATTAATTCCGATTCCAATAATTACAAAATTGCCTGAATATTCTATTAAAATTCCGCTGATTTTTTTACCATCTATTAAAATATCATTTGGCCATTTAATTTGTGGAATTAAATCAAATGACAACAATGTTTCTGCCACAGCCACAGCCACCGCATAAGACAATTTTGGATTACGTTCAGAAATTTTATAAATGAAACTGGTATATAAATTACCAGGTTTTGAAATCCACGTTCTGTTATATCTGCCACGACCAGCCGTTTGTGTTTCCGCAACAATAACTGTTTTATTACCCACTTTGTTTGTTGCGATTAAATCCTGTGCCAAATCTTGGGTACTGACAATTTTATCAAAAGATAATAATTTATACGTGTCCAATTTTATATTTTCCGTTTATATTTTCAATTATGCCATACCCATATTTTTTGCGTAATTCGTATATAGCAGTTTCTACTGCATGGGTTGCAATATCAGGCGACATCCCCAAAACATTTTTTATATCACGCATTGTAATATTTTGATTTTTATAAAGCATCACAATTAACCGATGTTGTAAATGTGATAATTTTACATCTTTACCAAACACACAACGAATAATGTCAGAATTATCAGCAGCCTTTAAAATAACATTTGTCAAATCCATAACTGATATCGGTGTATCTATTTTAATATCATCAAAAGACACATCTGCAATATTAGCAGAATCGACAACACTTGCCCCCAAATCAGACAGAATTCTGTTCCAATATATATCTGAAGTATAAATTTTTATATTTTCTAACATATTTTAACAATACCCCATAAAACGTATTTGTGCAACATTTTATTATACATTAAACATCTGCAAATATTGCACACAAAAAAGGAATAAAATAGTAGGAAAACTAACAATTATATTTTTATTTTTTTATCAATTATGATTGAAACACAGAATTTAAATACTAACGTAGGAGGAACAACCAATGACACATGAAGAAGTATGGCATGCCATAGAACAATTTGCAAACGAACATCACA
>JAEEGL016295356.1_pt1 | contig 19181 bp, 18 predicted proteins | sample 9134231 | NCBI WGS metagenome assembly JAEEGL01 (sample SAMN16246548, study PRJNA631951) | gut metagenome | biome: gut microbiome; feature: rumen; material: fiber-attached | host: Bos | place: Iran: Karaj | collected 2018-10 | reverse complement strand
GATCGCATCTTTTACGATGCTACCGTGTTCAAGTTGCGCGGTGAAAGCTTCCGGGGAAAGAAGCTGGAGACCGTCTCACTGCAAACGGGCAAGGTACAGGCTGTGGAGCCAGTGCCTACACCAGATGAATAGTTGACCTAATGAATCTGGGCTGTTTGGTCATTTTTGTTGATCCCAGATTGGCGTTTTTAGTTGAGCCCGAAATGGTCATTTCTGCCGGGCGCTAACAATTTGCCACAGAAGCACTTCTGTTCCTATTGACGGTCCCTGGATTTATTGCAAAATTCTTTCTCGGCTGATTCTAATCGGTTCCGCACACAGGAAAGCAGGTGAAAACACGTCATATACCATCTGCAGACCGATTCTTTCCCGCCTCCGCTTTCCGAAGAACAAATCGAACCCATTCGTTGGATCTATGAAGAGCGCTGAAGTCGATTCTGACAGATACGCTTTCTCAATAAAGACCAAAGACTGTAAGCCTTCGCTTACTGTATTTGGTCTTCGTGTTCAATATATGATTGGTTCTTAGCTCATCGAGTCTGCCATCTGCCCTGCTGAGGAATAAACGCAAAAGAGATAAATTACCTGCGAACCGCGTGTCCCAGCAATTCCGCCTGATATTCTCTGTAGTCCTTTTTCAAATCGTTAATGATCTTTCCCAGATCCTGCTCGTGTCCGCCTCTTTGATCCTCTGGCGGCGGAGTCATATAATCTTGGTATTCAACTTTCAGCACACGATCGTAGCCCTCCGAGATGGAAAACACGGCGTCTTCAAACTCATGCTTCACTGTATGCAAAATATCGGCATATGCATAAATATGTCCTGGATTCTCCAGAAGTGAAACATAGCCGTTTTCCTTCGGTGCGCGGACGTGTTTTTTCAGGATCAGATCAACGAACAGACGGCGGATCCGGAACGGGATCAGGTTGATCAGCTTTTGTCTCTTACTTCTTGTTTTCTGCCTGACCATATCCGTGTATTCTTTCTCAAGCAGCGACTGAACGGAATGGAGCGCTTTCTCTGTTTTCCGTCTTTTCTTTTCATCGATTTCTCCGTCAATAAGCGCGAAAACATCGATGCACATCCCCCAATGGATATCATATGCGCAATAACTCCACCGGCATGCTGGTCGTTCCGTTAACGCGGATCTGCGTCCAGATAAGAGGATAATTCCTCTCCGTCCACAGATTCTGAGCGAAATACTCATCGGAATACTCGCTGTTGATCACGTCACACAATTTTTGGTAATCACCCCAGGGTACCCCTATATCAATGTCATCGTCCCAGGGGATAAAACCATTGTGGCGGATCGCGCCAATAGTAGCGTCCCATAATGCAAAACATACTGAATGCCATGCTTATCGCAGATAGCCGCAATATCAGCCAATATGCCGAGTTTATAGAGTTGAATCTCCCGAAGTGTCATACTATCCCTTTCCCGGATCAGTCTGATCGAACGCTGTCTGAATGCTGATCGTCTGATCCTGCCGGGTTATTCCCCGGCTTGCATCCCTGGCCGGTCAGACTCAGACCGAAAGAAACCGTCTTCTGATGTCGATTGCTCAACGATCTTGTTATATCGGCAATCATATCGTTGCAGAGAAGCGTTCTCCATCAGTTTTGCTGTCTGAACATTTGCCGGTCTATGGCGAAATACGCCAAGTCTCAGACTGCGCAATGCGCAAAGATGAAATATCCATGACAGCGGTGTGCTGTTTTTCTGTATTATCGGATCGCATCAATATCGGATTTGATATACGCGACCTTGGAATCTTTCATCTGTTCAGACATCTGATCCCTTTCTTCCATCGAAGCCTGGCGAGACCAATAAGCCCAGTTAAGGTCAAAGACCGGAACGTTTTTCAGCTCTTTTTCTTTCTTCTTCCTGTACTCCTCAAATGTACAGATGTATTTTGCCGGGTTTCCCCCATACACGCAGTTTGCCGGGACGTCCTTATTGACCAAGGAATGTGCGCCGATGACCGCGTTGTCGCCGATGCTGACGCCGCAGAGGATAGTCGATCCCTGTCCGATAAAAACGTGGTTTCCGATGCTGACCCTGCCGATCTTGGTATAACCTGTCGGAAGCGCTGTGCTTGCGTCATGCGCCATGATAACAACGTTTGTTGAAATCAGACACCCCTCCCCGATCTCAATCAGCCAGGGAAAGGTTCTGTCAATCCCCCAAGGACTGTGCATGATCTTTTTAGAGGATGCTGCGATTTTCAGTCCTCTTTTTTCCAACTCAGCAAACGGATCTGTTTCAATTGCAGCCTGTTTTTTTAAGATGCGTCTGAACATTTTTTTGAGAAGGCTGTATATTTTTTTCATTTTGCCTGCTCCCCTGTGTCGCATTAGCGAATCTGTTTGGCTGGGACACCAGCCCAAACGGAATTCGGCGGCAGATCCTTGATCACAACCGCATTGGCTCCGATCGTTACATGATCGCCGACGGTGATCGGTCCGAGCACTTTGGCGCCGCAGGTAATCGTCACGTCGTTGCCGATCACAGGCGGCTTTGTATTGTCTTTATACCCAATAGTCACCTGCTGGTTGATCCAGCAGTTTTCACCGATAGACTGGGCCGCGATGTACGTGCTGAAGCCGTGCTGGATGAACAGCCCGCCCCCGATCTCCGGCGTTGTAATATACAGAGAATCCAACGGAGGGTAAAGCATTCTGACCCAGCCTCTGTAAAAACGGCTGCCTTGAAGGCGGTAAAGGAACAAGGATCGGAACGCCTTGTCCCGAGCCAGCAAATACGACAAAACCTCTTTATCCGTACCCTTCAGGCCCATGACGTTTTTCCAGCGCTTCAGATCCTGTAAAAAACGCTCGTCCTTCCATGGGATACCGAAACTGATCAGGATGAATCTCAGTTTATTTAGTAGTTTCATCATCTCGCTCCCCCTCGGGTTCCCTCAGTCATTTAAAAAGCGGATATAATCGACCTCATCCAGATAGCGTTTCCCGGTCCGTTCAACGAGAGAGAGGATCTTCCCGCTGTAAGGATCCTGATTATAGCAGTCGACCACCACGCCGTTGCGGATCCCTTCCATCGGCTTGTGAAGGATGATCAGCTTCCGGATATCCATACGGTCAAATTCTCTGACATCCCGCTCATCGTCATCGTCAAAGAAGTGCCAGACAAAAAAGAGCTCGTCATAGTTGACTCTCTGGCGACGTTTCATCCATTTTTGATAGGGCTGGTCAAAACACGTATCATGCGCGAAGTGAAGCTCAATGGGGATATGGCAGTCATCTTTTGGAACCAGCACACCCACAGGATAGGTTTTTCCGCTGTTTTTCTTTTCCACCATCTCACAGGAGAGATAATACTTTAACTCTTTTACAAAAGTTAGAAACTGATCGTTACGAATCAAAACCTTGACCGTCGGAGACCGGAACGTCTCCGCCAAATCATAGCTGATCGTCCCCCCGATACAGTCATTGGCGATCAGGCTGAAGCTGTGGTTGCGGTTTTTCCTTCTCTGATGCCTAAGCCAAAGTTCTCTTTTGAAAGAATACCATTTATGAATCAATTTGAGAAAAAAAGACTTGATGATCATTATACCTTGTATTCCGCCGCATCCCGGGACACCTGCAGCGCCTCGCTTTCCTTCCGGACCTTCTTGGCAGGCACGCCTACAAAAGTGCCGCCTTCAATTTCAATCGGGCGATTAACGACTGCGTTTGCCCCAATAACCGTATTGCTTGCAATGCGCACGCCCCCGATGATCACAGCGCCGAAGCCCAACTCCACATTGTCTCCAAGCACAGGGACCTCCTTTGTTGCTCCTTTGTTCCCGATGCAGTTGGCGCCGTGCAGCACACAGTTTTCCCCGGCCCTGACGCCAGGATTTACGACAATGCTGCCGCCGTGCCAGATGGACAGGCCTTTTCCAAAACAATTGGGGCCGATCTCAATGCCCAGCTTCTCACCCAGGCGATTTTTCTTCCTTTCAAAATAATAACCCAAGTAAGTGTTCCGTCTGCTGCCTCTGGAATTGTTGAGGTAATATTCGTATTTCCGCAAATAGGTCAAATACCGTTTCAGAACATAGTAAGGTGCGGAGGTAAAAGCGTCGATCATGCGCATTTTCCAGTTCTTCGGCTGGTACCAGCTGTTATCCGCTGCGATATATTCAGAAAGGTCCTTTTTCGTTTGAATCATTGAAAATCACCACGTTATTTGTTCATCTTCCCACGAGACTGCGAACAAAGCGTTTGACGTCGTTTATACGCTTCACCGTCAAGACGCGTCTGTAGTCTCCCGACTGATAAGCGGTTTGGAGCGGTCCGGATACCGGGAACCTTCCCTTTTTCAGGGCCTCCTGAAAGCTTTCCTTTTCCATGATCCTGTTGTTATACGCGATTTTTTCTCTCCTGGTCATGGGGTTCTGCACGTGAAAAGTGTTGTCCAAAACGCTGATATAGTTGGCAAGCACCACACTGTCATACAACTGCCAGGAAGTCTGTTTCTCAACGTTCCACTTTTTCAGATAGCCAAGCAGCGCTTGATTGACCATTTCGTTGATCTCCAGGAGATCCGGACTGTATCTTCTGAATAGGGAGCCGATGTCTTCATTCTGATAGATATAATTGGGTTTGTTAACCACGCCGATCGGCACCTGGCCCAGCGCATCCAGATATTCCAGGTTGAACATAATATCCTCTGCCCGGCTCAAATCTTCCCTCATTTTTATTCCGGCAGATCGAACGATTGCTGTTTTGTACAGCGACAGGCATGGTCCCTGGATCAGCACCGATTGAAAAAGGCTCATGTAATCCCGGCGATCAACAACGCTTAATGGTTCCCGGTTCGTCAAAATATAGTCATGAACATAGGATGTGCATCTGAAGCCGCAGAGGATATGGCCGAACTCGGGATGAGCCTCGGCCGTTTGCACCAGATCCTCCAAATAACATGGTTCGATCCGGTCGTCGCTGTCAATACAAACGAAGTATTCGCCAGCGGCCAGTTCCATGCCGCAGTTCCTGGCGGCGGATACGCCGCGGTTTTCCTGGTAAACGACCCGGCATGGCCTATTCTGAGCCAGGCATTTTTCCTGCAGTTCCTCGCAGATTTGCCCGCTGCGGTCAGTCGAGCCGTCGTCAATCAGGATCAGCTCCCAGTCTTTGTAAGTCTGATCAAGAACGGACTGCACGCATATTGTCAATGTTTTTTCCGCGTTATAGACGGGAACGATGACTGAAACCATATTATTCCTCATTTTCTCGGTCGATTATTAATTTCACTTGTTTGTACAATCTGTTAGCTTCAGGTACAACCCGATAAACGGGAATGCAGGAAAACTATATAAATTTTTATTTCTTGTAGATGTCTTGATATAGGTTAGAAAGATGTTCTTTCAAATAAACTATCAAAAACCATACCTATACAAAAATATGCTTGTTTTTATTATGGATAATAAATTGTTTATCTTTTTACCATAAGCTCCGGATGATCAACAAAAAAAGCCGCACGCTCCGAAAGCGGAATATTCTCATAGTTATATGCTTGCTTTTGATATTTATTTGCATAAGTATCAATATCGCATATTAGCTTTGCAGGGTTGCCTGCAACGACAGAACCGGAGGGAAAGCTTTTGGTCACGACAGAACCTGCCCCCACCACACAATGATCGCCCAGTGTTACACCGTATAGCAAAACGCTGTTCATTCCCAAAAAACAATCATTTCCTATTGTAATCATGCCGACCACATCTGTTGCTCCGGAAATTGCTTTGGAAATAGCATTATCGTGTGTACAAAACTGAACATTGCCACTAATCGTTGTGCGGTCTCCTATTGAAATAAGGCTCGGTTCTCTTGATGTAATAAATGTATAAATCTTACAGTTCTTACCGATATTAATCCCACGCCGCCTCATCAACATAATATTATAGTCGACTTCATTCAACTTTTTTATATGAATATGCCAAGCACGACACAATCTTTTCACTATGTGTTGAATCATTATTCTGCCTTCTCCTCATTTGAGTACTTTGTTATAAATCGCTCCGCTTAAATCTCATTGAAAATATCATAAACGAAGTAAAATACACAAATTATATTCAGTCTTTGTTCCAACAATTCTCAAAACTCAAAACGATCACTTTTTCTTTTTGTGAGATATTTTATAGTTTTATTACTTTTTCAACTATTGAATGAAAACTTTTGCATACTTTTTTTATCACTCTATACGGTCTGCTCAACCAAAACATAATAACTCTTGTAAACCGTCGGTTTGATTTATTACTGAAAAACAGAACACTATATCTCTTCTTCAGACTGATGTATCGACCTAAATCATTTTTACTCAAATCATGGCGCAAATCCTCAATTAAGTTATGATAAGCAGAAGAGACCAGCAACTCACGTGGGGGTAAATAATGCTGCATGCAGAACTCATACTGTTCAATCAAGGCTTCCATATTATCAAGCCTTGACTTTGGAGATTCTGAAGACATAATGCTGTCCTCACGAGCGCGATAGTAATACAAGGCGCAATCGATAAGTGCAGCTTTATGACATTTCCACAGCACGTGATGAATGGTGAATTCGTCCTCGTGGATCTTCCGAAATGGAAATCGAAGCTGGATAAAAATAGGCTTAGCATAGAGCTTATTCCAGGCCACATCAATGCGCCAAGTCATATTCATGACTTCAAACAGCTTGTTCTTATCCTCTGTAACGAGGTCGAAAAAGCTGTGTTTCTTTTCGACGCATTCTCCCTGATCGTTCACGCGGATGAAGTCGCAGATCACCAGATCTGCATCTTCTTTTTTTGCCGTGTCATACAGGATCTTCAGATAATCCGGATGGAGATAATCGTCGCTGTCCACGAAAGCAAGCCATTCGCTGTCGCTGTGCTCCATGGCCCAGTCGATCCCGGCATTGCGCGCATCGGACAGGCCGCCGTTTTGCTTGTGAATCACAGTGATGCGCTCGTCTTTCTCCGCATAGGCGTCGCAGATCTGCGGACAGTTGTCCGGGGATCCGTCGTCCACGAGGACTAGGTCAAAATTCTGAAAAGACTGTTCAAGAATACTGCTGACACAGCGGTCGAGATATTTCTCGACCTTATACACCGGAACAACAACTGTTATCAGTGACATGTTATCTCCTTCTGCTGTTTTTGAGCCCTTTGTCAAGCAAGATATGTTCCTGCCTTTGAGCGCGATCGGACTCAGCGGCACGCTTCGAGAACGATTTCAGCGAGTTGATCAAAAAAAGGAATCAGCGGGGCATTATCAAACTTGCATTCTCCCACGGAAAGCAGCTCCGGAAGAGCAAGTTCCGCCTCCTGCAGCGTATCCGCATATCTGATAAACGGAAGATAGCGGATCCACTCATAGGTGCTTTTCACCTTGTGGTTATAGTTGCCGAGCACGATGCAGGGAGTCCCGGTAAGCGCGGCAAAGACCATGCCGTGGAGACGATCCGTAACGGCAAGCCTTGCTCCGCGAAATTCCTGCATCTTTCTTCTGACGATCTCCGGTCGGGTCTGCTGATTGGTCATGATCCCCGCGTCCATATCCGTTACCCGGAATGATTCGCCGGACTGAACGATGCACTCTTTCAGCGTTTCCCACACTTCATCCCGTACGATTTTTTCAACGTCGTTGCGAAGGCACATCAGCACGCCGCTTCGCTGCTGCGGCAGCACGCCGAACGCTTCTGCGCTGGCGGACAAAACGATATCGGGCATCAGCCGGATATCCGTATCCGGGTAGAGTGCCTTCATGATTTCATAGGAACGCGGCTCTCTTGCCATCAGCGTAAGACCTGGCCTTCCGTTATACAGAGGGACAGAGGCTTCCGCCTGGCTTTTTCCGCTTTCCGTATCGGAATAAAAGATTGTCTGCGGGAAAGCGATGATCCGCTTTGTCCCGAAAGCCTCAAACGCAGTCTTGCGCATGCGCTCCTGATCGGTCCATAGGTCTCCCATGTTTCCGCCGCCATGCCAGATGATCGGGCTGGCTCCGGTTTTTTTGATGCGCTGGATGACAAGTTCTTTGTTCTTTTTGAACATCTCCTCCGTAACTTCAAGAAGAGGCCTGTCTTGAGGCAGAATTTTTTGCAGAAACATCAGTTCTGCAAGCGCGATGGCATTGTCGCCGATATTCGGATGGACCGGCGTGCCAAGGAGAAAGATCGTGTCCGGCGTGCTGCTTTTCAGCAATCTTCGATGCTGCCGGTGTTTTTCGTTTTCTTTCTTCTTTTCATACATCTGCCCATGAAAGGCTCTCAGAGGATAAAAAATGTCTTTGGGCACGGAAAAATCCAACCTCCTCAACAACAAAGCGACTTGCTTTATTGTTCGACTTCAAGATCATCGATGGCAAATTGTCCCCACCATTGCGTATTCCACATAGCGCCATGGTTAAAGCGAGGATTGGCCAGGACGGAAAAGGAATATATCTCACTGAGAACGTCAACATTGGAGTCCGCCCCATAGGTTCCGCTGTCGACAAGAGCGAAACTCAGCGAATAACTTCCCGGAACAAGGCGGGACGTATCCAGGCAAAGCTTCAAAGGCTTTTCGCCCTTTGCGGGAATGCATACTCTTTGCGGTGTAGAAGCCATGGACACGGCAGAGCCTGACAGCGTGCGGATCGTGATGCGGGCAAAAAGCTCCGCATCCTTGTCGGTCCGGTTGTGAAAACGGAGTTGAAAACGCATTTTCTCTCCGAAGGAAATGATCCCGTCCTTGCTTTCCGCCAGAATCTCATCGATAGAGATCTTCGGATCCGGCCACAGGGGATTGCGCATACCGGCATTCACTACGATGCGGGAGGAGTAGTCCTTGCTGTCATGGCCCATATAGATCGCGATCGCCCTGTCCACATCCCCGTCAAAAATCAAATGACCATGGTCCAGCACGATGCATCTGTCACACAGTTGGCGGATCGTATTCATGTTATGGCTGACATACAGGATCGTTCTGCCCTGATCGATCGAAACCTGGCTCATCTTTTCAATGCATTTGCGCTGAAAGGCCATATCGCCGACAGCCAGTACCTCGTCCATGATCATGATCTCAGAATCAAGGTGGGCAGCCACGGAGAAGGCCAGCTTGACGTACATGCCGGAGGAATAGCGCTTGACAGGCGTATCAATGAATTGCCGGCATTCGGAAAAATCGATGATCTCCTCGATTTTCTTGTCGATCTCAGCCTTGGACATACCGAGGATCGCGCCGTTCATATAGATATTCTCACGACCGCTGAGTTCCGGGTGGAAGCCGGTGCCGACTTCGAGCATGGACGCGATCCTTCCGTTCATTTCGATGCTTCCCTTGGAGGGCGCCGTGATCCGGCAGATCAGCTTGAGCAGTGTGGATTTTCCAGCGCCATTGTGCCCGATGATCCCGATCCGCTCGCCTTCCCGGACCGCAAACGAAACGTCGTCCAGCGCCAGAAAAGGTTCTCCTGTTCTGCCGACGCTTTTATCGCCGATCGTTCGGGTGGGGTCTTCCAAACCCTTTCGCTTGGCACGGCGGCGTTGGAGTTCGTCACGAAGCGTCGTTCCACCGATCATGCCGAGACGATACTGCTTGCTGACATGTTCTATTCTTAAAATATCATCTGTCATAACTTTCTCTGTCCATTTCCATGATTCTTTTCGTTCTCCGATCAGACCGTATCCATGAAGGTGCGCTCCACCTTGTTGAATAGGGAGACGCCCAAGACAAGAATAACCAGTGTAAGGACCCATGACCAGCCGTAGGAAAGCCAATCAACAGAACCGGCTTCTCCGCCGAGAAAAGCATAGCGCAGAATTTCTATGATCGGAGACATGGGATTGGCCCTGGCGATGATGTACAGCACCGCAGAGCCCTCAAACAGATCCATGGAATAGGCGACAGGGGTCGCATACATCCAAAGCGACACGCCAAAAGAAACCAGAAACTGCAGATCCCGGTATTTTGTGGTCAGCGCGGAGATGATGATGCCGCATCCCATGCCCAAAAACGCAGCCTCCAGGATGAGGAGCGGCGACATCAGGACAAACCAGTTCGTTCCGATGCTGTAACCGGGTACGAAATGATAAATCACCAGGAAGGCCAAGAACATGGAAGCCTGGATCCCAAAGCTGATCAAATTGCTGAGCACCGTGGCAATCGGCATGCTGATTCTTGGAAAATATACTTTGCCCATGATCCCACGATTTGCAACAAAAGTATTTGCCGTGCCGCTCAAACATCCGGAGAAAAACTGCCAGGCGATATTGCCGCACATATAAAACAAAAAAGTCGGAACGGCGCCGCAGTTGGCAAGTCCGGCAACATTGCCGAAGATAAAAGTGAACACGATCGTCGTGAGCAGCGGTTGGATCACCGCCCAGGCCGGGCCAAGAATCGTCTGTTTATACTGCGATACAAAATTGCGCTTGACCAGCAGCAGGATCATATCCTTGTCTTGCCAGACCTCTCCCAGATTGAAATAGTTGTTTTTAGAATCAGAAGAAATGAGCCTATAGTATTTTCCTTGTTCCACTATTGTTTTCCTTCCTTACTGGAACCAAATTTCAATTTTCGAAAATCTCCGATATTCCGTTTCACCCAATTGGCCGCGCGATGACGGATCTTGCTGACGGTTCTCTTGGCTATGAGCCTGTCGACCCTTGCTTCGTAGACCAGCATAGCATATTCCCTGTTTTGGATCTCCGTCAGCAGTCCGTGCGCATCGATCCAGTTTTTAAAGTCATCGCAAACATTCTCTATGTCAGCTCTGGATGTGACGCCGATCTTTTCTCTCGCCAGGTTCAAATACAAAGACAGAAGGATCCTGTTCTTGTCAGCCACGCCATCCAGAGCCGCTTCGATCTGATCCAGAAGCGCCGGGATATGGGGTATCCTCATCAGTCTGCGGCCGACATTTCCTCCGTCTTCCGCCTGCCGATAACGGTATATCGGTTCTCTTATGAAATAAACGCCGTCGCAGCTTTTCCACACCCGAAGTGTAAACTCCAGATCCTCAAACAGGAACATATCATCACGAAGCCAAAGGTTCATCTGTACAATAATGATCCTTTTTATGATCCTGTTGCAGAGGGAACTGAGCGCGTTGTTTTGATACAGCTTATATAATGAATCCCTTAGATCTTTTGTATGTGCCGAACCTTCCAAAGGTGGGAGCAGCTCATCCCGCCGATATCGTTTCCCTTTACTATAGTGGTCAAAGCTCATGCCAAACACGAGCATGTCCGGCGAATCTTTTATGAGGATAGATTCTGCTGCGCACATAACATGTTCATCTACGCTGTCATCCGCGTCAAAAAACCAGACATATTCGCCTGTCGCCTCTTTCAAGCCCCTGTTTCTGGCCGACGAGACGCCTGCGTTCTTCTGATGGAGGCAGCGAATACAGGAATGCTTCTTCGCAAGACGATCACAGATCTCCGCCGTTCCGTCTTGAGACCCGTCGTCTATAATAATGATTTCAAAATCAGACAGGCCGGACAGGAGGATACTGTTTACCGTGTTTTCAATTGTATCGGCGCATTGATACGCCGGAATGATCACACTGATCATCATGGTTTTTTCCTTTACTGCCACAGCAACTGAATGCCTGAGTAGTGCCAAGAATTGTTGACAGTCGACAGGAATCGCCATATTGCGAATGCGCAGAAGATCAGCGTTCCAAGTTCTTTGACCATCAGCTCTGTTCCGAGATCCAAAGCGTGTCGTTTCAGCTCACATTTTTCAAATACAAGCGGAATAAAAATGATAGCCGAATGGAAATAATAGTCCGCCAGGCGTTCGAAAATGTTATTGTAGCCGCAGAAAGTCTGGATAACGATCGCAACGCCGGTAAAAATCAGGCAGGCATTGTATACTGAGTCGCCCTCGGTCGGGGGCCGGAGGACCACCGCAGCTACAACAATGATGATCATGATGATTACTTTGTTACGGAGAAAACGTATACCTTCCAGGCTTGCATTGACATCCTCTCCACCGTAAGCGCTCAGCATCAGATTCAGGATCTGATCACGGAAAACATAGGTCAAAATGAGGATCAGAGCAAGTAAAAGCAGATAATTCCTGTCTACACGCATTTTGGACAGCCAGTATGCAGGCAAAAAAATCAACGCAGGAAAATGGAAAGACACCGCCAGCAGCACAAGTAAAACATATTTGACAGGCTTTTTCTCAAAGATCGCATCAAACGAAAACAGGAGAACAGACATGGCAAGCGCCTGCTTCAGAGCATCCATTAAAAGCGTAAAATAGAGAAGCCCCAGCAAATAAAGAACGCTTTGGATCGGAGCCGGCGAGTACTTTTTGATAAAGCGCATATAGGAAAAAACGACGAAAAACATCAGTATCATAATATACAGCTGGTAATCGCCATCCGTCAGCTCATACAGGCCTTTTGATAAATACTTAAATCCGATATTGAAGTTATCCCCGCCTTCGCTGTATAGAGCCCCCCATGCCGCCTGCCCATATCGCCGGAAAATGACTGGATAAGAGCCGGAAGCACCTGAAGAATCCGCGCCGGCAGTATTGACATTCCGCAGGCCGAGTACTGCAAAGAGCAAGACAAATGCGACCAGGATGAAACCGATATTTCCCCTTTTATTGCCGTTGAGCAACAGGGCTGCCAGCAGCAGAAGGACAACCATCCAAGTATATACTGTCATGGATGCGCTCCGATCTTTAAATGAAATAAAAAACTGTTTGTTCTGAAATTATGAACCAAGAAGTTCTTCAAAGTATTGCTCTGTCTTTTTCGTTAACTCTTCCGCCGTGAATTGACGCCCGCGGCGTTCCGCTTTGGCGGCGAAAGCTTGTCGAAGCGATTCATCACACAGCATTCTCTTCAGCCCCTGATAAAACGCTTCGTCGTCATTATCGACGATCAGCCCAAACTCCGAATCACCAAGCAGCTCGCGCATCCCGGAAACTTCTGTCGTCACAATCGGCTTACCCAGGATAACGCCTTCCGTTGCAAAGGTGCTGTAACCCTCATATATCGACGAGCAGGCCAGCAGATCCGCTTCGCGCATATATGGATAAGGATTCTCGATGAAGCCGGGCATCCAGACAGAGCCTTGGAGCTCATGAGCCGTAATAAACTGCTCAAGCATACCCCGCTCCGGCCCATCGCCAAGGATCCATAGATCATGTGACTGGCCATCGTCCAAAAGCCTTCTGTGCGCTTCTAATAGGCGGATAAACTTCTTGGGGGCGGATAGACGCCCAACAGACAGGATCGTAAATCTTTGTTTCTGCATTCCGCCCGGCAGCGGACAGTCCGCCTTTTCCCGAATGGCAGCATCATCGATCACATTATGCAAAACCATAGAATCGAATCGATTCCGGAAAACCTGGTCAAAGGCTTCTTTTACATTTTGCGACACGCAGATGACCTGGTCATATTTCGCATACCAGGAAGCGGTTTTTTTGGCATATTCGATGGGATTTCCTACCGCCTTCGTCAGATCACAGTGCACCCAGGCAAGCTTCTTTGCCTTTTTGTTCGTTGAAGCGGCCATCACCTTGGTCGGGCCCATCTCCAGATAGGCGCACTCGATATCATAGTCGTCCTTGATATGCAGCTGATACAGGATCCCGAGCTCTGCCTCCACCCGGTATCTCTGCTGATTCAATTTGTTCTTTTCCCGGTATGTAGTTTTATAGCGGACCCCAGGCACGAGAAGTTTGGAAGAATCACAGGGCCAAACCGTTTGGACCGTAATGTCAAATCTCGTTTGATCCATATGGTTGACGAGATCCCGCAGCACCTTTTCCGCTCCGCCGCCTTCAAGCGTCTCAATAAAAAAGAGGATTTTGATCAAGTTGTTTCAACTCTTTCATAGATTTCCGTATATTTCCGCATGACCGTCTCCGTGTCCAGGCCGCAGTCCTTCAGCAAGGAGGCGTAACGCCCCGGCTCGCTGCGCTCAGACCGGCAGATCGCCTCCGCCCAGGCATCAGAACACTCCAGCGGAAAGGGCTTGAGCAGATCCGAAAAATACACGTCTCTCGGCACCCCGGTCGAAAGAACGCAGGGCAGCCCGTTGGCCTGTACCTCCACGATGGAGAGCGGCATTCCTTCAAACAGGGACGGAAAAGCAAAAACGTCCATGGCGCTGAGATAGTCCGAAACGTTCCGGACATTTCCCGTCAGGATCACACGATCCTCGAGTTTCATATCACAGATCAGCTTTTCCAGTTTCTCCCGGTCTTCCCCTTCGCCGAGCAGCAGCAGCTTGGCGTTCGACTTTCTCTCAAGGATCTGCGGCAGAAGCCGGATCAGAAAGGCCTGGTTTTTGACCGCCGCCAGATGTCCGGCATGGCCGATGACAAAGGCATCCCGGATCTTCAGATCCTTTCTGATCCTGTCCCTCGCTTCTTCGCTGAAAGCAAAGCGATCGATCTCGATGCCGTTGAGGATGCATATTCCGCGTTTTTCATAAGCGGTTTTTCCGAAAAGCCGGATCCCCGCATCATCTCCGCATGCAACCAGATCGGTCGCATCGTGCAGAATCAGCCGTCGCATGATATGTTCATAGATGCTTTTTTTGATATCTGTCCCGTTTGTCAAGGCCGAGTGTGCGTGCGCGATGCGGATCGGCACGCCGCACTGCCTGGCCGCCAGCATGGCCCAGCCGATATTGAACATCGTATGAGCGTGGACAACGCTATACCGGTTTTCCATCATGAGGCGCTTCAGCGTTTTCATATATTGGCTGTAGCTTTCCGCTGGGGCCCGGATATGGATCATCCGGCAGCCGCCGTTCTCAAGTTCCTTTTCATAACCGCATATTTCGTCGCCAAACATGAGATAGTCGACCTCAAAACCGAGCTGACGGGCGTTTATGCCGATATCTCGGGCAACTTTTTCCGCCCCACCAATGCGAAGCGAAGCCGTTATCTGCAAACAACGTTTCTTCATATCATCTCTCCACCGTCCGGTTTGCAGGCACGTCTTTAGTTCATAGCCAGCTGCTGCCGAGGCGGGTATAGTCCCCGTGATAAAACTGTTCCATCAGCCGGGCAAAGCCCCTGCTGATTTCCCGGGAAATATAATAGTCTCCGTTCCCATAGCGGATCATCCGGAGAAAGGCCGAGATCTCATAGCGGATGCCCTCGCCGTCCAGCTGATAAAAATAGCGTTTATTCTCGGTCTGGTTTTCATAGCGAACCTCGAAATAGTCCGTCTTCCACCAAGGAGCGGGAACATAAATATACCCCTTCGTGCCGGAGACAATCAGCTCGCCCTCGGACTTGATCCCCTTGCCGACCTTGACCGTAGCAACTGCGTCAGAATAAGTAAAGTCGATTTTGGAAAACACGTCAAAATCGGATCTGCCATCCAGCAGTTTGGTCGTGATCCTGCTCTCCCGCCATTCGGTGCCGAGGATATGGAATACCGGCAGCATCGCCGTCGGCCCCCAGGCACAGATCGTATTCCAATAGCGGTTCAGATCCTCCTCCGTCATGGCGGAAAGGTCACGCAGGCTGGTACATGTTGCGTCCACGGAAACAGGCTTTCCGATGGCCCCGCCCTTCACAAGCAGGATCAGCCGGGTATATGCCGTTGAATACGCGGTTTTCAGGCCTTCCGTCAGAACGCAGCTGTTTTTGCCTGCCAGTTCAGAAAGCTCCTGAAGCTGCGTTTCGTTCAAAGCCAGCGGGGCCTCACACAGGACGTGCTTGCCTTTTTCCAGGGCAAGCCGGATCTGCTCGTAGTGCATACCGGGATGAGACGTGATATAGACCGCGTCGGACTGGTCCAGCAGCTCGACCAGATCATCGGTGATGACCGGATAATCGCCGAGCTTTCCAGCTTCCTCTTTTGTTTTGGAACAGACGCCGACGATCTGCGTTCCATTGACGAACTCGCATTCCCGGGCAAATTTTTTCAGATAGGCCGCTTCCCCTACCAGGCCAAAGCGGAGCTTCTGCTTTTCCGTCCGCAGTTCGGAGCTGGAAACGCCCTTTGTGCGGGGCAGATAGACAACCTGACAGTATTCGCGCAGATAGTCGAAAACGCCGAGCCAGTCGGAGCCGACCGTAAAAATATCGACGTGATATTTCCGGATATCGTCGATCTTCTGCCCTTCGTACTCCTCCACGATGATCTCATCGGCAAGGCCGGTGGCCTTGACCGCCTCGATCCGCTCCATCAGCGACTGCTGAACGTTGATTTTGCCCCTTTTCCGGTCAAAATCGTCTGCCGTCACACCGACGATCAGATAATCGCCCAGCGCCTTGGCCCGCTCCAACAGGCGGATATGGCCATAATGCAGGAGATCATAGGTTCCGTATGTAATGACTTTTACCATCCGGATCACTCCTCTCTCCGCTTTACAGCAATCCTCTGTTCTTCATATCGTGCAGGGCGTCGATCAGGGTCTGATTGTCCTGTTCCGTAATGTGGCCGATGTGCCCGATCCGGAACACCTTATCGGCCATCGCTCCGCCGTTTGGGCAGGCCCAGATCTGATACTCATCCTTCAGGATTCGGATGATCTCCGTTGCGGGAACGTTTTCGGGATGGAGGGCCGTCACCGCGTTGGAGGGACTCTCCGAAACATTGGTCAGCGGCAGGTCCGCGATCCCTTCCCGCAGCTGTTGGGCGATCCCGGCGATCTTCTGCCGCTCTGCCTCGGGCCCGCCATCCGCCTCGATCTGTTTCAGCCGGGCGTGGATCTGCAGCAGCGTCGTCACCGCAGGAGTAAAGGGGGTCTGGCCGCGCTCGGCGTTTTTCAGTGCCTCCTTCAGGCTCAGATACATGCAGACTTCTTCGTTCACTGCTACTCGCTCCAGCGCGGACGGGGCGAGCGCGACCACGGAGATCCCGGGCTGCACCGCCAGCGCCTTCTGCGAGCCGGTAATCACCGCCGCAGCGCCAAGCGCAGTCATGTCGAGCTCGTCCGCCAGGAAGGCGCTGATCGCATCCACGATCAGAAGGATCCCCTGCTCCTTGCAGAAAGCGGAGATCATCGGCATATCGTACAAAACGCCGGACGAAGTCTCGTGCATATTGATCAGCAGCGCTGTATAGCCGCAGCCGGCGTAGAGTTCCAGCTGTTCGCGGCGAAGCGCATGGCCGAAGTCGAGTTTGATCTCCGTCATGTTTCTCTTGTGCAGCCGGCAGAGCTCCACAAAGCGCTTACCAAAGCTGCCGCCGTTGACGACGAGGACCTTGTCCCGGTCGTTCAGGATATTCATGACCAGGGATTCCATCGCGCCGGTGCCGGAGCTGGTCAGAAACACGCAGCGGCTGCCCGCCGGCGCCGACAGGAAACGGAGCATCAGCGCTTCGTTCTCCTTCATCAGCGCGGAGAACTCCGGCGTGCGAAAATATGGGCTCGAGTGGCTCGCGATCTCCAGGGCTCTCTCGTCCGACATCACCGGGCCGACAGTAAAATTCAACATATGAATCTCTCATTTCGGTTTTCTGCGCTTGAGTCAGCGGCAAAATACCTTTATCTTTTGTCCAGAAGGCCATACTCACGCATGAACTCTCCCAGTTTTTCTTTTCTCAGCGGACGGATCATCTGAATTCCCAGATCACATCCCCTGTTGATTTCAAGAGTGCAGGGATTCCCGTGGTGATCGATCACGATGTCCCAGGCCAGGAAGGTATAGTACGGGAAACAGCGGTGCACCTTTAGCAGTATTTCTTTAATCCCGTTCCAATTCGGCACCGCGGTGCCTTCGATCCGGCCGTGCGTGTCCGGGTGCTCCGAGAGCCACTCGGACGGAGCGGTCTTCCGTTTTGCAGCGCTCATACTGCCATCGCTAATATCAATGAGCGCAAATATTCCTCCGCTGCTGATATTGTCAACAGGTTTGCTGCGTTCCGTACCAAAGCGATGAAAGGCAAGGATGACCTCAAAGCTTCCGTCTTTTCTATGCGCTGTGACCACGCGCATCGTATTGGTGGCCTCCGGATAAATCCGCTCGGCATATTCAGCCTGATGAATATAATCGACAAAGATCGCTTCATTCCAAGTTACAGCCGTCCGAACCAGGTTTTCCGCACTAACCGTTTTCCCATCAATCGAATAGCGCCCGTCTTCCGCTGCAATCTTATGGATACCCACTCCGCCGCCGTCGCTGCGCGTTGGTTTTGCGATCAGGCACTTCTCCTTATCCAGAACAGAAAGCAAATCGACGTTTTCCCCGGTATCCAGGTCAATAAACGATTTCTTTTTTACCCAGCAATGAATATGTGGAACCTTGATAAATCGACCGAAGATCCTCTCAAACAACAGTTTTTCGCCAAGAATATACGCAAATCGCCCGTTGATATCTTCCAGCCGCCACCGCTCCCGGTAGCTGATAAACTCATGATAATCGCGATGCTTCAGATCATAGTTGTGATAATCTTCGTTCGTAAAGCCGAGGCGGTTATATTTGATTTTTTCAAATAAAGACCATTTTGACTGAATCCCAAGATCAACTTTATATTGATGCCGCCAGACAGTGTTGTAATCCAGCTTTATTCTATAAAGAATACTTCTAATTTTGTGATACACTTTTTTGAGGAACATTTTTTTCTCCCTGCTGAACAATCAGCTGCGCGATGGCTTCCGCCAACTCGCGGAACATCCGCTTTCTTGTCTCCACCGTTCCTCCGGCGATGTGCGGAGTGACCAGAACATTCGGCCGATCCGGCAGCTCCTGCACGACAGTTTCGTTGACGTCAAGATCCAGACAGACGTAAAAACTGCCGCAGCGCTCCGCTTTTCTGAATAAAGCTTTGGCATCCACCGTATCCAGCCGGGATACGCTGATGAAAACAGCAGTATCTTTCATCTGTCCGACCAATTCTTCGGAAATCAGGCCGCGGGTCCCTTCCCGGTTCGGCAGATTCACGGAAATATAGTCCGAATGTTCCGCCAGTTCACTCATTTCGGCAAATCGGACGCCGAGCTTTTCCAGCCCTCGATGCTGATCGGGATGGTTGGTCCAGCACAGGATCTCCATACCGAAAAACCGGGCATATTCCATGATCTTCACGGAAATGTTGCCTGCGCCTACGACTCCCAGTGTTTTTCCTGCCAGATCCTCCGGTTTCCGGAGGAGTTTTTTGTTGTCCTTCCCCTGCCGGTAGAGCTGTGCTCCTTCTGTCAGCCGTTTGCAGCAGGACAGTGCACAGCCGATCGTATATTCGGCCACGGACTGTGCGTTTGCCTTCGGGGTGTTGAT
>JAEEGL013913568.1_pt1 | contig 19181 bp, 14 predicted proteins | sample 9134231 | NCBI WGS metagenome assembly JAEEGL01 (sample SAMN16246548, study PRJNA631951) | gut metagenome | biome: gut microbiome; feature: rumen; material: fiber-attached | host: Bos | place: Iran: Karaj | collected 2018-10 | reverse complement strand
CCTCCCGCTGGAGAAGATCACGCCGATGGTGCCGATGGGCGGTTCCGGCATCGGTATGCACGTCATCCCGGTGGAGAAGGCCATCTCGAGGGAGCACCAGTCTGTCGACATCGAGCACATCTCCTACTGGCTCAAACGTTACGAAGGCCATCTTGCCGTTGGCATCTGTTCATGTCGTTATGGGAGGAAGAAACTCGATGAAGGCTGTGCCGATGACTACCGCGACTGGTGCATCGGTGTGGGCGACATGGCAGACTATCTGATAGAGACAAAACGCGGACACGCCATAACATACGACGAGGCAATCAATATCCTCAAAATAGCAGAGGACAATGGCTTCGTGCACCAGGTGACCAATATCGACGGCGAAGGCAAGATATTCGCAATCTGCAATTGCAACGTCAAGATATGCAATGCTCTGCGTACATCACAATTGTTCAACACGCCCAATATGAGCCGCAGTGCATACGTGGCCAAAGTCGACCCGAAGAACTGTGTTGCATGTGGACGGTGCGTGGAGTATTGCCCTGCCGGTGCCGTACGCCTCGGGCAGAAACTCTGCACCAAGCATGGCGAGCAGACCTATCCCAAGCAAGAGTTGCCCGATGCCAAGAGGTGGGGACCGCACAAATGGGACGAAGACTACCGCGACAAGAACCGTATCAACTGCTATCCCACGGGTACCGCGCCTTGCAAGACCGCATGTCCGGCACACATCGCCGTGCAAGGTTACCTGAAGAAGGCCGCCGAAGGGAAATACCGCGAAGCGCTGGAACTTATCAAGCGCGAAAACCCATTCCCCGCTGTCTGCGGCCGCATCTGCAACCGGCGTTGTGAGGATGCCTGCACCCGTGGCACCATCGACCAGCCTATTGCAATTGACGCAGTGAAGAAGTTTATTGCCGAACAGGATTTGCATGCCGAGCACCGCTTTGTGCCGGAGATTAATATTGCCTCGAGTGTTCTCAAACGTTGGGACGAGAAGATTGCCGTCATCGGTGGCGGTCCCGCAGGCTTGAGTTGCGCCTATTATCTTGCTACCATGGGCTACTGTCCCACAGTATTCGAGAAGAATGATATCCCAGGTGGCATGCTGCAATATGGCATTCCGTCGTACAAACTGGACAAGGAGGTCATCAAAGCTGAAATAGATATCATGCGCGAGATAGGCGTGGAGATACGCACTGGCGTGGAGGTGGGCAAGGACATCACCCTGCAGCAGCTCCGCGAGGAGGGTTACAAGGGCTTCTATGTGGCCATAGGTTGCCAAGGTGGCCGTCTGCCCGGCATCCCCGGCGAGGGTCTCACCGGTGTCACTACTGCCATAAACTTCCTGCATGCCGCCAATTGTGGAGACACGAAAGTGAGCGGCAAGGTGGTCGTCGTAGGGGGCGGCAATGTGGCTATTGACGCTGCCCGTGTGGCCAAACGTAGCGGTGCTGCAGAGGTCACCATGCTCTCGTTGGAGACCGAGGACATCATGCCCGCATCGTTGGAGGAACGCCGCGAGGCCCGTGAGGACGGCGTGACACTCAACCCCGGCTGGGGGCCAAAAGAGGTGCTTGGCAGCGAAAAGGTCAGTGGCATCGTCTTCAAGAAATGCATTTCGGTATACGACGAGCAGCACCGTTTCGCACCCAAGTATGACGAGAACGACACCATCACCATTAACGCCGATATGGTTATCTTCGCCATTGGTCAGACGGTGGTACTGAACGACCTGTTGAAAGACACCAAGGTGGAATTCACACGCGGTGTATATCCTGTGGCCGACAAACTTACCTACCAGACAGCAGAACCCGACATCTTTGTGGGAGGCGACTGCTACAGCGGGCCTAAGTTCGCTATTGATGCCATCGCCGCCGGTCACGAAGCCGCTGAGAGCCTGCACCGCTATGTGCAGCATGGTCACATGACTATCGGGCGCAATCGCCGTGACTTCATCGAGCTGGACAAGAATGATATTTTTGTGGAGAGCTACGACAACGCCTCCCGTCAGGAGGAATGTGCGGCAGAACAGCCCGACAAGTTCCGTGAGTACATGAAAACCCTCACCGAGGAGCAGGTGCGCACCGAGACCTCTCGTTGCCTGTCCTGCGGTGCTTCCGTGGTCGACGAGAACCGCTGTATCGGCTGTGGCATCTGCACCACCAAGTGCGCCTTTGATGCCATCCATCTCTTCCGCGAGCATCCCGAGGCCAGTGTTATGCGCACCTCCGAGGACAAGTTCAGCGGCATTCTGCCCTACATAATCAAACGCACTGGTAAAATCATTTTCAGCAAAAAAGACTGATGCACGAATTGGGCATAGTGTTCTACATCATCCGTGATGTGAAGCAGGTGGCTGAAGCCAACCATGTGGAGCACGTGGCATCGGTAGTGATGGACATCGGTGAGGTCTCCACCGTGGTGCCACACCTGCTCACCGATTGCTGGCGTTGGGCTGCCGACAAAGAGCCTTTGCTTCAAGGCTGTGAGCTGGAGGTGAACACGATACCCGCCATTACATGGTGCGACCAGTGCAAGAGCGAGTACCCCACCGTCGCTCATGGGCGCACATGCCCTCACTGCGGCAGCGGAAATACATGGCTCCTCCGCGGCAATGAAGTGGAGATACGTGAGATAAAAGTAGTTTAAGATTCAAACATTCAAACAAAAAACAATATGGCTTGCTTTATAGTACCAATGACACAGGCAGTGGCCACCACTGTCTTCCGCAAATTAAATGCAAAGAAAATCGATTCATCTGAGTCTGCCCCCTTGATGCGTCATGTCCCTGCACTGGAGAAGATGCTCTGGGGCGGCACGTTGATGCTAATTGTTGACCACATCATCAACGGAGAAGTGACCTGGCGCTACCCCTTCTTCACCGCTCTCACTGAAGCCGGCGGAGCGGATGCGATGCTTCGCGAGATGCTCACCGTCGGCTTACCCATGTCGCTCGTGCTTACCGCCGTATGGGTGGTATACGCCCTTGCAAAAGAGAGAAAAATTCGAACAATCAATTCATAACAAAACTAAAAATTCAACATTATGTTTTTCCAAGTTTATGGGGCAAACGCCCTTGTACAATGGGGAATGTTGCTTGTCGTGCTGGCAGGCTTGATTCTCTGGAATGAATTTGCGCGTCGCACCAAGATGGGCGGTGCCATCACCTTCTTTGTCATCCCCGTGTTGCTGACAGTCTACTTTGCAGCCATCGCCATCGGAGCCCATGCCGGTGCCGAATGGGCTGTGAACAACCAGACCCACATCTACATGAATGGATGGTTCCACTATGCCAAACTCTATGCTGCACTCACCGGCTGTATTGGCTTCATGATGATTAAATACAAATGGGGTATCGGTGCCAAACACTGGTTCAAGCCCTTCCCCTTCGTCATCGTCGCCATCAACATCCTTATCGCTGTTGCATCCGACTTCGAGAGTGCCGCTATGGGTTGGAACAAGTGGTGGCTCAGCAGCGAGGGCGTGTGGCTCTATGGCGGCTGGCACAACATCTTCAACGGCGTGGCAGGTATCCTCAATATCTTCTGTATGACCGCTTGGTGGAACGTTTATGCCTCCAAAGACAAGAAGGATATGATTTGGGCTGATATGACGTGGGTCTACATCGTCATCTACGACATCTGGAACTTTGCCTACACATACAACTGCCTACCCACTCACAGCTGGTATTGTGGTATTGCTCTTCTTCTGGCTCCCACAGTGGCTGCATTGTTGTGGAACCGTGGTGGCTGGATTCAGAACCGTGCCAACACTTTGGCTATTTGGTGTATGTTTGCACAGGTGTTCCCCCTCTTCCAGGAGACCTTCAAGGACGGCCGTCAGTGGTTCAGCTGGGCCGTGCTGCCCGTGCAGTATCCTAATGGCGTGGAAACCGTCAAGCAACTCTATGACGTCGCTGGAGGCGAGGCTGCCGCTGTTGGCACCACTGTCGATAGCGTTGCCGCTAACCCCACCATGATGACTGTTATCAGCGCACTGGCCTTAGTGACCAACATCATCGCCCTAACCTACATCATTTGCGTTTCCAAGAAGCGTCACATCAATCCTTACAAGCAGGATGTCTTCGTCAATCAGAAGTACTACAAAGACGCTATGGCACGTGCCGATGTGGAATAACGGCTACATTGTCTAAAATAAGCCCCCGGGGATGTACTCTTTGGGGGCTTTTTTTGAAGATTCGAGGTGCTCTATATTCTTAATGTCAAGTCGATAGTTTGGAGTAGGACTGTTTTCTCAACAGCCTTGAATGTGGCCGAATACGTGACCTTGAACGGAGGTGTTGACTAATCATTTTCCTCCAGCCACTTCTCCAAGATGGCGCAGTACTTGTCGGTTTGTTCGACGAAACAGGTGTGGCGGGCTCCCTTGAAGACCTCCCAATGGCTGTCGGGGATGTTCTCATAGAGCGAAGCGGCCACCACTGGAGTGCAGATGTCGCGGGTGCCGCTACAAATCAGGCAGGGCTGCTTGATTTGGTTGAGACGGTCGGTGTATTCGAAGTCGGCAAGGTCGCCCAAGGGTTGGTATTCGTTGGGTCCCCAGCCGTAGAGATAGGCTTCGCTGCCGGCACGTTTGGGACGACGAAGGCATTCGGGAGAATTCTCGTCGACACTGATAACGTACCGCTCATAATAATGCTCATTGGCACGGAGATAGTCGGGGTCGTCCCACTTGCCTGTGGCTTCGGCGCGGCGTATGGCTTCTTGGTCCTCCTCTGACATATACTTGATAAGGCGGTGCTGTTCGCTGGCCCAAAGCGAGCTGGAGGCATGACCCGAGGAGAGAATCAACGACTTGACGCCTTTCGGCTGGCAGTCAATGATGTAAGCGATGGCCTGCATTGCCCCCCACGATTGCCCAAGGAGGTGAACCTGGTCGAGATGAAGATACTCACGCAGAGCGATGAGCTCGTTAATCCAAGTCTCTTGTGTCCACAGTTCGGGGTGACCGTCGAGATAGGAGTTGCCGCAGCCGATTTGATCGTATGAAATCACTTGACGGCCTGTGTCGGCGATACGGTCCAAAACCTCGAAATAGTTGTGCGTGCTGCCCGGACCGCCGTGCAGTAGCAGCAATGGCGGTTTGCTTGACGGTTCACCGACGATTCGGTAGTAGGTCTGATAACCCAAGTAGGGCATATACCCTTCGCTGATAGAATATTGTTTCATAGTTAAAATTTGTTTTTTCAAACTCGTTTCCCCCGATGTTTGCCGAAAGCCTTTGCACCATCGGCAAACAGTTCTGCTAACAACTGGCTGTTTGAACCAGCCTCATGTGTTGTCTCTTTCGGATGTGAAATATATTAGTCAATGTTTACAATGTGGTATTTACGGGTGCCGAGGCCGTTTTTCTCCGCCCATTCGATGGTGTGGGTGCCGTGCTGTTTATCAATGCGGCTGAGGAGGTCGGTGGGGTCGTTTGTGGCGGTCACCTGCTGGTTGTTGATGATGTCGACGCAGGCCTGGTCGAGGGCCACGGGGTCGGTGGAGGCGAGGATGCCATAGTCTTCCAGCTTCACAGGCTCGGGATGATCCACACAGTCGCAGTCGATGCTCATGTTGTTCATCACACTAATGTAGATGATGCCTTTTTTAGCACTGAAATAATCGGTAACAGCTTGAGCAGCAGCGGCCATCGATTCGAGGAAACCGTCCTGGTCACCGATATATTCAGGCGTCCAAAGCTTGGCCATATCAAGCACCTCCATCTTGCCCGACGAGTGGATGTAAGCCTTGCCATTTTGACTGGCGCAGCCGATGCTGAGGTTCTTCAGCGCTCCGCCGTAGCCGCCCATAGGGTGACCTTTGAAGTGGTTGAGGGCAATCATGAAGTCGTAGTTGGCCATGTGCGAGCCCACGATGTCGTACTTGATGTGGGTGGTATCCTGCACAGGGATTCGAATCTCGCCCTCCTCGTCCATGATGTCCACCTTGAACAGAGGCGTGAAACCGTGCCGTGCGATAACCTTCCAGTGGTTTGCGGAGTTGTTGCGGTCGTCCTGCTCGTTGCCGGGGCCGCTGCTGTAGGCAGTGTTACATTCCACGATGGTGCCATTTACAGTTTCCACCAGCAACCGGATAAGTTCGGGTTTCAGGTAATTGGGGTTGCTGCCCTCGCCGGTGCTCATCTTGATGGCTACGCGGCCATTGGCCTCCACACCCAAAGCATGGTAGATTGCTACAAGCCCCTCGGGACTGATATCCTTGGTCAGATAAACGACTGCCTCATTTTCGGCAGGTTGCGCCTCAGCAGGCTGATTGTTGTTCTTGCAGCCCACCATCGTCAGGGCGGCAGCGAAAGCGAGTAATGCTAATTTCTTCATAGTGGTATTCATTTGAATTAATAATACGATAACGCAACAATAAACGCAAGAAACGCAGAAATATTGCATGACTATTGTCGTATTAAAATGCCCGGCCTTTATATTATATAATGTACATATTTATTTGTGTTGCAATCGGTAGGTTAAAGGGAGTTATGTCGTGGTTCGTCCAGCGGACAGAGGGGGTGAAAACAGGATGAAGGATATGTCAAATGTCATCCGGCAGGCAATACTTAGCAGGTCAGAGTTTGATAACCTCGTTCGTTATCCCCCACTTCTCCCATATTTCTCCCATATTTCTCCCATCCCCGATGGGAGAAATATGGGAGAACTGACGCTGAAGAATCGGCGAAGTAGCGAAGGAGGTGGGTAGGGGGGCGGGAGGGTAGTAGTGAGAATTGTGAACTTTTTTTTGAAAAATATTTCCATATAAAAAAAAATGTGTATTTTTGCATTTGGAAAAAGAACAAAAACCATGTGTCGCAAAGATGCCTGTTTTTGATTTCTTGGTATGCGTAAGTTTTAGAGAAATAAGGTGTTAAGTTTGAATAGAATGGTAAATAGAGGACATTGCAGAAAGAAAAAAATACATGATTTTTTCACGAAAACTCATGATTTTCGATGTGTGTTTTCAACAAAAAACGGTGGGAAAGTTTGAGCGCAAGAGAAAAAAAAGTAATAAAAACAGTTAAAAAAACAGAAAAAATAGAAATTAATTATTAACCTTAAAATCGTTTTAAAAAAGTATCATGAAAGAAAATCTGAAAAAGGAGTATTTCGCTCCGATGGTCGAAATCCTGAATGCCCGCGTTGAGAAAGGTTTCCAGCTCAGTGCTACCACAGGCAGCAATGAAGAACTCGTAAGCAGTGGCGAATCTCACGATGGCTCTGATTTCGATTAATTTTATTAACCCTTTAAAAAACGTAAAACACACAAAAAAAGACAAAAAAAAATGAAAAGAACATTAGTTTCCCTACTGTCTCTCCTGGGACTCGCAATGGCTGTTACTTCTTGCCAGAAAGATGAAAACACCACTAAGTTTTCTGCTGTCATGGAAATCTCCAGTCAGGATGGCAAGACTATTTTGAATGAAACCAATCTTGAGTGGGTTAGCACCGACCAGGTGAAAATTTTTGACGCCGCTAACAACTACGGTATTTTCGCAGTTGCTCCTCAGGCTGACCCCACAACCGCTGAGTTGAGTCTCGTGAGCGGCCATGTAGGAGATGCTCCTTATATGGCTTACTATCCTGTCGAGGTTGCTCTTTCCGCCAATAGCATTAACCTGCCCGCCACTCAGGTTTCTGAAGATGGCTCTTTGGCTGCTTTCCCGATGGTTGCTATGTCCAACAACGAGAACCTTGCTTTCAAAAACATCTGCGGTGCTTTGAAGATTAACCTTCAGGCCGAGGGTGTTAGCGTTAGCAGCATCGCTCTTACCGCTGACCGTAACATCAACGGTGACTATTCTCTCGTTATGAATGGTACTCCCACCATCTCCTTGGTTGGTAATGGCTCCGCCACCACCACCTTGAATGTTACCACTCCTCAGGACATTACCAATGGCCACGATTTCTTCATCTATCTGCCTCACGACACTTATGGCAGCTTCCAGCTCGTCATCACTGCTGAGGACGGTAGTGTTTGCACCAAGACCACTAAGGCCGGTGTCTCCACCAACATTTATCGTAGCAAAGTTACTGATTTCAACCTGAACAACTTGACCTTTGTCCCTGGTACCGATGTTCCCACTGGTGCTATCAATGGTCTCTTCTCCGTCAGCGCTACCAAGCAGGTTTACTTCTCAATGGGTAACCTCCAGTATGTTAACGCTACCGGTGTCTTCCAGTTCGCTGAGAACCAGTACGACTTCATTGCTGACAACAGCTATCCCGCCAGCTTGGATGTTATCGACCTCTTTGGTTGGGCTACCAGCGGCTACAACAACATGGCTCCTACCATGACCAGCCTCACTGCTTCTGACTATGGCACCAGCAGAAACCTCACCAACTCCAACTATGACTGGGGTGTCTACAATGCCATCGTTAACGGCGGTAACGAAGCCGGTATGTGGCGTACTCCTCTCATGGACGAGTGGAACTACCTCATCAACAAGCGTCCTAACGCTAATCAGAAATGGGCTACCGGTAACATCAACGGTATTGGCGGTCTCTTCATCCTTCCCGATGAGTTTACCCTTCCCGCTGGTTTGACTTTCACTCCTGGTAAAGCTTCCAGCAAGGTTTGGACTCGCAACAGCTATACCGTTGAAGAGTGGGCTCAGATGGAAGCCGCAGGTGCAGTGTTCCTGCCCAGCAACTCCTACTGCCGCGTTGGCGAGGTAATGTACCAGAACGACCAGAACAAGTGCTTCTACTGGTCTGCTAAGAGTCTGGGATCTGATAGGGCTCACAACTTGTGCTTCTGGCCCAATGGTATGAACGCCGTTGGTGCTTGGACTAACAAGTATCATGGTCACTTTGTTCGTCTGATCCAGGATGCTGAATAATTAAATTCACATCTACTCTCATAAGGGATTGCCACCGGCAATCCCTTTTTTGTTATTTGTTATTTAGGGAAAGGATTAGAATCATCGGTGTTCGAAAAAAAAAGAGTCAGAATAATAGCTGGTAATGCAAAATCTATTATATAACGAGGGCTTGAGTGTGCTGAAGACACACTAATAAACCCAAATCGTTCATTAGGCCGACATTTCAATCTATTTCGTCTTTTTTTAGGTCAGATTACGCCATATCTGCATTTATAATCTCTATTGACCGATTTGGGATAAAAAAAACACACGGTGTTTGTTCCGTGTGTTGAATTGGTTATCTCAAAGGGATGATTGTATGACTATCGGAGCAGGGTGACGGTTCCGTGGGTTGAGTTGTATCCCGACGGGGTGATGCGATCGCGATAGCGGCAGCGGTAGACGTATGTCCCCATGGGGCATTTTTCCCCATGAGAGGTCGTGCCGTCCCATGATTGAGAGTCGTTGCCATGAAATATAAGGGCTCCTCGGCGGTCGTAAATCCATATCTCGTATTCCAGTATTCCTCCTGTCCTGGGGTAGAAAAGGTTGTTGTTTTCTGCATCGGGAGTGAAAACATTGGGGAAATACATCGACACGCGATGAAAAGGTATTATCTTGTAAGCAGTGTCGAGACAGGTGGGGGTGTAGGCCTCCATCATCAGTTCTATTGTGTCGCCCCAGGAGGGGTCGACATAGAATTCCACCCATTCACTATTGTTGGTTTGCCGGATGCCGTTGATATACCAGTTTCTACCAGCCCATCCGTCCCAGTGTGCCTCCCGGGTGCCTATGCTGAAGTCTTCGGCAATGATGTGCATGTTGTCGTAGGTTATCTCATCGGGTTCGGCGTGCATTGAGGCTACAACAGGTTCTATGGGATTGATTTTTACTGTAGAGGTGTCGGGACATTGAGGAGTAGAGCTGCGGTAGTCAAGGATGAGAGTGTAGGTTGTGGGTGTTTTGGGATTGACACGAACCCAACTTCCATGTTCTTGCCCAAAGAGGGTGCTGTCGGTAGGTTGTGAAGACCACTGGTAGTAAGTTACTTGTGGGAAACCGCCAAAAAGATCGTAACCTACTATGTTGCGACAGTGACGGGTGTAGTGAATGGCTACGGAGGGATAAACAAGTACGCTGAGTTTTAGGATGATGATGCTGTCGCAGATGGTGTCGGTACGGGGGACGGTGTCGTAGAAAATGCCAGAATGGTCAAGGGAGCGGCCGTTAAAGGAATAGGTGTCGCCTTCACATATTGAGTCGAATATTCTGACGGTGGTGTCGTTGCAGGGGCGGCTTTGTGCTATAGCGGGAATTTGAGAAAGAGTAATAATAAGTGCGATGCCCCAAACTTTTATGAAATGTGGTAGTTTGGGTGGGGAGAAGCAGGGGATGGGAAGGAGCCGTTTCATAAACTGCTTTGAATAACCATTTCGTAAAGCTCTTTGGTGCTGATGCCCATGGCTCTTGCTTGTTTGGGGACGATGCTTTCGGCACTTTGTCCGGGGATGGTGTTGGCTTCGAGGAAGAAAAGTTTGTCTTGGGTAGTATCGTAGATATAGTCGAAACGGACAATGCCACGACAGTTGAGGAGGTCGTAAAGTTGCGATGATACATCCATTATGTGTTGACTGATGGCAGAATCAACTTCGGCGGGTGTTACCTCGTTGCTGAACCCTTGGTATTTTGCTTCATAGTCGAAAAACTCGTGGTTGCCAAGAGGTATTATCTCGGTGATGGGGAAGACATACTTCTTATCTTTGGTTTGTAGCACTCCGCAGTCGAATTCCCTGCCGGTGATACATTCTTCTACAAGTACTTGGCTGTCTTCGGTGAATGCTTCGCGTATTGCAGGCAGGAGTTGGTCGGGGGTTTTGACCTTTGTGGTGGCAACACTGCTGCCGCCAGCGGCTGGTTTCACAAAGAGGGGGTAGCGCAGTTGGGTATTTATGGCTGAAAGTTGAGACTCGTCGGGTAATTGGTAAAGTAGTTGTGATTTGGCCACATTGACTATTCCGAAACTCTGTACCACAGGGTTGCAGAATCCTTTTTGGAAGGTTAGGGCTGATGTATAGTAACCGCAAGTGGTGTAAGGTATTCCCAGCATGTCGAAATAGCCTTGAAGGACGCCGTTTTCGCCGGGGTTTCCGTGGATGATGATAAAGGCAAGGTGGAAACGGTCTATGCCTTCAACAGTGAAGTTGTTCAGGTTGACAGGTCGGTGGCAGCCATCCTCGGCAAGCCAGTACCAGCCCTCCCGTTCAACAACAATTTTGTAGACGTTGTATTTGCTGTGGTCAAGATTTTCGTATACTTGGCATCCACTCATGATGGAGATGTCATGTTCGCCAGAGTATCCTCCCATGATGAGAGCTATGTTTTTTTTATCCATGTGGTATTGTTTTATCAGTTTTCGGTATTAATTATGGGACGATGAGCGGCACGCCGTGCCCTCTTTTCTTCTTCAAAGCAGCGTTGTTGTGTTTCGCGAGACATAAAAGTGTCCTGGAAACGTTGCCAGATTATATCGATTGCAAGATCGGATGGGTGGCACATGTCGCGGGAATAGAAACGGTAGTCCCGCAATTCATCGAGCATGATTTCGTATGATGGGAAGTAAGTGTGGTGAGGGTTTTGCAGAAGTAACTTTTCAATAGTCAGCAGGAGGGTGCTTTTGCTGATTTGATTGCCATGGGCTCCGTCGGCCATGTGTCGGATAGGGCTGACGGTATAAACAATAGGCTTATCTGCAAGAAGAGGATGATTTAGCAGGGTGCCGTAGGTGTCGACGATTTGTTGGATTGACAGTAGGGTGCGGGAGAAATAGAATGAGGGGAGTTTATGGCAGTTGGCCACAGTTTGTCCTTTCATACATTCGGGTATATCCCCATTGATGAGTCGGAAAACAAAGGCTGTGCCAAAGGTAATAAAGACAAAGGGTTGTTTCAACAGTTGTTGATGAGCATTATGAATGGTTTCGTTGCATTGGGCAAGACAGGTCTCTTTGTCGGCATGAGAGTAGCGGCTATGGTGCAGCCACGAATGCCAGAGGCCGTTAGCGTGGATTAGCCATTCGTCACCTATCTCTCTATCGTCGAGGGCATGTTGCAAAGCGAGAGCGATGGAGAGGGGATTGTATAGTGTGCCGAATGGGTTGCAAAGAATATCGAACCCTGCCTGTTGCAGTTTGCCCCCTATGTGGTCAGTAAAGCATGACCCCAGCAACAGGAGAGGAGTCTCATGGCTGATGCGCAGGGGCGAAGGGGATATGTCGACAGGCGTGGTTAATTGCATGGCGGTGTCAGAATTGTGCTGTGATGGGTGTTATGTCGTATACGCCTCTGAGTTTTTCAAGTAAGGGGAGTATTTTCTTGGGGTTGACGAGAAGGTCGCGTGTTTTCATTGTGAGGGTGAGATTGTTCTCGGTGTCTATGATATGGGCTTCGAGAGGAATACGGCCTTTGTTTTCCTTTTGTATTAGTATTTTATTCAACTCATTGCAAAAAGACTGGGTGACATCTTTTAGTTTTATCTTGAAATGGATTATCTTGGTGCTTTTCTCCAATACATCTCCCAGCATCATTATTTCGTTGATTATAAGTCTGGGTTTTGACTGGACCTTTTCACCTTCGTCAGTATAGTGTGTGTATTGGCGAACATTCCCTCGAATATAAACAAAAAGGTCTTTATCAAAGAAGCCTTTGAATTTGAGGAAATCGCCTTTAAACAGCCTGAAGGTGTATGAACCGCTGTAGTCCTCCACAGTCATTGTGCCGAAAGGGTCTCCGTTTTTGTAAGAAATGCCTGTTTTCGCGTCGGTGACTATACCGCCGATATGGATGCTTTTGCCGATAAATGGAGTAAGGTCGTTAAGTTCGGCACAATGGGTGGTAGCAAAGGTTTCCATCTCGAACTTAAAGTCGTCGAGAGGATGCCCGCTGAGATAGAATCCTATTACAGGTAGTTCCTCACGGCATTGCTCAATAATTGACCAAGGTTCACATTTGGGTATGTCGGGATAGGCCTCAGACTTAATCTCTTCACACATATCGAAAATGGTCATCTGTGCCGAATGGGTATTCTCGTAGTTTCGGGTGGCCCAGCGCATCAGTTTCTCCAAATAGGGAGGGTCTGAGGGTTTGTTCTCGTCTTGGTAGAAATATTGTGCGCGGTGCATCTCGCCAATGCCGTCGAATGCACCCGCCTTCACCAGCACTTCCACATTCTTTTGGTTGATAGCGCGAATGTCCACTCGTTCCAAAAAGTTGAAAATATCCTTATATGGACCATCCTTTTCGCGTTCGCTGATAATGGCAGCTGCGGCTCCTTCCCCCATGCCTTTGATAGCTTTCAGCCCGAAACGTATTTGCCCTTTGCTATTGACCGAAAAGTCCATGTCCGACTCGTTCACCGACGGGGGGAGGATTTCCATCCCATGCTTGCGACAGTCGTCCATCAACTCTGTGATACGCTTAATGTCGCTTTGGCCGCTGGTCATCACCGCAGCCATATACTCGGCCGGGTAATGGGCTTTGAGGTAAGCTGTTTGGTAGGCCACCCACGAGTAACAGGTGGCGTGAGATTTATTGAAGGCATAGGAGGCGAATTTCTTCCAGTCCTCCCAAATCTTGTGGAGTTTCTCTTTGGGATGTCCGTTCTTCTCGCCGCCTTCATAAAAAAGCACCTCCAGCTCGTTCATCTTCTCAATCTGCTTTTTGCCCATGGCCTTGCGCAGGGTGTCGCTTTGGCCGCGGGTGAAATCGGCCAGTTGACGCGACAAAAGCATCACCTGCTCTTGGTATACAGTGATACCATAGGTGTCTTTCAAGTATTTCTCCATGCACGGGATATCATACTCGATGGGTTTGCGCCCCTGCTTGCGGTCAATAAAATCGGGTATATAGTCCATGGGACCCGGACGGTAGAGGGCGTTCATAGCGATAAGATCCTCAAAGACGTGCGGCTCCAGTTCACGTAAGTATTTCTGCATTCCTGCCGATTCAAACTGGAACGTTCCCACGGTGTTGCCTTCGCAGAATAGCTTGTATGTCGCCTCATCGTCAATGGGAATGTGGTCAATGTCTATCTCCACCCCATGGTTCTTCTGTATCATCTTGATGGCATTCTTGATGATGGAAAGGTTCTTCAGTCCAAGAAAGTCCATCTTGATAAGACCCACGGTCTCTACCACATGCCCGTCGTATTGAGTCACAAGCACATCCTGTTTCGACTCCTTATCATAGATGGTACATACTGGGGCAAAGTTAGTAAGGTCGTCGGCACCAATGATAACACCGCATGCATGTATGCCTATCTGTCGGTTGGTGTCCTCCAGTTCGGCGGCATAGGTGAGCATGTTTTTCAGTTCATCGTTGCCAGGCTCCTCCATTATCTTCTTCAGCTCAGGCACATACTTATAGCAGTTCACCAAGTTCACCTTGGGTGACTTGCCCTTCTCGTCTTTTATGTTGTCGGGAAATCCGCGGTCGGGGATATACTCTTTCAGTTTGTTTACTACCGGGAGGTCGATTTTCTCCACCCGTCCTACGTCGGCAATAGCCGATTTGGTGGCCATGGTGCCATAGGTGATAATGTGTGCCACCTTTTCCTTGCCGTACTTATCCGTAATCCAATCCAACACCTTTCCACGCCCGGCATCGTCGAAGTCCACGTCAATATCGGGCAGCGAGATACGGTCGGGATTGAGGAAACGCTCAAACAGCAAGTCATATTTCAGTGGGTCGATATCGGTAATCCAGAGACAGTAGGCCACTACGCTGCCTGCCGCCGAGCCACGACCTGGACCTACGCTTACGCCCAGTTCTTCTCGGGCTCCCCGAATATAGTCAGCCACAATGAGGAAGTAGCCAGGGAAACCCATTGTCTTGATGGTGTGCAGCTCAAACACGATGCGCTCGCGTTGTTCGTCAGTAAGGGCGGCCTTGATATCGGATATGCTGGAGCCTTCGGAAAGGTCTGGTCTGTCTGTCAAATACCTTTTCCTTGCCCCTTCCCACACCAGTTTCTCAAGATAGTCGGCTTCAAATTTGATGCGGTAAAGTTTACCATATCCTCCCAGTTTCTTGATCTTCTTCTCGGCATCGGCTTGGCTCAACACCACCTCGTGTTTCTCATTCTGAGTGAATTCGTCAAACAACTCTTTCTCGGTGATGCGGCTGCGATACTCTTCCTCGCTGCCGAAACTCTCCGGGATGTTAAACACAGGCATAATAGGGTCACTGTCTATGCTGTAAGCCTCCACCTTTGCCGCCACCTCCATGGTGTTCTCCAATGCTTCGGGGATGTCGGCAAAAATAGCAGCCATCTCCTCTGGGGTTTTCAGCCATTCTTGTTTGGTGTAGTGCAGACGGTCGGGGTCGGCATAGTCCTTCTGTGTGGCAAGGCAAATCAGGTGGTCGTGGGCTTCGCCGTGTTCCTCTTCCACAAAATGCACATCATTGCTGGCAATAATCTTAATGTTGTGCTTGTGTGCCAGCTCTATCAACACGGGGTTCACTCGCTCCTGCATCACGTAAGTCTGGCGATTGGCATTGGGCTTGTCGGTCTGGTGACGTTGCAGTTCAATGTAATAGTCCTCACCAAAAACACGCTTAAACCATAGCACGGCTCTCTCAGCTGCCGCTATGTCGCCTTTCATAATCAGTTGTGGAATCTCCCCACCCAAACAAGCCGAGCATACTATCAACCCCTCATGGTACTGTTCCAGCACATTGTGGTCTATCCTTGGACGGCTGTAGAAACCATCGGTGTAGGCAATCGATGCCAGCTTGCACAACGACTTATACCCCTGCTTGTTCTTCGCCAGCAGTATCAGGTGGTATCCGCTGCTGTCCACAATTCTTTCGCGGCCGGTTTCGGGGTTCACCTCCTTCACATCTTTGTCCTTGTCATATAGGGTACGACGGGCACAGTAAGCCTCCGTACCGATTATGGGTTTGAAAAACTGGCCTTGCAGTTGCTCAATCTTATATTCGGCTTCCTGCTTCTCCTCTGGAGTGGCCCCGTCGTTTTTCAGCACAGCCTCCTGCTCCTTTATCAGGTCTTTCACCTTGCCGTTCTCTTTCGCCACGGTATCAATAAAATCCTTGATACCGAACATGTTTCCGTGGTCGGTCAGCGCCAGGGCATACATGCCGTTCTTTTTGGCTTTCTTCACCAAATCGCTCACCTTCGACATACCGTCGAGCATCGAGTAATGAGAGTGAACATGCAAGTGTGTAAAGTTCATAGTGGTAGGGGGATTATTGTTTTTCTATTTTATTTTGCAAATATACGAAATTATGTTGGATTGTTGTATGTAGAAATGCCAAACGAAATGTTAAAGTTTTCAACATACAATATCAAACATATAAAAATGTGCCTTTTGAAATGATGTATCTTTTGCACCCTTGTTTTCTTATGGTAAAAATGACTTTCCCCTATTTGAGTATTATTTTGTATTTTTGCAGTAGTAAAAATAAAACTGATATGACAAAAAATATCTCATACTCAATCCTTTTAGTTCTGATGGCTCTCTGTTTCATGAGTGCTTGCAGAAGTAATACAGAAAACAACAGCCCCATAGACCTGACGGTTCCAGTACCACCCGACTATGCCGATACTACCCAGTGGTACTTTGTCGACCGTCAAGCTCCCGTCGACTTCTTCTATATTGTCTCTACCGAGACGGGCGACTACACCATCAACGGCCGCACATGGCACTATGCCGACACCCGCAACGATAGCATCCGGCGGCTCCTTTTTGGCGAGATGCAAGGTGTCGACCAGCTCCTCTCAGGCTCGCTCAACTACTTCTCTCCCTATTATCGGCAATGTACATTGCAGACCTTCACCTCCGACAGTCTTGTCTCCGACCGTATACTTATTCCCTTGGCCGATGTACGCAAAGCATTTGCCCATTATCTCGCCCATTTCAATCAAGGCCGTCCTTTCATCTTGGCAGGCTTCAGTCAAGGAGGCATAGCTGTCGTCGACCTCCTCAAACAGATGGACACTGCCACACGCAGCCGCATGGTGGCAGCCTACGTTATCGGGTGGCATGTCGCCGAAGCCGACCTCGCCCATACCTCAAACATCCTTCCCGCTCAGGATAGTGCCGACCTTGGGGTCACCGTTTGTTATAACTCAGTCCGTGACAACAGTTGCGCCATACCCATGATAAGTGAGGGCAACAAAGTGGCCATCAATCCCTTCAATTGGCAAACCGATGCCACCCCCGCCACACTTATCAGCCCCATCTCGGCTGATACCCTCACCATCACCCTCGACACATCCACCCTGCTCCTTCAGGTGCAAGGCTACAGAGGGACGGACTACATCATCCCCCTCATCGGTCGCGAAGGCAACTACCACGGCCTCGAAATCTCCCTCTATGCCCCCTCTCTCCGCCGCAACATTGCCCTGCGTGCCGAGCGGTTCCTGGCACTCCGTAGCCAATAAAAGTTAAGTCCTATATCGTATCACGACATCTGGCCGATTCTCCTGCCCAGCCGGGAGAACGCTTTGCCTCCCATTCCCGCCTCTGCAAGTAGTTGTTCAAACTCCTCGTCTGGCACCTCCTTATTGTTGAAGGCCACCACCAATTGTTCGTTCTCGTCGTTCTCGCTGTCCTCGACAGTCACCGATGCCTTCCCGTTCTTCAGAGCCTCCCTTCTCAGCATCACATAGGCCGTGAGACACTCCGGGCATATCTTTATCAACTTCTTGCAGATGGGTATGTTCAGGTTGCCAATCTGCGAGTTGATTTTCGCTTCCAACAATAGTTGTTTCTTGTCGATGCCCTTCTTGTCGTCCGAGTCATTGGCAGCCATGATGATTTGGTAGTCCACATCGTAGGCCTCATCAAACCGGCCCAGCGCATACAAAGCCCGTTCTTTGACAAACATAGCCTCAAGGCATGTCCTTCTTCCCAGCACCAAGTCGGCATAGCCGATGGCCTCCTCGTAGCGGTATCAATTTCAAATGTCATCTCTTGCCGTTAGAGAATCTGCTCCAGTCGATACCAGGTGCAGTCTTAGCGATTGTTGCGTTCTTCATAAGTTCTTCCATAGGAATACATTTATTACACGCTTTAAACCCAAGACTATCAAGAAGAGATGCATCAAAACGTAGTTCAGGAATATAGAGCCGCATATACATCCTTTTTATCTCATCTGCTATCTCCTTTTTTCTTCGATGTACTTCCTTTAACGCTTCTTTGACACTTAATTCATCATCCCCGTTCATTATATTTTGTATAGGTTTATTATTATTTGCCAACCATGAATATTTTGCATATCTATTAAAAAAGTTACATCTGTTTTCTTCTTCAGACGCCCATAATCGTAACTCCTCAATTAGTATAAGAACATTATTGCTAATCTCATTAACAGATCGATTATCTATTTCCTTTTCATTTATTCCTGAGTTATTATGTTCTTCTACTTCAAAAGTTCTAATAGGAGGATTAAGCTGATATCGCATATTAATTCTGTTCACAAATTGCTCAACATAGCTATGCTCTGATCGCCATTCATTAGCTTTTGCTTCAAATTCCGTTTCCAACTTAACCCAAAACTCTCTATACTTGTTGATAATCAATTGTCCTGCTTCGTAACCTTCCTTTTTTTCTTTTGCCAATGCCATATTTCTTATTTGGTCAGGTATAAAGACTTCTTTATATGGCGAATGAAGTGCCAAACAATTCTTGTCAAAATGATAACAAGGAGCTTTCTCTGACTGAGTGCGTCTCCATGAATCATGAACCTCGATTTTCTTAAAAAAATCAGTCGCTCCCTTTTCTATATCAACGCAAAACACTTTATACATTAATAAATCACGAACTTCCCACTTCGCAAAAATGAAGGACTCTTCTTCTGTAATACAATACCCACATCCATGACTCCAAACATTAATGTCAGAAAATTTATAATCCTTTGCAACTTCGTGACTGGTGAAAATATTTTTGAAATTTGCATTTGTTATGTTAACGTCCTGCATAGCTTATTATTGTTTTATCAGATTGATTTTATCTGTTTTGTGTTTTTCTGTCTGTTCTATTTCATGTGCAAAGATACAACTATCTTCCCTTTCCCCGAAATTTTTTCTGTCTAAAAATACTCTGACCCCGAAATTCGAGGAATGGTCATCAGGCTTTAAGAGAATTACCAGGGTTATTTCTCACTACATATAGAATCTAGGGTGTTCTCCCAGGCCATCAGAAGATGTACCTCTTCTAGTTTCGCCGGCCACAGGTCGAAGTTTATAGTCAGGGTGTCGCTGCCTCGGATGAATATGGACTTTTTGTTAAAGCCTCTGTT
>JAEEGL013511173.1_pt1 | contig 19181 bp, 8 predicted proteins | sample 9134231 | NCBI WGS metagenome assembly JAEEGL01 (sample SAMN16246548, study PRJNA631951) | gut metagenome | biome: gut microbiome; feature: rumen; material: fiber-attached | host: Bos | place: Iran: Karaj | collected 2018-10 | reverse complement strand
TTTTCCAGCGGTTATTCCATTTCCGACTACTACCTGATCGATCCGCGCCTGGGCACCAACGAGGAGTACTGCGACTTCATCGACACCGCCCACGGCCGTGGCATCAAGGTCGTCATGGACATGATCTTCAACCACTCCGGTAGCAGCCACTGGTGGATCGAAGACATTCCGGAGGATGATTGGTTCAACCAAAACAACTACGCCGTGAGCATCGGAGAGCGTGCGCGCGCCCAGCAGGCTCCCGGCCAGCCCGGTCAGACTGGCCAACCTGGCCAACCTGGCCAGCAGCAACAGCAGTTCCGCCGCGGACAGCAGGTCCAGTTCCCTGCCACCATCGAAGAATTCAACGCCCTCCCGGCCGACCGCCGTGAAGCCCTGCTCCGCACGGGCCAGCGCCAGCCCGGCAGCCTGATCAACACCACTCACTACAAGTGGACCCTCATGGACCCGCACGCTCCGCAGAGCGAGAAGGACATTCTCCTCGACGGCTGGTTCTCCGGTGGCATGCCTGACCTCAACCAGCGCAACCGTCACCTGGCTACCTACCTGATCCAGAACAGTATCTGGTGGATCGAGTATTCCCGCATCGACGGCATCCGCATGGACACCTATCCGTATGCCGACTATGATTTCATGGTCCGCTGGTGCGACGAGATCGAGGCAGAATACCCCGATTTCAACATCGTCGGTGAAGGCTGGTATCCGCGCAACTCCGCCGCCGGCTGGTGGCAGCGCGGCTCCGCCTCCAACCCCAACGATTCCCACCTGAAGACAGTCATGGATTTCGACCTGACCTTTACCGCCCAGAGGGAAATCCTCAAGGAGAGCAACACCAGCGAAGGTTCCGAGGCCGGCCTCTTCAAGCTTTATGAAGTGGTATCCCAGGACTTCCTCATTCCGGATCCCGACCATGTGCTGACCTTCCTGGACAACCATGACATCAGCCGGTTCATGCAGGACGGCGATCCGGTCTGGAAACTCAAGCAGGGCCTGACCTTCCTGCTGACCTCACGCGGTATCCCGCAAATCTACTACGGTACCGAAATCGCCATGACCGGCGACAAGTCCAACGGAGGAGACGCGATGGTCCGCCGTGACTTCCCCGGCGGCTGGAAAGAAGACAAGGTCAGCGCTTTCACGAAAGAAGGCCGCACCGCTTTCCAGAACGAATGCTGGGACTTCGCCAGCAAGCTGCTGAACTGGCGCCGGACCTCCAAGCCGGTAACCGAAGGCAAACTGATCCACTACACCCCGGACAACCAGACCAAATGCTATGTCTACGCCCGTACTGACGGCAAGAACACCGTGCTGGTCATGCTGAACGGTTCCGACACCGTCCGCCCGGTCGACATGGCCCGTTTCTCCGAAGTCATCAAGGACTACACCAAGGGGAAAGATGCCGTCACCGGCGAGATCGTCGATGTCACCAAACCCGTCCTGATGCCTGCACGTGGCGTCCATATCCTTGATCTGTTCCGTTAATCGCATCCAATCCAAACACTGAGATGAAAAGAATCCCTGTCATCCTGGCACTGACCCTGGCCCTTTTCGTTGGCTCAGGCATCCTTTGCCGCAGTGCTGAGATCCAGCATGTCGATCCGCCTTTCTGGTGGGTCGGAATGAAGAACACCACCCTGCAGATCCTCCTTCACGGGCCGAAGATTGCAGAGAATGACGTCACGGTCAAGTACGGCGGCGTTTCCGTCAAGGATGTCGTCAAGACCGAGAACCCGAACTACATCTTCCTCTACCTCGACATCTCCTCGAAGGCCAAGCCGGGCAAGATGGACATCACCCTCTCCGGCAAGGACGGCAAGACCGTGTATTCCTACGAACTGAAGGAGCGCAGCAAGAAACCCGGCGCCCAAGGATTCACGACGGAAGACGTACTCTATCTGATCACCCCGGACCGCTTCGCCGACGGCAATACGGCGAACAACGACCTGGAAGGCGCACGTGCCGACCGCAGCCGCGCCGGAGGCCGTCACGGCGGTGACATCAAGGGCGTGCTGGACCACCTGGACTATATCCAGGACCTCGGCATGACCACCATCTGGCTCAACCCGGTCCAGAAGAATTCCGCCAACTCCTACCACGGCTACGCCATCACGGACTACTATGACATCGATCCGCGCTTCGGCACCATGGAAGAGTACATCGAGTTTGTCGACAAGACCCATGCACGCGGCATGAAGGTGGTCATGGACATGATCTTCAACCACTGCGGCAGCAGCCACTGGTGGATGCAGGACCTGCCGACCGGCGACTGGCTGAACTTCAACAACAAGTTCGTCGCGACCAGCCACAACAAGTGGACGGCCGTCGATCCGCACGCCGCCCCCTCCGAGCGCCGGCTCTTCGTGGACGGCTGGTTCAACCAGGGCATGCCGGACCTCAACCAGAAGAATCCGCTGGTGGCCGACTACCTGATCCAGAACTGCATCTGGTGGATCGAATACGCCCGCATCGACGGCGTGCGCCAGGACACCCATCCGTACATGGACCCGCTCTTCGGCTCCCGCTGGTGCAAGGAAACCCTGGAAGAGTATCCGGACTTCAACATCACCGGCGAGACCTGGTATCCGATCGGCTCCGGCTTCCCGGCCTGGTGGCAGGCAGGTTCCGTCCTGAACCCCGAATGGAACTCCTACCTGAAGACCGTCATGGACTTCAACCTGGTCTTCCTCGCCCCGGACGCCTTCACCGATCCGAACAACCCCGCCGACGGCGCAGCCACCGGCCTGTTCAACATCTATGTGTCCATGGCGAACGACCGGCTCTATGCCGACACGGACAACATCCTCGTCTTCCTGGACAACCATGACCTCGGCCGCTTCTCCCGCAAGGAGGACGTGGGCCTGAACCGCTACAAGCAAGGCATCGCGTTCCTGCTGACCACCCGCGGCATCCCGCAGGTCTATTACGGGACGGAACTGCTTTTCAAGGCCACCAAGCAGCAGGGTGACGGTGCGATCCGCATCGACATGCCGGGCGGCTTCCCGGGCGACACCCGCAGCGTCTTCACGCGCAGCGGCCGTACCGCCGAGGAGAACGAGGCCTACGACTACATGCAGAAGATCCTCCGCTGGCGCAAGACCTCCGATGCCGTCCAGCACGGCAAGCTCATCCAGTACGCCCCGCTCCGCGAGCATGGCGACTGCTATGTCTACGCCCGCATCAAGGATGACAAGGTCGTCCTGGTGGTCCTCAACGGTTCCGACCGTGACGTGGACATCGCCATGAGCCGCTACAGCGACGTGGTCGGCAGTTACACTTCCGGCAAGGATGTGATTACCGGCGAGGTCATCAACCTCAGCAACAAGCTCCATGTCCCGGCCCGCGGCACCTACATCCTCGACCTGTTCTCCCCGGAACTGACGGTCGTGCCCGGCTCCGACATCCCGGCGCCCCCGTACGCCGCTTTCTCCGAAGGCCTGATCGACAAGATCCAGCCGCAGGGTTGGCTCAAGGAGATCCTCCAGCGCCAGGCCGACGGCCTGACCGGCCATCCGGAGGCGATGGCCTATCCGTACAACTCCGTACTCTGGGCAGGCAAACTGGAGCGGGATTCTGAATCCCGCGGCGCCGACTGGTGGCGTTTCGAGCAGACCGCCTATTACCTGGACGGCCTGACACGTTTGGGTTTCCTCCTGGATGACAAGAAGTTCCTGGATGTCTGGCAGCAGAATATCGACTATGTCCTGAACAATCCCCTTCCGTTCAAGAAAGGTACTCCGCCCGATCCGGCGACCCAGCAGCAAGGCCGCAGGGGCCAGGGTGGCCAGGGCGGTCCCGGCGGCTTCCAGAACATGTCGCCCGAGCAGATCCAGCAGATGATGCAGAACATGACCCCGGAGCAGCGCCAGCAGATGATGCAGCGCATGCAGCAGGGGCAGAATCCGCAGGCACAGGGCCAGCGGCCGCAGCGCCAGGGCAACGTCGAGGACTTCAACGCCCAGGTGTCCGCCGATCCGCGCGCCCAGCAGCGTGCCCAGCAGCAGGCCGAGCGCCGTGCCAAGCAGCAGCGCATCGCCGCAGCCGACCGTCCGGAAGGCCGTCTCGGTCCCGAGACCGGTTCGATGGCATGGCCGTGGGCCGTCTTCTTCCGCGCCGTCAAGGCCTACTATGAGGCCACCGGCGATCCGCGCATCCCGGCAGCGCTCGAGAAGAACTATCTCTCCTACACCGTCGAGGAACTGGGCATGAACCGCTTCGTCGTCAATGTCGAAGGCATGCTCTGGACCTATTCCATCACCAAGAACCCCGAACTGCTCGAACGCGCCGTCAAGGCATGGGACGAGAACGCTTCCGACATGACCCAGGCTACCGCACTGGACGACAGCGAGTTCCACATGCACGGCGTCACGATGAACGAACTCCTCAAGATTCCGCTCATCCTCTACTCCTACACCGGTGACGAGAAATACCTCAAGGCCGCCCTGCACGCCGAGGCCAAGATGGAAGGCCCGAACATGCTGATCGACGGCATCAACTCCTCCACGGAAGCCCTGAACGGGAACGACCCGCTCGCCAGCCACGAAACCTGCGACGTGTCCGACTACACCTGGACCATGGGTTACTACCTGATGACCACCGGCGACGGCCAGTGGGCCGACCGCATCGAGAAGGGCATCTTCAACGGCGGCCTGGGTTCCATCACGAAGGACTTCAGGACCATGCAGTACTTCTCCTGCCCGAACCAGGTCATCGCGACCGGCAACTCCAACCACAACGGCTTCAAGCACGGCCTCACCTGGATGGCCTACCGTCCGATCCACGAGACCGAATGCTGCATCGGCAACCTCCACCGCTACATGCCCAACTACGTGGCCCGCATGTGGCTGCGCGACAAGAAGGGCAACCCGGTGGCCGCCCTCTACGGCCCATCCTCCGTGGAATATGACCTCGGTGGCGGCATAACCGTCAAGATCGAGGAGAAGACCAACTACCCGTTCGAGGAGCAGGTCCGCTTCGAATTCTCCTTCTTCGAGAACGGCAAGGCCTCCAACAAGTCCTACGACATGGACTTCACCTACCGCATCCCCGGATGGTGCAAGGCGGAGAAAGCCGGCTTCAAGACCGTCAGCAAGGCCTGGAAGACCGGTGACACCTTCACCGTGAACCTCCCGATGGAGATCGAGGTCGTCGACAATGCCGTCGCAGGCACCTCCGTCCAGCGCGGTCCGATCGTCTACACCTACGCCGTTCCGGTCAACCAGCAGGAAGACCCCGAAATCTACAGCAACATGGCCGGCAAGGTTTCCGCCAATCCGGATTTCAAGAACTGGAGCATGAAGCCCGCCGGAAAATGGAACTATGCCCTGGTCAAGAACCAGCTGGGCAACCTCAAGGCCGAGAAGACCGGCGCCTCCGGTTTCCCGTTCGACCTGCAGAACGTTCCGATGAAGATCCGCGTCCCTGTGGTCGGCGTCAAAGGCTGGACCTTGCAGGAAGACCGCTATACCCCTGCCCTCCCGGAGAAAGTCGAAGCCGAAGGCGGGATCCAGTACATCGACCTGGTCCCCTACGGCAGCACGACGCTCCGCCTGACCATTTTCCCGACCGTTGAAAAATAATTAACTACCAGCATAATGAAACGTTTCTTCGCAATCTTGTCGTGTGCGGTCTTCACCCTGGCCTGCGCGCAGTTCAAGCCCGCCGACGTGCCGGATGCACCGGACGGAGCCATCGCCCATGTGGAACCCCTCTCCTGGTGGACCGGGATGAAATGCCCGCTCCAGCTGCTCGTGAACGGCCCTGACATCGCCGCCTGGGATGTCAAGATCGAAGGGGGCAGCGGTGTCAAGGTCACGGCCGTCCACAAGGCCGAAAGCCCCAATTACATCTTCGTGGACGTCGCCGTCCCGGCCTCCGCGAAGACCGGAACCTACTGGCTCGTCTTCAGCAAGGACGGCCAGTCCTTCAAGCAGCCGTATGAGATCGCCGCGCGCCGCAAAGGCTCCGCGGACCGGCTCAGTTATGACACGTCCGACCTGATCTACCTGATCATGCCGGACCGCTTCTCCAACGGCGACCCGTCCAACGACAGCACGCCCGACACCGAGGAGAAGGCCGACCGTTCTGTCACCGGAAGCCGCCACGGCGGTGACCTGCAGGGCATCATCAACCACCTGGACTACATCGCCGACCTCGGCGCAACCGCCATCTGGAACACCCCGCTCCTGCTCGACAACGACCGTCGCAGTTCCTACCACGGCTATGCCGCCGCGGACTATTACAAGATCGATCCCCGTTTCGGCGACAACGACCTCTTCAAGACTTTCGTCGCCAAGGCGCATGAAAAGGGCCTGAAGGTCATCATGGACATCGTCACCAACCACAGCGGCACGACGACCCACTGGTGGGCGAAGGACCTGCCGTTCCAGGACTGGATCCACCAGTTCCCGGAATATACGCGTTCCAACGTCACCTTCTCCACCCTCACCGACCCGCACGCCTCCAAGCGTGACGCCTACCTGATGGATAGCGGCTGGTTCACCGGCGGAATGGCTGACATGAACCTCGACAACCCGTTCCTGCTCAAATACTTCCAGCAGTGGGCGATCTGGTGGATCGAATTCTCCGACCTGGACGGCTTCCGTGTCGACACCTATCCGTACAACGAGAAGTATCCGATGGCCCAGTGGAACAAGGCCGTGACCGACGAGTACCCGAATTTCAACATCGTGGGCGAATGCTGGATCGGCAATCCTGCCTCCATCGCCTACTGGCAGAAGGACAACCCGAACTCCGACGGCTTCAACTCCGAACTTCCGTCCATCATGGACTTCCCGATGATGAGCGCGGCCAACAACGTCTTCGGTGCGCCCCAGCCCGGCCGTGCCCAGGCCCCTCAGGGTGGCCGTGGCGGCGGAAGCAGCGCCCGTCCCCTGTATGACAACCTGGCGCAGGACTACCTCTACCATGACCTGAGCCACATCATGATCTTCCCCAGCAACCATGACACCCGCCGTGTCGGCGACATCGTCGGCAAGGATCCGGCGCGTTTCAAGGCCCTGATGGCCTACTATGCGACTACCCGCGGTATCCTGCAGATCTTCTCCGGAGACGAGATGATGTTCTCCGCCGCCGACCTCCGCGCCGGGGATCCGGGCCTGCGTGTCGACTTCCCGGGCGGCTGGGAAGGCGATCCCTTCAACTTCTTCACGGATGAAGGCCGCGCCGCCGCCGACGTGGACTTCGACGGAGAGCCGATCGAGAAGGGCATGCGCAAGGAACTGTTCGACTATTGCCGGAAACTGTTTCAGTGGCGCAAGAACGCCGACGTGATCCACAACGGAAAGACCATGCAGTTCATCCCCACGCGGGCCGGATACGCTTATTTCCGCTACAATGACAAGGATACCGTTTTTGTCTTCGTCAATCCGTCCGCGACCGAATCTTCCCGCATCCCGTGGAGCGACTATGCCGAGATCGCGGAAGGACTGGGAACCGGCACGAACGTGATCACCGGCGAGAAGGTCACCATTTCCAATGAAACCGAAGTTCCTCCGATGACGACCCTCGTCGTCGAATACAAGAAGTAACATGAAGAAAGTATTGCTGCTCGCCGCCTTGCTGGCGGCCGCCCTTACGGGATGGGCCAAGAATGACCCCGTCGCACCCGCAGAGGCCCAGGTCGTCGTCGGAAACGCCCGGTTTACCGTCCTGACCGACCGCCTGATCCGCATGGAATGGTCCGAAAACGGAACCTTCGAAGACCATGCGACCCTCGCCATCGTCAACCGCCGTCTTCCCTCCGTCCCGAAATTCACGGCCACACGGAGCGGCAACGGCGTCGTCATCCGCACCAATGCCGTCACCCTGACCTACAAGGGCGGCAAGTTCGCGGCGGACAACCTCTCCGCTTCCTTCAAGATGGGCGGGAAAACCGTCAACTGGCATTATGGACAGGAAGACAAAGGCAACCTGATGGGAACCGCGCGTACCCTCGACCAGTGCACCGGACCGGACCACATCAACAACAACGACCCGATGGAGACCGGCGTCATCTCCCGCGACGGCTGGGCCATCGTCGATGAAAGCAAGCGCCATATCTTCGTGCCGGACAACTCCGACTGGAAAGAATGGGTCGCCGTCCGTCCCGAAGGCGATGTCCTCGACCTCTACCTCTTTGCCTACGGACATGACTACAAGACGGCCATCTCCGACTTCACCAAAGTCGCCGGTAAGATTCCCCTGCCGCCGAAATATGTCTTCGGCTACTGGTGGAGCCGTTACTGGGCCTACACCGACGAGGAATTCGTCGCCCTGGGCAAGGAATTCCGCGACCGGAAGATCCCGATCGACGTGATGATCATCGACATGGACTGGCACCAGACCTGGCAGACCACGTCCCGCCGCCTCCGCCGCGACGAGACCGGCCAGAATGTCGGCTGGACCGGCTATTCCTGGAACCGTGACCTCATCAACGATCCGGAAGGCTTCCTGGGCGAACTCCACAGCATGAAACTCAAGACCGCCCTTAACCTCCACCCGGCTTCCGGCATCGTCGCCCGCGAGGACGCCTACCCGGCCTTCGTAAAAGATTATCTCTCCCGCACCGACGACTATGACGGACCGGAAGGCTATATCTACAAGGGTGGCGAAGAGCAGGCCAACGGCAACATCGCCCGGAAAGGCTACCATGCCCCGGTCCCGTTCCGCATGGACCAGGTCGCCTGGGCGGACGCCTATTTCAACTCCGTCCTTCATCCGATCGAGAAGCAGGGCGTCGACTTCTGGTGGCTTGACTGGCAGCAGTTCAAGGAAAGCAGGTATGTCCCGGGCCTGAGCAACACTTTCTGGCTCAACCATACCTTCTTCAATGACAAGGTGCGCCGCAACGTCGGCAACGCACCTGAAGATTCCGAGCGTCCGATGACCTACCACCGCTGGGGCGGACTGGGCAGCCACCGCTACCCGCTCGGCTTCTCCGGCGACACCCACATCCGCTGGGAAGTCCTCGGTTTCCTGCCGTATTTCACCGCCACCGCTTCCAACGTCGGCTACGGCTACTGGGGCCATGACCTCGGCGGCCACATGCAGCGCGGCCAGATCCCTACGGATCCGGAACTCTACACCCGCTGGCTCCAGTACGGTGTGTTCTCCCCGCTGTTCAAGACCCACTGCACCAGTTCGGCCATCATCGAGCGCCGCTTCTGGGCCTTCGAAGACCATTACCAGTATATGCGCGAAGCCGACGAACTCCGCTACGCCTTGACCCCGTATATCTACGACATGGCCCGCAAGGGGTATGACACCGGCATCTCCATGTGCCGTCCGATGTACTACGAATTCCCGGAGGCCGAGAATGCCTATACCTTCAAGGAGCAGTACTATTTCGGCGACAACATCCTGGCCGCAACCGTCTGCGAGCCCATCGATTCGCTCAGCGGGAAAGCCGGACGACAGGTCTGGTTCCCCGCCGGGCACGACTGGTATGACAGGGCGCACAAGCAGGTGAGCAAGGGCGGACAGACCCGCAACCTGCAGTACACCATCGGTGAGATCTGCTGGTTCGTCAAGGCCGGCTCCATCATCCCGCTGGCACACGAAGGCATCCAGAACCTCCAGGAAAAGAGCAATGCCCTGCGCATCTACATCGCTCCGGGTACCGGCAAGAGCACCTACACCCACTACGAGGACGACGAGGTCAGCCAGGCCTATCCGGACGCCTATGCCACGACACTGATCACCAAGACCGCAACCGGTTCGGGCTGCACGGTCGACATCGCCGCCCGCCAGGGTTCCTACAAGGGCATGCCGGCGGACCGCGACCTGACCCTCGTGCTGGGCGGTCTGTCCCGCAAACCGTCTGCGACCCTCGGCGGCACCGCCTTGGAGTGCACCTATGACTCCGCCACCAAGGAGGCGACCGTCAAACTGCCGGTCCAAAGCGCAAACGCCGCTGCGAAGGTTGCGATAAAGTTCTAGAAATGAAAAGATTGACTACCCTTCTTCTGGGCGTCGCGCTGGTTCTTCCGGCCTTCGCCCAGAAGGTGGTCACATATCCGGCGATCCCGGACATGAAGACCAGCACCGACTATTCGCTCACCGCCGGCGGCCAGTCCGTCTGGGTCGAGCAGGTCGGACCGGACGGCATGGAAGGCCTCCATGTCGCGAACTTCTCCTGCGAGGGTCCGCAGACCATCGTCATCGAGGCACCCGCGGCCATCAAGGAGTACAGCATCCAGCCGGCCAGCGCAGGCATCAAGGCCTCCGTCAAGAAAAACCGGCTGACCTTCAAGATCGACGGTCCGCGCCAACTGTATATCCGGATCGACGGACGGCCCTACCTGGCCCTGTTCGCCAATCCGCTCGAGACGGAGGTTCCCGCCCCCGACGCTCCGGGCGTGCGGTATTTCGGCCCGGGCGTCCATGAGGCCGGCCGGATCACCCTGGAAGACAACATGACCGTCTATATCGCCGGCGGCGCCCTGGTCAACGGCAATTTCAACGGGAAGGGCAAGAACGTCAAGATCCTGGGACGCGGTTCCCTGGGCGGTAACCTCAGCGTCAACGGCTGCGAGAACCTGACCGTGGACGGCATCTTCATGCGCAGCACCCGCGGCTGGACCAACACCGTGACCAACAGCGTCAATACCGTCTACCGCAACGTCAAGGTCTTCTCCCATACGGGCACCTGGGGCCTGGACGGCATCAACCCGGTATCCAGCAAGGGCTTCCTCATCGAAAACTGCTTCATCCGCACCCGGGACGACTGCATCGCGGTCAAGGCGAACGGCAATCCGGACAACTTCGACCTCAGCTGCCGGGACGTCACCGTCCGCGGCTGCCTGCTGGTCGGCTGGGACCACGCCGACGGCATGACCCTGGGCTTCGAACTGAACGGCGGCGTCGTGGAGAACATCCGCATGGTGGACTGTGACGTCCTGCGCGCCCGCGGCTCCGGCCGCACCGGCGGCCACGCGGCCTTCAGCATCGTCTGCGACGGTCCGTCCGAAGTCCGGAACATCACCTTCGAAGACATCCGGGTCGAATCCGACATCGAATACAAGAACCTCGAGATCATCCTCACCGAAGGAGAACGCTACGGCAACGGCCGCATGGGTTCGGTCAAGGGCGTCCTTCTCAAGAACGTCCGCTGGGCGAACGCCGTCAAGCCGCTCGCCATCGTCGGCCATCCCACCCGCTTCGTCGAGGACGTCACCTTCGACAACTGCTATGTCGGCGGCAAGCGGCTGACCAGCCTGAAGGACGCCGATTTCCAGGCGGAATATGTCAAGGGGCTGACCTTCATCCCCGGCGGTCCTGCCGTCGTGGAACGCCATCCCGCCGAACCTCCGGCAGGACGTGTCCCCGGCCAGCGCAACGTCCAGGGACAAGGCCGGCAGCAGGGCCAGGGCCAGCAGGCCGCCCAGCTCCAGGGATCCTACCTTCCTGACGGTGCCTTCGAGAGCAAGCATCTCGGCAAGACCGTCCATTACACCGTCTACCTGCCGAAGGGCTTCGCCACTTCCGGCAAGTCCTATCCGATCCTCTATCTCCTTCACGGAGCCGGCGGAGACCATGGGAGCTGGCAGAAAGACGCCCGGTTCAGCCAGGTTGCCGACCGGATGATCGCAGCCGGGCAGATCCCGGAAATGGTCATCGTATGCCCGGAAGGATTCCGGCACGCCTTCGTCAATTCTTTCGAGGGGGATGCTCCCTATGAAGATTTCTTCATCCAGGAGTTCATGCCTTTCATCGAAAAGGAATACCGTATCATCCAGGACAAGGGACACCGCGCCATCTCCGGCCTGTCCATGGGCGGCTACGGCTCGCTCTACCACTCCCTGAAGCATCCGGACCTCTTCGGTTCCTGCTTTGCCATGAGCCCGGCCACCAGCGCCTCCTCCTTCCGGAGAGCAGAGGGGACGACGCTCACCGACGCCGAACGCACCTACCTCCGGGAGCACAGCATCGCCGACATCGTCCGCGACCTGAAACTTGTCAAGAACGAGAAGGGCGAAGTCATCGGACAGCCCCGGCTCTTCATGGAGATCGGGGATGACGACTTCCTGCTGCTGAACGACTTCGAAGTCGTCAAGGCGCTCCGGGAGACCGGCATTCCCCATCAGTTCCGTGTCCGGGACGGAGCCCATACATGGGATTTCTGGCGGGAGACCCTCCCGTCCGCCCTGACCTGGATCAGCGAAATGTTCAGGGCCAATCCTGTTCATTAGATTGTAGTTATGAACCGGTTGCCGTCCGATGTGAATCGGGCGGCAAATCGTATTTACCCGTCTCCCCGGTCATCCTCCGATTTCGCCCGTTCAGAGAGAAATCAAATTGTTTTATTTTATTTTCGTCCCTGTTTTTCTATATTTGTATAGTGCCGTTTCCGTCAATTTCCGAGCGAGAAGGACCTGTCATGAAGCACCTCAATGAATACGGTATCATCCTGATATTCGCCCTGCTGCACGCCGCCGTGTCGCTGGTCGCCCGCTTTGTCGGCTTCAATGAATTGCTGGTCCTTACCCTCCTGACCATGATCATGTCCATCATCCTTTCCCTGCGGAAAGACATGAGCATCATCTTCATGGTCCTGGCGGTCCTCCTGATCACCTTCATCGGCAAATGGATCGGCGAACAGATCGGCGTATTCGTCCGCGCCCATGTCTTCCCGCCCGTCCCGATCCGCCACTACATCGCTGGTCCGGTCTGCAATTTCGTCACCACCTGGATCCTCGGCCTCGGGCAGGTCGGCTGCGCCGCCCTGGTCCGCAACACCCCGTTCCATCGGAAAACCGACTCCAGCAATCCCATCTGGCTCATCGTCGCTTTCGCCACGGTGATGATCGTCCGGATGGCCATGCTGCTCAATTCCTCCGATACGTTCCTCAACGAAAACGTGACCCTGAATCTGGTCATCGATTACGGCTGCACCATCGCCGCCATCCTCTTGATGGCCCAGTATGTCCTGTCCGCCCGGCGCGATGTCCGTTCCGAGCAGCGGAAACGGCATGAGGCCCAGTACAGTTACCTGCGCCTCAAGCAACAGATCGAACCGCATTTCCTGTTCAACAGCCTCAACACCCTCGGCAACATCGTGGAAACCGACCGGAAGGACCAGGCCATCCAGTATATCCGGAAACTGTCCGGCGTTTACCGCTACCTCCTGGACAAGGAACAAAGGCCCACGGTCCTCCTGGAGGAGGAACTGCATTTCATGGAAATGTACGCCGACCTGATCAAGGTCCGCTATCCGAAAGGAATCGAATGGGAAGAAAGCATTTCCGAAGAAGCCGCCGCCCGGCGGAAAATCATTCCCTGCTCCCTCCAGCTGCTGGTGGAGAACGCCATCAAGCACAATTCCTTCACGGCGGACTCCCCGCTCCGGATCCAGATCCGGACAACGGACGACTATGTCGAAGTCCGCAACAACCGGCAGCCCAAACTGAATACCCATCCATCGACCGGAAACGGCCAGAAATATATCCGCGAGCGCTACCATGACGAGATCGGAAAAGAGATCGTCGTCCTGGAAGAGCCCGGCACCTACACCGTCAAACTTCCGTTGATCTGACATGAGAGCCCTGATCGTAGAAGATGAAAAACCGGCACAGGAAGCCCTCATCCGCATCATCGGAAGGGTCTTCCCGGACATGGAGATAGCCGCCGTCACCGAAACCGTCCGCGATACGCTCGCATGGCTCCGGACGCCGGGCCATGCGCCGGACATCATCTTCATGGACGTGGAACTGACGGACGGGAACTGCTTCGAAATTTTCCGGCAGGAACCCATCCAGACAAAGGTCATCATGACCACGGCTTATGACAAATATGCCATCAAGGCCTTCGAGACCGGCAGCGTGGACTATCTGCTCAAGCCCGTGGAAGACGACGCGCTCCGGCGGGCCGTCAACCGTGTCCGCGCCCGTTCGGAGGGCGACGGCATCCGCGACCTGATCGACCACGTGCAGAACCTGGCCCAGACCCGGAAAACGGAGGATTCACCGTACCGGAAACGCTTCATGATCCATGTCGGAAAGGAAATCATCCCCGTCTCCACGGAAGACATCGCTTTCTTTTATGTGGAAGGCAAGGACCGGTACCTTGTCCGGAAAGACGGGATCCCCTTCTACTTCGACCTGCAGATGGAAGCCGTGCTGGAAGAACTGGACCCGCAGCTCTTTTTCCGCGTATCCCGCAATTACATCGTCTCCCTCAAGGCCATCCAGGGATTCGAACACATTGCCGGCAGCCGGCTGAAAATCCACCTTGTCCCTCCGCTCAAGACGGAGATCCTCGTCGCCCGTTCCCGCGTGCGGGAATTCAAGGACTGGATCTCCTGATATCATTTTGACACTAAAACCCATTTGTATATGAAACACATCTTACGTTCTTTCCTGCTCGCCGTCGCACTGATGGCAGCCCTGGCACCGGCCGGTGCCCGCTCCAAGAAAAAAGCGGCGGACACGCCGCCGGTCAAATACGTCTTCTACATGATCGGCGACGGCATGGGCATCAACGAGGTCGTCGCCACCGAGCAGTACAATGCCGCGACCGGCTACGGCCCCGCCAGCATCAACTTCTTCCACTTCCCTGTCCGGAACTTCATCTCGACCGTCTCCGCCTCCTCCCTGGTCACGGACTCCGCCGCCGGCGGCACTGCGCTCGCGACCGGTGTCAAGACCTATAACAATGCGGTCGGCGTAGACATGGACGGCAAACCGGTCTCGAACCTGGTAGAATGGGCCAAAGCCGCCGGCTATGGCACCGGCATCGCGACCAGCGTGGGTGTCAACCATGCCACGCCGGCCTGCTTCACCGCCCATACCGCCCAGCGCGGCAGTTATGAAGAGATCGCCTTCCAGTACCTCACCGCCCCCATCGACTTCGCCGCCGGCGCCGGTTTCCTCACCGAACGCCGCACCGGCCATGACAGCGCGTTCTTCGAGACCGAGGCCCGGGGTGTCGGCATCAAGGTCTTCCACGGCCCGGCCGCTTTCAAGGGCATCGAAAACGAGAAAGGACGTGTCCTCTGCCTCAGCGGAAAGACCGAAGGGGAACTTCCTTATGCCATCGACCGCAAGGATGACGATACCAAACTGTCTGATTTCGTCGAGGCAGGTATCGCCTATCTGGATGCGAATTTCGGTGACAAGGGCTTCTTCTTCATGGTCGAAGGCGGCAAGATCGACTACGGCGGCCATGCCGATGACGGCGCCGCCTGCTTCCAGGAACTCACCGACTTCGCGAACGCCATCGATGTCGTCCTCGCCTTCCAGGCGAAGCATCCGGACGAGACCCTGATCGTCATCACCGCCGACCATGAGACCGGCGGACTCCAGCTGGGCTCCGGCCAGTATGAGATGCATCCGGACCTGCTGGGCCACCAGAAGATGTCCACCAACGCACTGACGGCCAAGTTCCGCTCCACCTTCTTCCCGCAGCAGCCGCAGGGCGGCCGCGGCCAGGGCCAGGGCCGTCCGCAGGGTCAGCAGGGCCAGCAGGGCGCCCGTCCGCCTTTCGCCGCCCAGCAGGAATACACCCCTCCGACCTGGGACCAGATCAAGGATTTCTTCCGCGAGAACCTCGGACTCTGGGGACCTGTCACCGTCAGCGAACGCCAGGAAGCCGCGCTTAAGGAGACCTATGACCGCACCTTCGGCGTCGGCGGCGACCGGGAGAACAACGTCGCCAACCTGTATGCCGTCAACACCCGCCTCGTGGCCGAAGCGGTCGATGTCCTGAACAAGGCCGCCGGCTTCCAGTGGAGCCACGGCGCCCACACCGGGTCTCCGGTCGGCCTGTATGCCAAGGGCAAGTGCGAGGAAGCCTTCATCCCCGTGGAGGACAACGCGCAGATCGCCCCGATCATCGCCACCGTGGCCGGCTACAAACGCTAGCCCGCAACCCATTACAGGAAGGCCCCGGATCCTTGGCTGGATCCGGGGCCTTCTGCATTCGCGGTCGTTTCAGACTATTCGTAGTTCGGGTTCTGCTTGAGGTTCGGGTTGTACCGGACATCGTCCTGCGGGATCGGGTACAGGTTGTACTTGTCATCCACGTCGGCAATGCCATAGTAGTTGCCATTGGCGTTCGGCATGTAGCCCTTGAAATCCCAGGAGTAGTTGTTGGTGTAGCAGTCGAACCGGATGAGGTCGGACCGGCGCCAGTTCTCGCTCCAGAGTTCACGGGAACGCTCGTCCAGCAGCCAGCGGTATGTCAGTTCGCCCAGGGTGATATCGCCGTCGGCGTTGTGCTTGTCTGCCTGCAGGTACTTGCCGGAGCAGTAGGCGCGCTGGCGCACTTCGTTGACATAGCCCAGGGCTTCCGCATTCGCGGTACCGCCATTGCCGCGCATGATCGCCTCTGCAGCCATCAGATAGACGTCTGCCAGACGCATGACCGGGAAGCCGACGTTGGAGTACCGGGAAGGCTCACGGACCACACGGTCTTTCATGACGTTGCGCCACTTGGTATAGAGTGCGCCATAAGGAGCGGAACCCTTGACCTTGGTGTTGGTCGGATCATTGCCTTCTTCGTAGAGTTCCTTGACAAGCGGGGCATTCTTGCCGTCAAGCTTGCCTTCGGTCTCCGGACCCATGAACAGGAGGGCGCGGTGGTCCTTCTTCTGGTCGCCCCAAGGATCGGCATAGTGGAAGTCACGGTCTTCCTCGGCAAATTTCTCGACGAACACCTGGCGCATGCAATGGTTGCCGCCCCACTGCTCGGTGATGCCGAAGTCCAGGCCGGTGCCGGAGGCGATCATCGCGGAATGCAGGTTGGCCTTGATCAGGTAGTTGGTGCTGCCGGAACCGTTGACATGGTCGGTATCGGAGGCCAGGCCCCAGATGATTTCCTTGGACGTGTTGTTGTCCGCCAGGAAGTTCTCGATGTAGTTCGGAGCCAGGGAGAAAGCGCCGCTGTTGATGATCTTCTTGCAGTAGTCGAGGGCCTTGCCGTAGTCGGTGTTCGTGCCGGCATAGACATGGCAGCCGAGGTAGATGCGGGCGAGCAGGAACTGGGCGGAAGCCGCGTTGGCACGGCCCCAGACCCGCTGGTTGGCAGGCATCAGGTCGTTCTGGATCTCCTCCAGTTCGGTGGTCAGCCAGGAATAGAGTTCCTTGCGGGTCCACTGCACCGGATAGGCACCGTTCGGAGAGGTCTCGTCGACGAAGCCGACATCGCCGAAGCTGTCCATCAGGATGTAGTACATGTAGGCGCGGATGAACCGGGCCTCCGCACGCCAGTAGCCGACCTCGTTCTTGCAGGCGTCATAGACACCGTTGTCCTTGAGCTGGCTTTCCGTCGTACGGCGGAGCAGGTCATTGGTGTAGGAGATGATCAGGTAGCAGCGGTAGTACAGCCACATCGGGAACTGCGTACCGGGTTCCCAGTTCATCGCCGTCGCGTTGCGCAGGCCGTAACCGGAACCGGAGCGGTTGTACATTTCATCGGAAGGGGCCTCCTGGGACCAGTAGAGGGCACGCAGGAAGGTCGAACGGCCGGCATCCCAGCCGGACAGGTCGTTGCCGCCGTTGCTGCCTCCCTGGGACTCGCACACCATGGCCAGGTAGCATTTGAGGAAGAAGCCGTGGTAGCCCTCATAAGTCGAGAACACTTCGTTCTCGGAAAGCGCAGCTTCGGACTCCGGGAAGAGGTCCAGGTTCTCGCAGGAAACGGTCAGGAGAAGCGCTGCGGCGCAAATGGCATAAAATATCTTTTTCATGACGGTCTTCTGGTTAAAATTCGATGTTCAGGGAAAGCATGGCGATACGCGGACGCGGGGTCGAGGAGGAATCCATGCCGCCGAAGACTTCCGGATCGATGCCCGGGTAGTTGGTGATCGTGAAGACGTTCTGGAGACCGAGCGCCACGCGGCAGCTGCGGAACCAGCGGGTCTTGTTGAAGGTGTAACCGGCCACGATGCTGTCGAGCTTGAAGTAGTCGCCCTTGTAGAGCCAGTAGTCAGACTCGTAGTGTTCGATGGACCAGTCGGGGATCACGCCCTTGAAGGTGTTGGTCGGGTAGTTGTTGTACTGGCTGTAGAAGGAATAGTCGCAGCCGCCGTACATGGTCTCCCAGAACACATACTGGCCGAAGCCGTAGTGGGAGTTGATGCCGAAGTCCCAGTTCTTGTACTTGAGCTGGGAAGTGAGACCGCCGTAGAACGGGACGAGGCCGCTGCGGTCCTTGCCCTCCATCCAGCGGGCGGAGTCGGAAGTGGTGTCGGTCAGGTATTCCTGGGATTCCGGATCGTTGGGATCGTAGGCCGGATTGTACCATTTCTCGACGGCCTTTCCGTCTTCATAGACCTGCTTGGCCAGGTAGAAGGTCTGCGGCTTGTGGCCGACCTTGTTGACCCGCATGTACCGGCTGGAATTGCCGATGGTGATGTAGGCGTCAGGATCCTCGTAAGCCGTCAGGGATTCAATGCGGGCATCGTTCCAGGCGAAGTTGGTGTTGATGGTCCAGTACAGGTCGCGGGTGCTGACCGGCACGAAGCTCAGGGAAAGTTCGAAACCGCGGCTGGACATCTCGCCGATGTTCTGGTCGAGGGCGTTGGAGAAGTTGGAGCCGGCCGGAACCATGACCGAGTTCATCAGCAGGTTGTCGGTCCAGCGGTAATAGTATTCCATGCTGCCGCTGACGCGGTTCTTCCAGAAGCCGAAGTCGAGACCGATGTTCTTGGTCGTGGTGACCTCCCACTGGATGGTACGGTCGAAGGCGGTCGGCCGGTAGGCGTTGTACCAGGTACCGTTGTCCAGGTAGGAGTGGTTGTCGTCGGAGACATAGTAACTGGCCTGGTAGGCATAGCGGGTACCGATATCCTGCTGGCCGGTCTTGCCGTAACTGGCGCGGAGCTTGAGTTCATTGATGAAACCGAGGTTCTTGATGAACGGTTCCTTGTCAAGCTTCCAGGCGATGGCCGCGGACGGGAAGTAGCCCCAGCGGGTTTCCGGCGCGAAACGCGAGGAGGCATCGGCACGCATCGTGAACGTGAACAGGTACTTCTCGTTGAAGATGTAGTTCAGGCGGCCGAACCAGGAGGCGAGGCGGAGTTCGCTCTGGCTCTTGGACTCGAGGCTGTTCTCAACCTGGTCGCCGTCGTTGTAGAAGGAGGCGGAACTGTAGTTCTTGCCATAGTCACGCTCATACGAGTGACCGACGGTCGCATCCACGGAGTGCTTCCCGGCGAAGACATGCTTGTAGTTCAGGAAGTAGTC
>JAEEGL017375283.1_pt1 | contig 19182 bp, 19 predicted proteins | sample 9134231 | NCBI WGS metagenome assembly JAEEGL01 (sample SAMN16246548, study PRJNA631951) | gut metagenome | biome: gut microbiome; feature: rumen; material: fiber-attached | host: Bos | place: Iran: Karaj | collected 2018-10 | reverse complement strand
GCGCATTAAAAGGCGCCAGCGCAAGCCGGAACGAAAACAGAACGTCACCGAAAAAATTGAACAGCAACAACAACACAAAACCGATGATCGCGTTGATCAGCAGCTTTCCGAATATCCGCATGGGGATCGCCAGTATAAACAGGATAACGAGCAGCAAGACTACGCCGCCCCCAAATCCAGCAAACGACCATATTACATCCACTGTTTTTTCCTATATCCGACGCCGCATGCTGCGCAGCATATCCGCCTAGAAGGATGATTCCGCATCAGCGTATCTGTCCATTCCCGCGCACGACGTATTTGATCGTTGTCAGCTCCTTCAGCCCCATCGGCCCGCGCGCATGCAGTTTTTGCGTGCTGATTCCGATCTCCGCGCCAAACCCGAACTCTTCGCCGTCCGTGAAACGCGTAGATGCATTCACATATACGGCAGCCGCATCCACCTCGTTCAGGAAACGTTCGGTGTTCTCGTAATCGCGGGTTACGATGCATTCGCTATGTCCCGTGCCGTATTTCGTGATATGCGCAATCGCTTCATCCAAACTCTTTACGACGCGCACCGCTAGAATATAATCAAGATATTCCGTTTCCCAGTCCTTTTCCGTCGCTGCTTCCGCCTGCGGCAGTATTTTCAGCGCCTGTGGGCAGCAGCGAAAGACGACATGTTTTTCAGCCAGACGGCCGAAAATTTTCGGCAGCGCAATTGCTGCGATATCTTCATGTACAAGCAACGTTTCCATCGCGTTGCAAACGCTCGGTCTCGAACATTTCGCATTCCAAACGATCTCGGTCGCCATATCAATGTCGGCAGTCGCATCGATAAATGTATGGCAGTTACCCACACCTGTTTCAATCACGGGCACGGTCGCGTTTTTTACCACCGTCTGTATCAGCGACGCGCCGCCGCGGGGAATCAAAACGTCGATCAGGCCGTTCATCGTCATCATTTCCGCTGCGCCCGCGCGCGACGTATCCTCCAGCATCTGAATAGTTCCCTGCGGGAGACCATGCGCATATGCGGCCTCCGCCATGATACGCGCCACTGCGATGTTGGATCTTATGGCATCCGATCCGCCACGCAGAACACATGCGTTGCCGGATTTTATGCACAAACCTATCGCGTCGGCGGTAACGTTGGGACGAGCCTCATAGATCATGCCTACTACGCCCAAGGGCACCCGCCGTTTTGAAATCATCAGTCCGTTCGGGCGTTTGACCGAGAGGTCCTCGCCGCCGATCGGATCAGGCAGAGCGGCTACCTTTCTCAGCCCGTTCGCCATCGCTTCCACGCGCGCCCGCGTAAGACTGAGGCGGTCTATCATAGCGTCCGCCATTCCGCCGGAGCGCGCTTTATGTACATCCTTTTCGTTTTCAGATATAATCTCATCCGCATGCTTTAACAGCGCATCCGCCATCGCATGCAGTGCGTCATCCTTTGTCGGCGTATTGAGCGTCATCAGCTTGTAAGACGCTTCTTTCGCCATTTGAGCCTGCTCACGTATAGTCATGATAACGCCTCCGTAAAATTTTATAGTTCATTATACTACGTAACGTCTGAAAAAGAAAGGCGCTCTTCCTTTTGAATAAAAAGCTCCCGCCCAACTTTGGGCAGGAGCTTCGTATGCATGCATCGATTGCATAAGTCTCTGCGCTGCAATCATTCCGTTTTTTCAGTCTCCTGTTTTTTCGCCTCGGCTGCCAGTTTTTTCTTCGCGCTCCGCTTGATCGCCGCTTTACAAATCAGCACGATGATCAGCGCAAGGACGCCCAGCACCACCAGCACCGGCAGCGCTGCAATGAAGAACACGGCAAATTCCTGGAAGAATATGCCTAAGCCGTATAACGTGCTCTGGAAACCCTCGCTGATGCGCGTGCCCACCGAATCGCCTTCCGCAGCAGCCGTCACAGGCGGTATCTCTCTTATACTTATGCTAACCGTAGCAAACGTGACGAGGTCATCCCACTGCTTCAGCTGGGTCGTCAGGCTTTCAATCTCGTAGGTCAGCCGAGAAAGCTCCGATTCCAACGCGATGATCGCATTGATGTCATCCGCCTTCGCCAGAAGCTCCAACACGCGGTCGTACTGCGTACGATAGATTGCAAGGCGCGACTCAACGTCCAAATAATTCGTCGTTACATCGTCGCTTTCCGTGCTTTCCGATATCACTGTTGCACGGCCCCGCGTGCCTTCCATAAAGGTCTCCATTTTGTCCTGAGGGATACGCACTTCAAAGCGTGCGCTGCGGCCGCTGTCACCGTACGCTTCCGGTTTGCGTCCGGAAACACTCGATGTGCCGATATATCCTCCCAGCTCATCCGCATAATTTCTGATGTATTCCAGATCAGCGTCAAAATTTCGCGTTTCCAAGCTCAAAGAAGCATTGCGGATGATCTTGCGTTGTTCGAACGCTTTGTATGTAAGCGCACTGCTCGAACCGCTCGTATTGGAGGACCAATCATCCGAATAGCTCCATCCCTCCGCATCATAATTGTATTCTTCCGGCGCTGCAGCGGGTTCTGGAACCTCGTATCCACTATCACGATAATTGTAACTGGATGCACACCCCGCGCACATTGAAACGATCACAACAGCGCATATCGCAATTAAAACCCATTTCTTCATTTTTTCTTCTCCCTTCACCCATCTTACTATCATAACGTGCCTGTCCTGGAATGGTTGCATTTTTCATTGTGTCTGTTTATAGTAAAATGTAATAAATCATTTCATTTCGGGGGACAGTATGTTGAAAGTCGTTTGTATGGGCATTTCCACTCTCGATATCTTTGTCGCGCCTGTATCCGCGCAAACGCTGCAAATACAGAAAACCCGCGTGCGGGAAATCGGTCTCGCTCCCGGCGGCGATGCGGCGAATCAGGCGATCATGCTCGCGCGGCTTGGATGCGAACCGGTACTGATCAGCCGGATAGGAAACGATGAAAGCGGCGCATATGTCCTGAACCGTCTTCAAGAGCACGGCGTAAACATTTCTCACATTGTCCGCGATGACGAACGTCCAACTGCAGCAGCCGTCGTGCTGATCGATACGCAGGGAGAACGGCACATTCTGTCCGCCGCAGGCGCTCACGCGCATTTATGCCAAGCGGATGTAAATATGCAGGCCATACGCGCCGCGCAAGCGCTAAGCATTTGCAGCCTGTTTTCACTGCCTATTCTGGAAGACAACGGCCTGGTCGAAATCCTTCGCGATGCAAAATCGCACGGCGTATTGATATTTGCCGATATGGGCACGGACAAGCGCAATCAAAAACTCGCTGGGATTCGTCCCTTTCTGCCGTACATCGATTACTTTGTGCCCAGTGAATACGACGCCCAACAACTGACCGGTCAAACCGATCACCGTGTCATCTGTGATACGCTTCAGGAGGCCGGCGCAAAACACGTGCTTTTGAAGCTCGGCGCCAAAGGATGCTACATACATGATACGAAAGAATACGTCCCCGCTCTGTCCGTTTCCGCTGTGGACACTACCGGCGCGGGCGATTGCTTTGTTGCCGCTTTTCTGTACAGTCTTCTCTCCGGCAGCGATATCCGCTTAAGCGCGCGTTACGCCTGTACGGCAGCTTCCCTAAGTACGCTTTATATGGGTGCGAATACCGCGCCGATCGACGACGCATTGGTACGGCAGCACATGATCATGCCAAATGGTTTCGACTGATTCTATATCAGTATAGCACAGAACGTACAAAGTTGCATTTTCATATCCGATTCGATGTGAGATTCCCTTAATCCCACAAAGCAGCGTCCATAAAAAACGGCCGAAAGAGTTTTCTCTTCCGGCCGGTTTTCACAATCCAATAGTGTTCCTGAAAGACCTTATGTACGCTTATTTTCTCAGGTTCAGGCTCGCGATGATCGCACGATATCTTTCAATATCTTTGTCCTTAAGATAGTTCAGCAATCCCCTGCGCTGACCGACCATTTTGAGCAGTCCGCGACGGGAATGGTGGTCCTTTTTGTGCAGCTTCAGATGCTCGTTCAGGTGATTGATGCGCGCAGTCAGCAGTGCAATCTGCACCTCGGGCGAACCGGTATCTCCATCGTGAAGTTTATACTTCTCGATGATCTCGTTTTTCTGTTCCTTCAACATGATTTGATCCTCCATTTTTTATATTCCCACAAGCAAAGTAAAACGTCGGAGTATCGTCAAACCTAGCCTGCGGTTCTCTTACATGATCTAGTTTACCATATCGTGTTTTTTTTGTAAAACCCTTTTTACACTTTCAGCACATTATGCGCATATTGCGCGTCTTTTGCGATCTGCTGTGCAAGCGCTTCTTTAGACGAAAACCTGCTTTCTCCTCGAATATACTCGATAAAATCGATCTCCATCGGCTTCCCGTATAGATCTCCGGAGAAGTCCAGCAGATGCGTTTCCACCGAAACCTTTGTGCCGTTCACGGTGGGATTGACGCCCACATTCGTCACAGCCGCATGGAAAACGCCGTCAACCTTTGCCCGGGTCACATAGACGCCGTGCTTAGGCAAAAGCTTAACCGGATCGGGCTGAATATTCGCCGTCGGGAAACCAATTTGCGTGCCGATATGCCGGTTGCCGACCACAGTGCCGCTTAGCCGATAATGCGCGCCCAGCAGCGCTGCTGCACGCGTCACATCACCATCCTGCAAGAACGCACGTATGCGGCTACTTGAGACTTCCGCCCCTAAGGCCGAAACGGGTTCCACGATATGCGTTTCAAACCCCTCTTCTCCGCCGATTTTCCTGAGTAGATCGGCGTTGCCCTTGCCCTGCGCGCCAAACGTATAATTAAATCCCGCGACCACTGCCTTTAAGCAGTACCGCTCTTGAAGCATCCGGATAAAGGCCTCCGGGGCCGTTCGTGCCATAGATGTGTCGAACGCAACCATATCTACCGCATCGACACCGGCTGCGAGCATGGCATTGCGGCGTTCGTCCGCGGTACTCAACAGCGACGGCGCATTGCCCAGCACCGACATTGGATGATTGAAAAAGGTAAAAATTACCGCGCGCCAAGCTCTCGTTTTCGCCAGAGTCAGCAGTTCGCGTATGAGTTTTTGATGTCCCAAATGCATGCCGTCAAACATGCCCAAAGCGACGGCTGTGCCAGTTTTCGTTTCCATATTGAACCTCAATCCGTATACAAATGCAGCTTCAAGCGCAGCTGCTCATTTTCGATCATGCCGATTCCCAAAAAGGCTTTTCCATAGATGCGCAGCGGTACGCTGCGCGGCGCGTCGAAATCCTGCGCGGGACAGGATAAACCGTTGCGCAGCTTATGTTCCCATTGTCCGTCACCCTGCAAATACACTTGCGGGAAAAAGCTTACCGCTGCATCCATCGGAAGCACAGTCTCAGCGAGCCGGCCTTGCGCCTTATAGGTTTCCAGTTCCGCAATCGAGAATGCGTCTTCCGCATAAAAAGGGCCGCAGGCCGTACGCAGTAAAAAAGCCATATGCGCGCAGACGCCGAGTCTCCTGCCAATATCCTCGCACAGCATGCGTATATACGTCCCGCGGGAACAGCTTACACGCAATAAGAAGCGATTTTTCGCCCTTTGATCGAGATATGAAATCTCGCTGATCGAGATGAGCCGCATCTGCTTTTCGGCGATATTCCCGCTGCGGGCAATCTCATAGAGCTTGCGTCCCCCAACTTTGAGCGCGGAGTACATCGGCACGCGTTGATTCTGTTCACCCAAAAATTCCGGCAGAACCGCCATCAACTGTTCCTTCGAGACTGTTTTATCGCTTTGGGCAATGATTTTCCCGTATGAATCTTGCGTGTCCGTACACGCACCGAACGCGATCTCGAAAACATATGTTTTTTCTTTGTCGACCAGATAATCAAAAAGCCGTGCGGCACGGCCCAGACAGACGGGCAGCACGCCGGCTGCTCCGGGATCGAGCGTCCCTGTATGGCCTACGCGCTTAATCTCGAAGAGCTTACGTATATCTACGACTACGTTGCTCGAAGTCATACCCGGCGGTTTGAGTACGTTCACAACGCCTTCAATCGGCATTTCCGAGTTCCTCCAGTGCGGCTATCGCCGCATCCACCATGGTGTTTTTTACATCAGCCATCGTGCCGACAAGGGTACAGCCTGCGGCGCGCACATGACCGCCGCCGTCAAAAGCATGTGCGATCCGCGCAACGTCAACTTTCCCTTTGGAACGAAGGCTCACCTTAAAAGAACCGTTAGGTACGCCGCGTATGAATATCGCCACTTCCACAGTATCGACGTCCCGCACGTAATTGATAATCCCGTCCGCATCCTCGCCGCTGGTGCAGCGTCTCTGCATCTCCGGCCATGTCACGCACGCTACGCCGATCTTCCCGTCCGCGAAAACCTGCATATCATTCAACACATGCCCCATGAGCTTCACGCGCTTTAACGGCAACGAATGATATGTGGACTGGTTGATCTGCGCGATGTCGATACCCGTTTCCATCAGCTTTGCGGCAATGCGCATGGTCTCGGGCGTCGTATTCGCATAAGCGAAATTCCCCGTGTCCGTGCTGATCGCCACATAGAGACAGCCTGCAATTTCCTGATCCATGGGAACGTTAAGCAGTCCGGCAAGCTGAAAAACGATCTCTCCCGTAGCCGACGCCGAAGCATCCACATAGTTGAGCTGAGCAAACCGCGTATTTGTCAGATGATGATCGATATTTGCCGTGCGCACCGCGCCCTCCAGCGTAGGCAGGCAGATCCCCAGCCTGTCCGGCGCAGCGCAGTCCAGCGTAATTACATTTTCATAGGGTTCCGATTCGCGCGGCCTCAGTATCGTATTGGTGTATGGCAGAAAGCCGTATACGACAGGCAGGCGTTGCTCACACTGAATCTGCGCGCGTTTGCCTAACCGCGAAAGGATGGCGTACATCGCCAGCGAGGAGCCCAAGGTGTCGCCATCGGGCGACACATGGGCGATCAACGTAAACCCGTCGTTTTCAAGAATCATATCTGCAATGGCTCTAAGCTCATGCATCGTCGTCTTCATCCTTTTTGATATTCAACTGCTGCAACACCTGTGAAATATGCACGCTGTACGCGATCGTATTGTCAAGCACAAATTTCATTTGCGGAAGCTGCCTGATCTGCATCCGTTTGCCCAGTTCGCGCACGATAAATCCGGCGGCATGATTGAGCGCGCTGACGGCTTCCTCTCGCGCATGGTCGTCCGCGTCGTAAACGCTGACATGCAGCTTCGCATGCTTCAGGTCATTCGTGACTTCCGCTTGCGTGATCGTCGTCATAGGCGAAATGCGCGGGTCTTTCAGCTCGCGTATGATCTCGCTTACCGTCTTCTTTACCTCTTCATTCATTCTGTCGCCGCGTATTGCAGACATGCGTTTCTCCTTTATCCGTTATCTTTCAATTTCCTCGACCGTGTAGACCTCGATCACGTCGCCTTCCAAAAGGTCATTGAAATTCTCAATGCCGATACCGCATTCATATCCGGCCGCAACTTCCCTGACGTCATCCTTGAAACGTTTGAGCGAGGCAATCTTGCCGTCATGGATGACGATGCCGTCGCGCACGACGCGCACCTGTGCGCTGCGCAGGACTTTGCCTTCCTGCACATACGCGCCGGCAATCGTGCCTACGCCGGAAACTTTAAACGTGTTACGCACGGATACCCGACCGAGTTCCACATCCTGATATACCGGTGCAAACATGCCCTTCATGGCATTCTGCACATCTTCAATCGCATTGTATATCACGCGGTACAGACGCATATCCACATTTTCGCGCTCCGCCATCGTGCGCGCGGAAGCATCCGGACGCACGTTAAAGCCGATAATGATCGCATTGGATGCCGACGCGAACATGACGTCTGATCCGGTGATCGCGCCTACGCCGCCGTGAATGCACTTGACACGCACTTCCTCATTGGACAGCTTTTCAAGCGCCTGCCGCACAGCCTCCACGGAGCCCTGCACGTCCGCTTTGACAATGATATTGAGTTCCTTGACCTGCCCCTCTGCGATCTGACTGAAGAGGTCGTCCAAGGAAACCTTGGAAAGGTTTTTCAGCTGTTCCGCTTTAATCTTATCCCTGCGCTCCTCTGCAACCTGACGCGAAAGCTTGTCGATCTCCGCAACGTTCAGGATATCGCCCGCCGACGGCACTTCGTTGAAACCGAGCACCTCAACCGGCTGGCTGGGGCCTGCCGAGTTTACCTTGCGTCCACGGTCGTCCATCATTGCGCGCACACGGCCGTACGTCGTGCCGGCAACGATCGGGTTGCCCACATGCAGTGTGCCGTTCTGCACCAGAACCGTGGCAATCGGGCCGCGTCCTTTATCCAGCTTCGCCTCGATGATCGTACCCTTTGCGAGACGCTCGGGGTTCGCTTTCAGCTCAAGCACATCCGCCTGAAGCAGTATCATTTCCAACAGGTTATCTAATCCCATACGGGTCTTCGCAGATACCGGCACACAGATCGTGTCGCCGCCCCACTCCTCGCACACGAGCGAATGCTCCGTCAATTGCTGCTTTACCCGTTCCGGATCCGCCTCGGGGCGGTCCATCTTGTTGATCGCCACGATGATCGGCACTCCGGCGGCTTTTGCGTGGTTGATCGCTTCTACGGTCTGCGGCATAATGCCGTCGTCCGCGGCTACCACCAGAACGACGATATCCGTCGCCTGCGCGCCGCGCGCGCGCATCGAGGTAAATGCCTCATGTCCCGGCGTATCGATGAAAGTAATGGCCCTGCCGTCGCACGTCACGGTATACGCGCCGATGTGCTGCGTGATGCCGCCCGCTTCGCCTTCCGTAATACTGCTGTCGCGGATAGCATCCAAAAGCGACGTCTTGCCATGGTCGACGTGGCCCATGATCGTCACCACCGGCGGACGCGGCACGAGCGTTTCCGGCGCATCCTCGTCTTCCGCACTTTCATGCAGTACATCTTCAAACGTCTTAGCAAGCTGCTGTTCCAACTCTATACCGTAATCGGAAGCGATAAGCTCACACGTGTCAAAGTCAAGCTCCTGATTGATCGTCGCCATAATCCCGAGCAGGAAGAGCTTTTTAATCAGCTCTGCCGCAGGTTTTCCGATCTTTTCCGATAAGTCCTTAACAGTAATCGTTTCGGTAGTAATGACCGCTTTCTCGATCTTCACAGGCTCCGGCTTATGAACTTCCTGCTGCCTGCGCGGTTTAGGCCGACGACCGCCCATCGGCGCATCGTCGTCCCAGCTGCGAATCTGAGGCGCCGCTTCCTTTTGCAGCGCTTTTTTGTTGCGCACTTTCTTTTCGGAATCATAATTGTTTCCGCGCGTATAGTTTCCGCGATTGGGATCATAATTGCTGACCCTTTCTTTCGCTGCGGGGGCGGATCCGCGTCCACCCATTCCGCCCTGCTGCGGGCGCTGCTGATAGCCACCCTCTTGACGCGAGTGCTGTTGATAACCGCCTTCCTGACGCGGACGCTGCTGGTAACCGCCTTCCTGACGCGGGCGCTGCTGGTAGCCGCCTTCCTGACGCGGACGCTGCTGATAACCGCCCTCCTGACGCGGACGCTGCTGGTAACCACCCTCCTGACGCGGGCGCTGCTGCGCGCCATCATTCGCCGCCCGCGGCGCCTGATCAACGGCAGACGCAGTCGGTTTAACCTGTTTCGCTAAGGTGCTCTGAGCCTCACTTTTTGCTGCTGCCGGCGTTTCCTGAACTTCCGATTTTTCCTGCTTTGCCGATTGCGGTTCCTGAACGGGTACCTTCGCGTCTGAAGCGCTCGCCCGTTCTTGCTCTTCCTGTACTTTCTGCGTTTCTTCGTCGTCGCCGAAATGTGCCGCAAGCTGCTTGTCGGAAGTCAGCACTTCCATCAAACGTTCCTGACGTTCGCGTTCAGAACGCTCTTTGCGCGCATCCTCCTCTTTGATCGCTAGACGTCTCTCCATTTCCGAAACGTTCTGCAAAGTATTGTTAATATCTGTCTGCACGTCTTTAATGGATTCAAAGAGCTTCTTTGCATCCGTTTCCAATTCTTTCGCCGTGCTTAAAATATTCATCTTTGCCATGATCCATCACACCCCCGCGCTTTCGCTTAAATCGGACGCCACCGCATCCTGTATCATATTTGCAAATCCTTCATCGAACACAACAGCTACCATACGTCCCGGTCGTCCGATCGCACTTCCTAATTCGTCCACGATCAACAGCGGCACATCCTTTGTCCGACACATTGTGTCGTAGCGTGTTTTCGTATTCTCCGAAGCGGTACTATCCAGCAAAGTCAGATATACCTTGCTCTCTTTGAGCGCCTTTTCGCAGATAAAATCACCCGACCGGCATTTCCCCGCTTTCATGCACAGCCCGATCGCGCTGCCCGTTTTGCGGCCTTTGTTCATAAGTTTGCAAACGCCTCCCTGAGCTGCTCGTATACCGCCGTGTCCAGCTTTATTTCCAGTGCACGCTCCAATGCTCTTGTTTTGATTGCCCGCTCCAGACAGGCTGTATCCATGCACAGGTACGCGCCGCGTCCCGAAACTTTTCCTCTGCTGTCAGCTACAACAGAGCCGTCCGGCGTGCGCACCACGCGCGCCAGCTCTTTCTTGGGCTTCATCTGCCGGCAGGCGACACACATGCGCATCGGAGTCTTTTTTTGCGCCAAATACGATCCCTCCGTTACTGTGCGTTGTCCTCAAATATCGTCGTATCCATAGCCTCTTCGGCCTGCGACTGACTCTTGATGTCGATCTTCCAGCCCGTCAGCTTTGCCGCTAAACGAGCATTTTGGCCTTCCTTGCCGATCGCAAGCGAAAGCTGGTTGTCGGGCACGATGACCTTTGCGGCCTTTTCTTCTTCATTTATGTAGACCATCAGAACCTTTGCCGGGCTAAGCGCCTTCGCAATATAGACGGCAGGGTCTGCATCCCATTCGATAATGTCGATCTTTTCGTTGTGCAGCTCCGCCACGATCCGTTCCACGCGAATGCCGCGCTGTCCCACGCAGGCGCCGACGGCGTCGACCATCGGATCGTGCGAATAGACTGCCACTTTCGTGCGGAAACCGGCTTCGCGCGCGATCGATTTGATCTGCACGATTCCCGAAAGAATTTCCGGCACTTCCAGCTCAAACAGGCGTTTTACCAGTCCCGGATGCGTGCGCGACACCAGCACCTGCGGCCCGTTGTTGTTTTTTCTCACTTCCAGCACATAGACTTTGATGCGGCTGTTGTTTTCATACGTTTCGCCGGCAATCATTTCATTCGCCGCAAGCAGTCCATCCGTGCGTCCCAGTTCGACATACACGCCGTTTTTTTCCGTTCTCTGTACGATAGCTGTCAAAACTTCGTTTTCTTTTTCAACATATTCGTCGTATATTACGCCGCGTTCCGCTTCGCGAATACGCTGCACGACCACCTGTTTTGCCGTCTGCGCGGCGATACGTCCGAAATTTTTAGGCTTGCTTTCTTCCTCCAGCACGTCGCCCAGCTCGTAAAGCGCGTTGATCTTACGTGCCTTCTCCAGTGAAATTTCCGTATATTCATTTTGCGGAGTCTCCACAACCGTTTTAGATGCAAAGATCTGCATTTCGCCTGTCTCATGATCCACTACGGCGCGCACGTTTCCAGATACGCCGTAATTGCGTTTATATGCGGCAACCAGCGCCGATTCGACTGCGTCGATCAGTACGTCCTTACTGATGCCGCGTTCCTTTTCAATTGCACTCAGTGCTTCCATAAATTCAGAATTCATATTATCTCTCCTCTTACGCCAACGCTAAAACTCGATATAGGGACGTATCAACGCCGCGTCTTTTCTCAAAATATGCATTTCGCTTCCATCTTTGAGCTGCAAGGAAAAGCCAGCGGCATCAAATGCCGTCAACGTGCCCGTAAACTCTTTCTTTTTTTCTATCGGCGCGTACAACTTAACTGTGATCTGTTTGCCAATATTGCGTTGAAAATCCCGATCTTTCTTTAATGGCCGATCCAGCCCGAGCGAAGAAACGCTCAAATAATACGATTGCTGTATCGGATCCGCTTCATCCAGTATGGGGTCTACTGCGCGGCTTACGCGTTCACAATCGTCCAGCGTGATGCCGTTCGGATGGTCAATATACAGGATGAGTACCCAGCCTTCCTGCTCTTTAACAAATTCCACTTCCACCAATTCGTAGCCAAGTTCCTCTACCGTTCCAGAAACCAATTCTTCGACGACATCAACCGTCCGCACGCATAAACCTCCTGCATATATTTTGCCAAAACTGTCCGCTAAAAATGAAAGAGCGGGTTTTTCCCACTCTCCAGAGCCTACAACAATGCCTTCAGCGCTTTTTATTATAGCACGCCGGAATAGCCCTTTGCAAGAGGAAAATACAACTGCCGCTCCGGCGTTCTTACAGACGAACGAAAGGCCTTTTTTTCGTCTTTTTTCGCGTCACAGGTTTTGTCTGAGTTTTGCAATCGCCCTGCGTTCTAAGCGCGAAATGTACATTTGCGACATGCCCCTTTCCTGCGCAATCTGGCGCTGGCTGCGTTCGTGTACATACCGTTCGATTAGAATGGAGCGTTCTTCTTCCGTCAACCCGTTCCATGCTCTGGAAAGAAAATCCGCGTTTTCAATATCGCCGTATTCTTTCGATACTGCGCCCAATAGATCTCCGATCGTTTTCTCTCCGTCAAAGCCGGTCATTACATCGTCAAAGGAAACCAGCGCGGTGCTCGACTTTGTCCCTAATAGCTCGTACACCGTTTTCAGGGGTAAATCCATTTTTCGCGCGATCTCGTCCGGTTTTGGCTGCCTGCCGTACTCCAGCGTCAGTTCCTCTATCGCGCGATCCAGATGCACCAGCATTTCCGTTTCCCGGCGCGGTACGCGCAGCAACCTGCTTTTATCCCGAAAATAGTTTTTGATCTCACCGATCACGGAAGGCGTTGCGAAACTCGCGAACTGAACATTCCGTGAACAGTCGTAACGTTCCAACGCTTTGATCAGCGCCAGCGAAGCAACCTGCAGCAGATCGTCGTAATCCACGCCGCGCCCCGCAAATTTCTTTGCGGCGATTTCGGCGATGTACATGTATTTCCCCAATATTTGATTGCGCAGATTCACGTCACGCGTCAGACAATACTGCCGCATGAGATCGTCTGTCTCCCTGCTGCTGTGCGCCGCCTCTGCCAACCGTCACGCCTCCATCTAGCCATGAAATAGCATGCATTCTACTTCTGCATGGTCTCCGTCGATATTATAACATCCTGCAAATATTCCACGCAATATATTTACAGGCGCGGCTCACGATCGTATAATATTATAGAAAATTGTCGTTCGATATGTTTTACGGACGTCAACAATTGAAACGGTATGATTGGAGAGGATATATATGGAATCCAATGTCGGAGCCGAAGCTCCACACAAAACAAAGCGCACAAAGTTAATCGTCGGCATTGTCATTCTTGCCGTAGTTCTTATTGCTGCCGCTATCGTAGTTTACCTTCTTCTCGATGCGCAACACCAGCGCGAATTGGAAAGAGAACGCGAGGAGCAGCGTCTTGCCATTGTCGAAAGCGGCGTATACCATGACGGTATCGTGATCGACGGCATAGATGTCGGCGGCATGACACCGGATGCAGCGAAAGATACTGTCGAGGCGGCGCTTTCCGATAAGCTCGATGCGCTTGTCTACACCCTGCATTCCGACGGGCAGGAATTCACCATCGACGCCGATGAAATTGCGGCTTCGTTTGATTCGCAGAATGCGTTTGAAGAAGCCATGCAGGTTGCGCGCGAAGGCACGCTGGAGGAGCTTCAGGCAGAGCTGGCCGATATTGCCGCGAACCCCCGTTCTTTCTCTTCGACATTCAGCTTCGATCAAGCGTTGCTGCGCGCCAGCATTTCTCAGATCGCTTCGCAGCTGAACGTCGATCCCGTAGACGCCTCGCTCACCATTGCCGACAGTGTTTCCGACGGTTTACCGCCTGTCACTTACGTCGATGAAGTGAACGGCGTCAAAGTCGATGAAGATGCACTTTATTCCACTATTTCCGATATGATCTCTCAGGGCATCGGCGGAGATGTCGAAATCCCCACTACCGTCACGCCGGCAGCCGTAACGGTCGAGCAGTTGATGACGACTTTCACGCTGCGCTCCACCTCTTCGACTTCGTTCAATAAATCGCCCTACAATCGTTCCACACGCGTCGCCAATATCAAGAAAGCCGTGGGACTTGTCAACGGCACAATCCTTCAACCGGACGAAGTGTTTTCCATGAACGGCACGCTCGGCAATCGCACCTACGCGAACGGCTGGCAGCCCGCACCCGCTATCGTGCAGGGCCGCAGTGAGGATCAGGCCGGCGGCGGCGTGTGCCAGGTATCCACAACGCTTTATCAGGCAGTTTTATGTGCGGACCTCGAAGTCGTTTACCGTCAGGGCCACTCCGAACGCCTGTCCTACACCGACGGCGGCTTAGATGCTACCATCGACAGTGGAAGGATTGACTTCAAATGGAAAAACAACACGTCTTCGCCCGTCTATGTTTTCATGTGGGTGGATGACAGCGACAAGACGATCCACTGCGCGCTTTACGGCGAAGCGTTCCCTGAAGAGTTCGACCAGATCGTGCTGTCCTCGAAGAGAATAGGCACCATCGAACCCACTGGGCCGATACAATACCAGTATGATCCCTCTTTGGCGCCCGGGCGCACTGAGGTTTATGTCAAGCGCAAGTCCGGTTCCGAATGGGAGTCTTATGCTACCTACCTCAAAGACGGGCAGACGGTCAAGACCGTTAAAGTTGCAACCACAAAGTACCGTGCCTATAACGGCATCACGCTTGTAGGCCCGACGCCGGTGACTGAGGTGCCCCAACCCGTGCCGCAGGAGCCGCAATCGGTCATCGTGCCGGTTACATAACGGCATAAACGTGTTTAGAGCCGCCTCCCATCGTTCGGAGACGGCTCTTTTGATGCAAATACAAAAAGACGGAAGAAACTGTTCTTCCGTCTTTAACATGCGTTTTCCTTTTCAGACCTTAGTCTTCTTCCTCTTCTTCCGGCAAAACAGCATTGTGGAATACATCCTGCACATCGTCATTATCATCTAGACGTTCAAGGAATCTTTCAAATTTTTCAGCTGCTTCCGCATCCGTGCAGTCTACCGTCGTCTGCGGCAGCATGGATATTTCCGCGGAAATAAATTCGTATCCGGCACTTTCCAGAGCCTCCCGAACGGCCGAAAACTCCATGGGATCCGTGTAAATTTCGAATGCGTCGTCCTGCGCTACGCAGTCTTCCGCTCCCGCTTCCAACGCCGCCATCATGACATCGTCCTCATCCATCAGCGCGGTCCGCTCAATCACGATCACGCCCTTACGGTCAAACATCCACGCCACGCAGCCGGACGCGCCCAGACTTCCTCCGCTCTTATCGAAAATATGCCGCATCTCCGCCGCCGCACGGTTCCGATTGTCCGTAACCGCTTCCACGATCACAGCGACGCCGCCGGGGCCGTATCCTTCATAAGTGCATTCTTCATAGTTCACATTGCCCAATTCACCCGCCGCTTTTTTAATCGAGCGCGTGATATTGTCGTTGGGCATATTATTTGCTTTCGCCTTCGCGATAACGTCGCGAAGCTTATTGTTGTTGGCAGGGTCGCTGCCTCCAGCTTTCACCGCAATGGCGATTTCGCGGCCGATCTTTGTGAAAATCTTCCCGCGTTGCGAATCCGTTTTTTCCTTCTTGTTTTTGATGTTTGCCCATTTGGAATGACCGGACATACGTTACTCCTCCTTCATCATGTAGATCCATCTATTCTTTAAACGTTTTGTTTTCTCTGACAATTTCGGATATTCGGCCGAAACTATCACATGCACCCGTTGTCAGCATCAAGTCAGCTCGTCGTATTTTCTGCGTATTTCCTTGAAATCCATCCACGCTTCCCGTTTTTTATCCGGATCCCGCAATAGCGCCGCCGGATGATATGTCGGCATGATCCATACGCCTTTCTTTTCCAGCCACTGACCGCGCGCACGGGTGATGCGCACATTTTCATCGTAAATATACTTCGCCGCCGTAGCGCCCAAACACACGATTACCTTAGGGTGTATCAGCGCCGTCTGCATCCTAAGATACGGGAGGCATGCCTGTGCTTCCTCGGGAAACGGCGTTCTGTTCTGCGGCGGACGGCATTTGACAATGTTTGCAATGTAGACCTGCTCCCTCGAAAAGCCGATCGCCGCAATCATCTTGTCCAGCAACTTACCGGCAGCGCCCACAAATGGCCGTCCCTGCATATCTTCATCGCGCCCGGGGCCTTCGCCGACAAAAAGGATGTCCGCTTGCGGGTTCCCCTCGCCCGGCACAACATTTGTGCGCGTAGCCGCCAGTGGACACTGGCTGCAATCCTTCAGCGCATCGAACAGCATGCCCCAACTCACTCGCATAAGTCGCTCCTAAATATCACAGATGATGCGATTTAGGCCCGCAATATAAGCAAGCACACTCGCCTCGATCACATCCTGAGAAATACCGCGACCTGTAGCGGCTTTCCCATCGTAGCCTACGCGCACGACCACTTCCGTCAGCGCGTCTCTGCCGCCCGTGACGGCTTTAACCTTATAACTCCGAAGCTCCATTTCCATAGCCGAAATACGGTCAACCGCTAAAAATGCCGCGTCGACCGGGCCGTTCCCGACCGCCGCTTCTGTAAATGTCGTGCCGTCGCGCAATAAAGTGATCGTCGCCGTCGCATGGAGTTTATTATTGGATACGACCTGAAAATCCTGCATGATATAAACCGGCGGGACTTCTATAATCTGTTCGCCTAAGACGGCTTCGATGTCCTTGTCCGTCACAAAACGTTTGCGGTCGGCCAAATCCTTAAATTTATGGAAAGCCCTTTCCAAATCTTCCGCGCTCAGTTTATAGCCCAGCATACGCGCGCGTTCGCTAAACGCGTGAATGCCGGAAAGCTTTCCAAGCACGACGCCTGCGCCGAAAAGTCCGACATCTTCGGCCTTCATGACCTCATAAGTCGCACGGTTATTCAACACACCGTGCTGGTGAATGCCCGATTCGTGAAGAAACGCATTCGCGCCAACGACCGCCTTCCCGGGGCCCGGTTCGATGTTGGCAAAGCCGGCTACAAGTTTACTGGTGCGATAGATTTCCTTTGTATCGACGCCTGTCTCGCAGTCATAGAAATCCTTGCGGGTCTGTAACCCCATGACAATTTCTTCCAGAGCCGCGTTGCCTGCACGTTCTCCCAAACCGTTCATCGCGACTTCTACATGCCGCGCTCCGTTGCGAATGCCTTCCAGTGAGTTTGCCACAGCTAAGCCCAGATCGTCATGACAGTGCAGTCCCAAGGTTACACGATCGATTCCGCGGACATTGCGCTTAATCTGTCGTATCCAATTGCCCATTTCGTCTACGGTAGCGTACCCAACCGTATCGGCAATATTGATAATGGACGCTCCGGCATCAATCGCCGTCTCTAAAACTTTGAATAGAAAATCCGGATTGCTGCGCGTAGCGTCTTCCGCGGAAAACTGCACTTCGTCGCACAGCATGCGCGCATAACGCACCGATTCATCCACGCGCGCCAGCACTTTTTCCGGAGTCATCTTCAATTTATACTGCATATGTATATCGCTCGTTGCGATAAATACATGCAGCCGCGGATGCACGGCTGCGCTTAAAGCGCGCGATGCCGTCCGTATATCCGCTTCCTGCGCACGCGCAAGCGAACACACCGTTACCCGCTTGATCGCTTTTGCGACGGACGCGACGGCTTCGAAGTCGCCTTCACTGGCGTTAGCGAAGCCCGCTTCAATGACGTCCACACCCAGACGTTCCAGCTGCAGCGCAATAACGGTTTTCTCCGTCACGTTCAGGTTGACGCCCGGAGTCTGTTCCCCGTCGCGCAGAGTTGTATCAAAAATGTATACTCGATCCGGCATGTTTTCCGCCTTTTCCCTTACTTCGCGCAGCCGTCATTTCGATCAAAGCTTCTCTGCTGCCGCTTCGTCCAATATGAACACGACGTTCTGATGCATCTGAAGAACGCTTGCAGGCATTGCGGGCGTAATCGGGCCGTCGATCATACGCTCAACAGCGCTTGCTTTTTCAGCGCCGAATACCGTTACGATTATTTTTTTCGCCTGCATAATCGTTCCCGTCCCGATCGATATCAGCTCTTTCGGCGCGTCGATATCCGGCAGTACGTCGTTTTCAAGCTCGTTCCAGATTTCCTGCGTTACATGCGCTCTATGCGTCATCGGGTTAAACGATTGGCCGCCGCTGTTGCCGATTAGACTGCCATCCACGCCGATCGTCAGCAGCTGCAAATCCAACCCGCCCACATTCAGAATACTGTCCTCATATTGCGCGCAAACCGCATCCGCATCCATGTCCGCACTGCACGGCACGTAGATATGCTTGCGGGAAAGATTTACTTTCGCATAAAGCTTCTTTGTCAGAAATGCGCTGACGCTGAATGTATCCGAAGCGGAACCATCCAAAAATTCGCACGGATTAAACGCCCGAATATCGCTCCAGTCCAGCAGGCCGGAGCCTGTCATCCCCACTAGCCGTGCGTAAATGCTTTCCATAGCCTTGCCTGCTGCAAATCCAATCGCGCTGTCCGGCTTCTCGATCACCTGCGCGGCAATCAGCGTTGCCGCAGCGGTACTGGCGGTCGTCTGATCCCGATAGACAAGTATTCCCATCTGTCGCTCTCTTCCTCCTCTGTGAAAAACATTCATATGTGTTTTATAATAGCATGCCAAACGCTTTTTGTCAGCACGCTTTTTTGCTTTCAGATTCTATGCGCGGCTTATCGGCCAACTCCTATGCCCGTTGCCAGAGCAGCAGGTTATTCTCAAACAGCGCATTTAGTCTGCCTGCATCTTTCAACCACGAAAGGTACGAACGGACCGTGCTGCCTGCCAGAACATACTGTTCAAAATTCATATTCAACCCGTAACCAGAAAAAAGCCGTTGCAGAATTGATTCGAAGCAGAGCGGCCGCTCACAAATGCCAACAATCCTCTCCGCAATTTCCAAAACCTTATCGATGTTGTACTGCGCCAGATCGGCAATTTCCGCACAAGCAGCAGCATGAGCGGGAACAAACATCTTTGCCTGCATTGTTTTCACTGTTTCCAGAGTCTTCATATATGCGTCAACATCATAGATAAAGCCGATCTGGTACTTTTCCAGCGT
>JAEEGL015258127.1_pt1 | contig 19182 bp, 11 predicted proteins | sample 9134231 | NCBI WGS metagenome assembly JAEEGL01 (sample SAMN16246548, study PRJNA631951) | gut metagenome | biome: gut microbiome; feature: rumen; material: fiber-attached | host: Bos | place: Iran: Karaj | collected 2018-10 | reverse complement strand
TTCTGCAGGGCCTCCAGGATGGTGTTGAACTGCGGGACGAATGCATCGGCATTCCCCTGCCAGGTATAGGACCAGCCGCCGTTCAGGGTACGGAGGCTGTTGGCGTTCGGACCGGTCACGAGGATACGCTCGGTACCCTTGAGCGGAAGGATACCTTCGTTCTTGAGCAGGACCTCAGACTCCACGGCGGCGTCATAGGAAGCCTTGGCGAACTTCTCCGAGGCGAACTCGGGATACTCGCGGTCCCAGGTCGGGTGGTCGAACAGGCCCAGGCGGACCTTCAGGCGAAGAACGCGGCGGACGGCATCGTCGATACGGGACATCGGGATGTCGCCGGACTTCACCAGGTCCACGATCACGTTGCAGCACTCGGGATCATACGGGTCCATGATCATGTCGATGCCGGCGTTGATGCCCAGGGCCACCGCTTCCCGCTTGTCCGCGGCCACGTGGTCGCGGTTGAACAGGTTGTCGATGTCGGCCCAGTCGGTCACGAACATTCCGTCCCAGCCCAACTGCTCCTTCACCCAACCGGAAAGAAGGATGGCATTCGCATGCGTCGGGACGCCGTTGATGGAAGCGGAATTGACCATCGCCGTGAGGGCGCCGGCCTGGAAGCACTCCTTAAACGGACGGAAGAACTTCTCGCGCAGGTCGTTCTCGGCGATGTAGGCCGGGGTGCGGTCCTTACCGGTGTGCGGTACGCCGTAGCCCATGAAGTGCTTGATACTCACGGCAGCGTGCTCCAGATCGATATGGTTGGGGTCCTCCCCCTGGATGGCCACGGTCTCGATCCGGGCCATTTCGGACTGTAGGTACGGGTCCTCGCCGAAACTCTCCCACTGGCGCGGCCAGCGCGGGTCGCGGCCCAGGTCCATCACCGGAGAGAACACCCACGGGCACTGCGCGGCGCGGGTCTCGTAGGCCATCACCTCTCCCATCGCCTTCGCATAGTCGCGGTTGAAGGTGGCGGCCAGGTTGATTTCCTGCGGGAACAGCGTTCCGTCGGTCAGGTAGCTGGCGCCGTGGATCATGTCCAGTCCATAGATGCAGGGGATGCCGATGTTCTTCATCGAACTTTCCTGGATCTTGGTCAGGTAATCCGCCGTCTTTTCGCGGGGGAAGGCACGGTCCTGCATCACGTTCAGGATGGAGCCCACCTTGTACTTTCCGAAAATGACGTCCATCTTCGCCGGGTCCACGTCATCCCGCGTCCCGTTCTCGATGACCATGATGGAAAGCTGGACCATCTGTCCGGCCTTCTCCTCCAGGGTCATTCCCTTGAGGACGCTCTCGACCTTCGCCTCCACATCCTTGTCCGGGGCGATGGCGGGCTTGACTTTGGGATTGTTGCCGCAGCATCCGAGGACGAGGGCCGCCACGGAAACGGATGCCGCTTTCAATGCAGTTCTGATCATGTTATCTTCCAATGTTGTTAGTGACTCCATAAGGTTTCCGGCAGGCCGCGTGCGCCGCGGCACGGCAGGCGGCGGCCATCTCCGGCGCAATGGACGCGGGATGCCAGACATTATGCCGGACGTCCCGGCCGGTAAGCGCCTCATACCAGGTGCAGGCGGCCGTATAGCGCCCGTAAGTGAGTTCAAGATGGTAGCCGTCGCGGTTCATCCTGTCACCCAGGAAAGTTCCCCGGGCATTCTGGATGGCGGTTCCCGACGGAATGACCGTCTGGATGCCACTCTCGCGCATCGCACGCTTCCCGGCGGCGAGGATGGCCTTGTACATCCGCAGCTGGTCCCGGCCGTAGTTCGGGAACTCGGGATGGTTTGCGTCGGCCGAATAGGCCCAGGTCTGGTGCCACACCAGACGGACATCGACCCGCGTGCGTGCCTTGACGAAACGGACGAGTTCCAGCAGGTATGGCTGGAAAGTCCCGTACATGCCCGAAACGCCGCTCGCCTGCTGGAAGCTCACGACGTCCCAAGACTCGTCGGCAAGGCCCTTTTCCAAAGAATAGTGCGGATGCTCGGTCCTGACCCCGTCCACGACCTTCCGGTACATATAGTCGGGCGTGTCGTTCCTGGCATTGAAGAAATGCCGCTGGAGGGTGCAGCCGCCGATATAGAGGTTGCCGACCACAACCACCGTCCCATCCTGGTTGAACAGTTCCCACAGGTTCTGCTCAATGGCATCCTGGGAAAAACTGTTGCCGATCGCGAGAATCCGGAGCGTATCCCTGCGGGCCGGGACGGCCCAGGCAGGGAGGGTGAGGAGGATGGTCGCCAGGACAAGAAGGACTCTTTTCATGCTGGATCGTGGTTGTATTATGCAAAGATATTCATTTCCGCGGTTTTCGCAATCCCTTCGGGAGCCAATCTTGTATTTTGCCCTGAAAAGGATTACATTTGTACCTGCAACCATTGCCTACCGCCATGACCAAACGCCAAGCCGAAATCATCGAACTCATCCACAAGGAAGTGAAGCCCGCCCTGGGATGTACCGAACCCATCGCCGTAGCCCTTGCCGTAGCCAAGGCCGTGGACATCATCTCCGAGAACTGTTCCCGATGCGGTGACTGCCTTCTCTGGCGGCAGACCGCCGATTTCCGCATCACCGTCGCCGTGAGCGGCAACATCCTCAAAAACGGGATGGGGGTGGGAATTCCCGGAACCGGCATGGTGGGGCTTCCCATCGCCGCGGCCCTCGGCGCTGTCTGCGGCGACCCCTCCCTGGGTCTGGAAGTCCTCCACGGGGTGTCGGACAGCGCCGTCACCCGGGCGAAGGAACTGGTCGCCTCGAAGCGCGTGACCATCTCCGTCGCAGACACGGACCACCTGCTGTACGTGAAGGCGACCGTCTCCCTGGGAGAAGGCCTCCAGGCATCGGCGGAGGTCCATCCCCGCGCATATGCCGTCATCGAGGACGATCACGACAAGATCGTGGAAACCAGTTTCGCGGACCGGATCCTCATGAGTTCGGAATCCGGCGCGGCCGTCAAGGACCGCACCACGCAGGACTACGGGCTCACGGTCCGGGAAATCTATGACTTCGCCAGTACGGCTGATTTTGAAGACATTTCATTCATCCTGGACGACCGTACGCTGAACCTCGCCCTCGCCCGCGAAGGGTTGGACGGAGACTACGGTCTCCGCGTAGGCAAGGCCATCCGCGAAAACCAGCTGGAAGTGTTCGGCGACGACCTGATGAGCTACGCCATGGGCCTGACGGCGGCAGCTTCCGACGCCCGCATGGCCGGTTGCACGCTGCCTGCGATGAGCAACAGCGGCAGCGGAAACCAGGGCATCACCGTGTCGATGCCCATCATCGCGTATGCGCTGAAATACGGCATCGGCGACGAGCCCCTCGCCAGAGCGCTCATCCTGTCGAACCTCGTAGCCATCCACATCAAGGGATTCCTCGGGAAACTGTCGGCCCTCTGCGGCTGCGTAGTGGCCTCCACCGGCTCCGCCTGCGGCATCGTCTATCTGCAGGGCGGCACTTATGAACAAGTATGCGCCGCCATCAAGAACATGATCGGCAACATCACCGGCATGGTATGCGACGGGGCCAAGGTCGGTTGCGCGATGAAGGTCGCCTCCGGCGTCTCCAGCGCCATCCAGTCCGCCGTCCTCGCCCTCCGCGGCACCTGCATTCCCTCTACGGACGGGATCATCGAGGACGACATTGAAAAGACGGTCCGGAACCTGGGATCCATCGGCTCCGTGGGCATGCAGGCCACCGACCGGATGATCCTGGACATCATGCTCTGCAAATAACTGATTATCATGAATAAAAGATTTCTTTTGTCGGCAGTCACCGGACTGCTGAGCATTGCACTGAGCGCGCAGAATCCCTCAGACGTAAAGCAGGCCGTCCTTTCCAACGGGATGGAGGTCTGGCTCAACGAAGACCACAGCCAGCCCATCATCAAGGGGTCCGTCGTGGTGAAAGCCGGGGCTAAGGACTGTCCCGACACGGGGCTCGCCCACTATCTGGAGCACCTCCTGTTCAAGGGGACCGAGGAACTGGGTACCGTGGACTATGTGGCAGAGAAAGTTTGGCTGGATTCCATCGCCGTCTGCTATGACCTCCTGGCGGAAACCGCCGGACAGGCCGAACGCGCCGCCCTTCAGAAGGAGATCAACCGGCTGAGCCTCAAGGCTGCCGACTATGCCATCCCGAACGAGTTCGACCTTCTCACCGCCGCTTTTGGCGGGACCGGCCTCAACGCCTCTACATCCTACGACTACACGTGTTATTACAATACCTTTTCCCCGCAGTACCTCGCCCAGTGGGCCGAACTCAACAGCCACCGCCTCCTGCATCCGGTCTTCCGCCTGTTCCAGGGCGAGTTGGAGACCGTTTATGAGGAGAAGAACCGGAGCGCCGACAATACGATGCAGGCCCCGCTCTTCGAGATGTTCAAGCAGTTCGGCGAGGAGAATCCCTACTCCTACCCGATCATCGGCAGTACGGAGAACCTCAAGAATCCCCGCCTGGGTGAGATGATGGCTTTCTTCAAGAAGTACTACGTGGGCAGCAACATGGGCCTCATCCTCACCGGCGACTTCGATGTCGAGGAGGCCCTGCCGTTGCTGGAACGCACTTTCGGCCGCCTTCCCCGGGGGGAGAAACCCGCCAAGGCCGTCATACCCACCCCGGATTACTCCGGTCAGCGCACGGTCAAGGTCAAGGCCGACATCCCCCTGATCAAGATTTCGGTCTTCGCATTTAACGGCCCCACTGACCGGGACGCCGATACCCCGGCCCTGAACCTCGCCACGGCAATCCTGACAAACAGTTTCGGCTCCGGCCTGCTGGATTCGCTGACGACCAATCACAAGGTGCTGATGTCCGGCGCCATGCGCGTTCCCATCTTCAATGAGCTGGGCATCGTCGGCTACGCCGTCATCCCTTCCCTGCCCTTCGGTTCCCTGCCCAAGGCGGAGAAGGTCTGCCGGGAGCAGATCGAAAAGGTCAAGCGGGGCGAGTTCTCCGACGCCACCGTGGAGGCGCTCAAACTCGAAGCCGCCCGCGATGCCCTCGCCAGCATCGAAACGATTTCCGGCCGCGGCGACCAGATGGTATCGGTGATGGCCCAGGACCGCAGTTGGGACGACTATCTCCGAAGCGTGGAGTCCATCCGCGCCCTCACCCGGGAAGACGTCATCCGGGTTGCGAACAAATACTTCAGCGATCAGTACATCCGTTTCGAGAAAGTGAAGGGGACCTATCCCAAGGACAAGATCTCGAAGCCCGATTTCGCACCGGTCGTCCCCAAGCATGCCGGTGTGGAATCGGCCTACGCCAAGGCCTTGAAACAGATGCCCGCGGCCGACATTCCGCCCCGCCTGCTGGACTTCCGGAACGACATCACCCGCATTCCCCTCAACGAACATGTCACCCTGTACTACAAGACCAATCCGGTCAATGACCTGTTCAGCCTCAGCCTCCGGGTAGATGAAGGTTTCCGGGAGGATCCGAAGATCCCGCACGTAGCCGGTTATGTCAACACCGTCGGCACGGACTCCCTGTCCATCCAGCAGCTCGCCAAGGCCTGGCAGGAACTGGGAACCAGTTTCTCCGCCGGAAGCGACAGTCACGAATTCTCCCTCAGCATCAACGGTTTCGACAGCAATCTGGAACCTTCGCTCCGCCTGCTCCGTCACATCACCGACCACCTGAAGGGAGACAAGGACAGCTTCAAGGAGCTCAAGACCGGGATCGACCTGGAAAAGAAGACCTTCCTGAGCGGAGGAACCTCCAACATCATGCAGGCCACGATGCAGCGCGTAATCTATGGCGAAGCGGCTCCCAGGCTTGTCGGAATGACTTCCAAGGAACTGAATGCCGTGGGCGAAAAAGGACTCCAGGAAGCATTCAACAACCTGATGAACACCGAATGCAGCATCTTCTACAGTGGCTCCCTGCCTGCCGAGCAGGTCGCCGGCCTGCTCCGCAAGCATCTGGACCTGGACCGTAAGACGCGGAAGGCACAGCATCGGTTCGTCCCGTTCCAGCGCTATGATACGCCAACCGTCTTCTTCTACGACCTTCCGGGCTCGCGCCAGACGCAAATGATGACCTATCAGGCATTTGACAAGCCCTTGGACGGTCGTGAAAGGGCGAACCTCGAGATGCTGGGCACCTATGTCGGCGGCGGTATGTTCTCGCTGATGTTCCAGGAGGTCCGGGAATTCCGGTCCATGGCTTACAGCGCTTCCGGCACCATCAGCGTACCTCCGCCCATGCTGAGCGACGACACTGCCATCTTCTACACGACCCTGGGCACCCAGGCCGACAAGGCCATGTCCGCCCTCCAGCTGGTGGATTCACTCCTGCGGGAGATGCCGCTGAAAGAGACGCGGCTGGACGCATCGTCCCGGTCCGTCGTCGCCAGGGCCAACAACGGGTATCCATCCTTCCGCTCCGTAGGCAGCGCCATCCACGGATATGAGCAATCCGGCTATCAGGACGATCCCAAACGTGCTATCCTGGAAAACCTTCCCTCGGTGACGGCCGGCACCCTGAAGGAATACTATGAGTCCGTCGTCCGCAAGGCGCCCGTCCACCGGATCATCGTCGGCGACAGGAAGACGCTCCCGATGGACGAACTCGCCCGCTACGGGACCATCGTCTATCTGAAGGAAAAGGATATCTACAGATAAACTACGGAAGGGTTATTTCGTATTCCGTGCTTCCATACCCTGCGAAATAGCCCAAGGCACCCTCCACATTCCCCAGTAAGCCTCTGTCGATGCTGAAAAAGGGGGTCCGGGCCAGTGACAACTGGTCCTCATAGGTTTTCCAGAACCAGTACAGGTCTTCCTCCAGGGTACTGATTTTAATGAAGACCCGTTCTCCGGATGCGAAAGCCAGGCGCTTCCTTCGAAACAGGCTGTAGCCCGGACGGATGGTCACTTCCGTCATCCCGTCCGGCGCTACCGTACCGGACAGACTCATCGAGGCGGCAACATAGGAACTGTCCGCATTCTCAATCCGGACAAAGAACTTGTACCGTTCCTGCCTTTCCGGGTCCCAGCGGAACCGCGCCCTGATCAGGAACAGGGAATCCGAGCCATCGAAAGAAACCGATTCGAGTGATTCCAGTCGGCAGGGCGGCGGGATGGTCGTCCGGGCAGAAGCGCTCCGCCCGTCCGCATCGACCTGAAGCGTATAGGTCTTCCCCACTTCCCCTCTCATCCGGCCTGTCGAGTAAATATAACTGGGGAAAGGATCCCGGGAATACATCCCGGTGAGGACCGTCTCTTTCTCTCCGTCGGACAACGTCACCTTACACCATCTCAGCACATGGTCATACAGGTCCTTCAGCGAAACCGAATCCGCTCCCGGCGTAAAGGAGCTGGTGACCATCACCCTTGGATTTCCGCCCGAATCGATCCAACCCTCCACAACCAGACGGTCCCGCACCGGGCCCTCCTCCTTCCGGCAGGAAAGAAGCGGTAGAAGCAGGGACAGAGCCAGGAGAATCCTTTTCATCGTAACTTACAGAAATAAGTCAGGGACGGAAGGAAACGGATGTTATAATGGACAGGGCGGTAGGAGAATGAGCCATCCTCCAGGAAAGTGAGCCGGAAAGACATTTCATTCCGCCTTCCGCCTGCATTGTAAAAGGTAAGGTTCAATCCACTCTCCCACTTTCCCCGATGATGGAAATAATAATTGACCGACAGATCCGTCCGAAGATACGGAGCCAGACGGCGACTGTTGTGGGGGCCATACTGGACCAGGATATGGTTCGACAGGAAATACAGGGCTTCCGGGGGCGTATACGGCGTACCGGATGCAGCTACCGCGGCGATGCCGAAACCCCATCTCCCCGTCCGGTATGACAAGACGGCATCCAGTTCGTGAATCCGTTCGAAAGAGGCCGGGGTCCAGTCAGGATAAGCCGGATCGTCGTATTTCCGCAGGGAACGTCCAAAAGAATAGGACAACCACCCCGTCAAGGCTCCGGACACTTTCTGGAGGAACAGGCTGGCACCGTAAGCCCTTCCTGACCCGGTCAAGAGCGACTGGTCCAGCGAATAATCCGCATTGACGAAATCCAGCAGATTCCCGACATACTCCAACTGAGAACCGAGACAGCGGGCATAGAGTTGGGAGGTAAGCAGATACCGTCCCCCTGCAAAAAGAACCCGATAATCCATAGACAGGCCCAAGGATGTCTGCGGACGCCCGTACGGACCGGCCAGGAACCAGAACTCACAAGGAAGGCCCAGGTCCGTGATTCCCGTCTGGAACAGGACCTGATGCCGGTAACCTGCCCGGAATCCCAGTCGGCCGTACCGATAGAAATCGGTTTCCACAAGGATATCTGGATCCAGGCAGGGATACCATTTCCCGTCTGGCGCCCGATACAGGATTCCTTTGATTCCCCCTCCCAGCCTCCAGGAACCGACCGTCTTTTGATATCGGAGCCGGAGCGTATTCTCCCACCCGGTCTGAACGGGAGTTGACACAATCCCATCCTGCCGGTCCGTGACGACTGGATTCTGCGGCTGGACACGGTGCCGGGCTACTTCCCATCCGGCTGTCCATGGGCCCGTCCTCCACTCCCCCCTGTATCCGGCGGTATGGATCCAGGACGGCATGGTCCCGGAGAAATCGGACCACTGCACGGTCAATCCAAAACCATATCCCGTCCAATAGGCACTCTGTTCCAGAACGGAATCCTCACCGTCATGAGCCCAATGGAGAGCGGCCATCCTGTTCCACCAGGACATACCGGAATCAACGGCGTACGCAGAGGAAAGTCCGTTGAAAGAATCCCAGCCAGCATAGGAATCCAGCCAGACCCGGTCTTTTGCAGACGGCCGCCAGACAGCGGACAGACCCAGGTCGGAGAATCCGTATTCAATCGGATATGCATCGACTCGCAGATACGGGCCGAACAGGACGTCCGGGTATGAGAAACGACCGGAAACTGCGACCGATGCCTGTCGGCCCAAGGGGGCCCGCAACGTTCCTTCCGTGGATATCAACCCCAGGGAAAAATCCACGCCCCATCCTTTTTCCGGCTCAGGAGGAAGCGGCATATCAATCCAGGCGCCCAGCCGATTTGCCGACACGGTGGAAGCCTCATACTCCATGGATTGATAGTGGGAGGGGATAAAAACCGAAAATAACCCCAGCAGATGGGATACCCCGTAAAGGGGAACGCCTCCCGAAGAAACCAGATTGTGAGAATGGTCATTGCCTTGGACGTGAAGCCCCGCATCCAGCTCGGTCCTTGTAGAAACGGAGGGCATATACCGGAGAATCCCGATAGGATCGGCGTTACCCATCAGGGTCGGAACCGTCCGGAGTCCTTCCAAGTCAAGCGACATGGTCGCTCCGGAAACGGAAAGCGGAGATGTCCTCTTTTCCGCGACCAGGATCGTGGAATCCAAATGCGTGTAAACTGAATCGGTCTGCGCCCATCCGACCGGGACGGACATCCCCAGAAACAGGAGAGCCGTCCCAATCCGCGCCGCGGCAGGAAACCTAATTGATTCCCAGCATCCGTTCAATCTTCGCAATCCAGTCCTCAAGCGCGTCAAACAAACCGGAGAATTCCTCTTCATCAAAGAAAGACTCGAACGAGTAAGAAGTCCCGTCTGCGAAACGGATGACGGGCATGACCTCCCATCCTCTCCCATTATAACCGTATCCGGTCTCATAATAAGGTTCCAGACCCAAGGTTGCCTGCAGCGTATTGTTCCCGTCATAATAGACACCTATGGCAATGCACTTTTCCGCCTCAGTGACATACCGCCTGAAAGTTTCCTCGTCGTCATTCGCTTCATAGGCCAGGTCCATCCAATGCTCCAAATTCGCAAAATCCGGGATAAACCCCTTCAACTGGACCTTACCCATCACATCCACAGACACGTCAGCACTAAGGAATTCCGCTTCCGTATCCTCGATATCCTCTTTGTTATAATCGACCCTGTATCTCGCACGGGCTTCATAGGCCAGCAGAGTCTGCCTCCCGCGCGAAAAGAGCATGGAAACGACCGCGTGGTCACTGGCGTACTCGGCCTGTTTCAATTCCATGGAGTACTCATCCAGTTTAAAGGAAACCGAAAGCCCGAAGGAGTCCGCATCGGGTGTAAGGCACCCGTCACGATTCACGTCATTCACATCCAGCGAAATGTGGATATGGCAGAACTCTTTGCTTCCCCGGTTGATAACCAGGTCGGCGGAACGCGGAGCCCTCACATACACGGACGTCCGTTCCCCATCCCACTCATCCGACATGTCCATGACAAACAGGTCATCATCCCTTTCTTTGACCGTAAAGGTAATCGTAACCTGTTCTCCGCCCACGCTGAACACCAGGCTCAAGTCGTTCGAGTCCGAACGGACGAAACGGTTCCCCACCTCCGTGAAACGTCCCTTGAAAGCAGAGAGACGGGCCGTGACCTTCGTGACCGTGTAGGGATTCTCATAGGTTTCGGAGACCAGCAGGTCTTCCATGTCCTCCATCCAGTCCTCGATTTCAGAAACATCATACGACTCATCGTCGAATTTCTCGCCCACCTTGCGCAGGAATTCCGCCGACGCTTTCCAGTTGTCAACATCAAGCTCCTGGAGCATCGACTTCCCTACCGTCTCCAGTTTCGACCGCTGCTGATACGCATCCAATTTCTTACCCTGGCCATCTTCAAGTTCCCCTTGTCCAATAGCAGACACATCCGCTTTATCACGGCAAGAGACGGCAGAAACACACAGTGCCGCCATAAGAATCATCGACAAATACCGTTTCATACGTGTTTCGTGTATTAATTATTAGTTAGCGTGCAAAGATAGCCCTATAATCATAGATTTCCAAAAACAATCTTCCGGCCGTCATAGCGGATTTCCTTGCCCGGAGCATCCGGATCATAGCCATGCGGATGTCCAGAATCCACGATGACGACCGTAAAGATACGGGAATCGAGCATTCCCGGGAAGGAACCTTCACGCGCGCCGATGGTTAGGGTGCGGGAAGCATCGTCCCAATGCATCGGAATCTTTGCAAACGAACCTTTTTCATAACCGTAAGTCACGCCGTCGTCCTCGTAGAGGGTGAAGTCGGCGTCGCGGCCGGCATACACGTACAGCCGGATATTGTCGGCGGGCTTTTCGTCGGACCACTGCATTTCGGGGCCGAAGGGGATGATGGAACCGGCGCGTACATAGAGCGGCATACGCTCGTACGGAGCGGAAACCGTCATCGTGCGGGAACCTTCGACGTAGCGGCCGGAATAGAAGTCATACCAGCCCCCCGCCGGGAAATAGACCTTGCGGCTGCGGGCCTTGTACTCGTACACCGGGCACGGCATCAGGGACGGGCCGAAGAGCCACTGGTCGGACAGGTCGCGGACCGCCGGATCGTCCGGAAAGTCCATCGGAAGACCGCGCATCAGGGTGTAATCGTCGAAATGGATGGCGCCGGCCAGCGAATAGATGTAAGGCATCAGCCGATAGCGCAGGCGCATGTACCACAGGATGGATTCATAGGTCTCAGAGCCCTCTTGAGCGATGTTCCAAAGCTCGCGCTGAGGCCACTGTCCGTGGGTACGGAACAGGGGTACGAAGGTGCCGAACTGGTGCCAGCGGGTCTGGAGTTCCTTCCATTCGTCCGAATTGGCCGGATCATAGAACTTGGACATCACCGAGAAACCGCCGATGTCCATGCCCCACATGGGCAGGCCTGCCATCGAATAATTCAGGCCAGCGGCCATCTGCATCCGCATGTCGTACCAGGATGTGCCGATGTCACCGCTCCATGAGGCTGTTGAATAGCGCTGCAAACCGGCGAAACCATTCCGGGTCAAGAGGAACACGCGGGTGTCGGGATTGACCTCGCGCTGGCCCGTATAGATGGCATCGGCATTGACGAGGGAGTACGCGTTCAGGTACTCGGTGGAAGGACCGAGGGCCGTCGGCGTGAGGAGCCATTTGAGGTAATCCATCGGGAGACAGTCGCGGAGATTCGGCTCCGATGCATCCATCCACCAGGCATCGATCTTCTTCCCGTAACGGCTGTACAGGCTTTCGTCCATCTGGCGCCAGAACATCTTGCGCCCGCCTTCGGCATAGGCGTCATAGAACGACTGGGGATGGTTCAGCCAGTCCACCAGGCCCGTATCCTCGGCGTGGGTGTAGGCAAAGCCAGCTTCCTTCAGTTCCTTGTAATGGTCCGTGTTTGTGTAGAACTTGGGCCATACGCTGATCATGAAACGGCCGTGCATCGCATGCACGTCGTCCAGCATCTTTTCCGGGTCGGGATAGCGTTCGGCCTCGAACTCGTGACTTCCCCACTGGTCCTCCTTCCAGTAATGCCAGTCTTGGACGATGTTGTCCACGGGGATGCCCCGACGGCGCATTTCCCCGAGGGTGCCCACCAGTTCATCCTGCGTACTGTAACGCTCCCGGCTCTGCCAGAATCCGAAAGACCACTTCGGATACAGGGACGCCTTGCCGGTAAGGGTGCGGTAACCGCTGATGACCTCGTCATAGTCGTCGCCGGCCATGAAATAGAAGTCCACCTGCGGCTCGAATTCGGACCAGAAACTCAGGCGGGACTGTTCCTCGGCACTCTGGGGAACTTCCACCTTCAGGCTGAAGTAGGACACGCCCCCGTCGGGCTCCCAGACCACCTTCACGGGTTTCCGTTCGCCCGCGTCGAAATGGACCTTGTAACGGTAACTGTTCGGGTTCCAGGCCGGACGCCAGCGGCGGGACATCACCTCTTCGCCGCCGATCACCGTACCCTGGAAACCCGCATAATACTGGGTGAAATAATAGTCCCCTTCCTCCGGGGCCTCGATTTCTCCCTCATAGGTCACGACCGCGCCCGCGAGCGGAAGCGTCGGCAGGTCGGCAATCAGTCTTTCATTCTCATAATCAAGGGTTTCCTCCCTTTGAACAAGGGTCTGTCCCAAGGTGGCATAGGTTCCCGTGAGGGCGCCTTCCCGACCTTCTTTATCATAGAGTTTGAACACGTCCCCGAGGTGCTGGTAGGGATTGGGGTTTCCCCAGCGACTCAGGGAATAGGCGTCGAACAGGAGGCCGTAGCCCTTGGACGACACGATGAACGGAATACTGATCTTCGTATTGTACTGATACAGTTCCTCGTTAAGTCCCTTGTGGTCGAATTCGCCCGTCTGCTGCTGTCCCAGGCCGTAGAAGGCCTCGTCGGCAGGCGAATCGAAGACGACGCGGGTGGAATAGGCCTTCTTCCCTTCCACCTCGATGGGTGCGAAAGTCATTTTCCCACCCTCGCCCGAAGCCAGAAGCGTCCTGCCGTCCGCATCCAGGAAACACATCTTGCCGGTGGCCTGCTCCACGATGGCCGTCAGGGCCGACGTGGACACCTTCACAAGTCCGTCTTCCTTTGCGACCTGGAACGGGGTCTGCTCCCCGGCAGGAAGTACCACCAGGCTCTTCCGGTCATGGAATTTCCTGTCCGGAGTGGCGCTCACGCGGATGATCTTCTCCCCCATCACCTGCAGGCGCACCTGCGCAACTTCACCCTCCACCGGAATCACCACCTGATTCCCCTTTACCGAGTAATCGGACCGGCAACCCTGGATCATCAGCAGGACACCGAGTCCTGCCAGCAACGTTTTTCTCATATCTGTGTCAATGTTTTAGAATCTGATTATGCCCCCCTGACGCATCAGGGCGTCCCACCAGCGGTCGGGCAGGAGCGAATGGAAAAAGACGAGTGTACCGGCGCCAAAGCCGATGCGGTAACGGGTACGCGGTCTCCGGCTGTTCACGGCCCGGGAGATGGCCCGGGTTACCACGCAAGGTTTGGAAAGGAGGCGGATGGAATAGGCCTTGCGGATGGTTTCCGATTCGCGCAATCCCTCTTTCTCATACGGTGTGCCCGTGGAAGATTCGGCCAGATGGTCGGCCGCGATAATCCCCCAGTCGGTCTTGATGCCGCCCGGTTCAATCAGGGACACGTCGATGCCGAAAGGCTTCACCTCCATCCGGAGCGCATCGCTCAGGGCCTCCACGGAATACTTGGACACGTGATACCAGCCACCGAACAGCAGGACAGCCTTCCCGGCGACGGAGGAGATGTTCACGATGCGTCCGCTCCCCTGCTCCCGCATGGCGGGAAGTACCAACTGGCACAGGCGCGCAAGGCCGAACACATTGACTTCCAACTGTCTCCGCGCTTCATCCAGCGGGACGTTCTCTACGGCGCCGAAATAGCCGTAACCGGCGTTGTTCACCAGTACGTCAATCCGGCCTTCCGCTTCCAGGACGGTCCGGACGCCTTCCTGGAGAGAAGCCTCATCCGTCACGTCCATCCGGACGGGAACGACGCCGTCGGCCTTCAGGGGTTCCATCCGTTCCACCCGCCGGGCAGCCGCATACACACGGTGCCCCTGCCGGGCCAGCGTCTGCGCCGCATCGAACCCGATTCCGCTGCTCGCTCCGGTAACAAGGATTATTTTCATCTATTGCAAAATGTACTTCAAAGACTTCAACTGACCCGAATTCCCGCCGTAAAGCAGTTCAAACCGGCCGGGGAGGACCACCATATCCTGTTTTTCCTCCGACCACCAGAGGAACATGTCGTCCTCGAGCGGAAGGCAAACCTTAACGGTCTTGCCCGCAGGAATGGACACGCGGCGGAAGGCGCGGAGCGTCTTCAGCGGTCCCTCCGAGTCGCCCGGACGGCGGACATACACCTGCACGACCTCGGTTCCATCGCGTTTGCCGGTATTCTTGACCGGAATGATGATGGAATTGCCCTTGACCTTCGCCTTACCGTATTTGAACGTCGTGTAACTGAGTCCATAGCCGAACGGAAACAGCGCCTTGCCCCTGAAATAACGGTAGGTGTGTCCCTTCATGTCATAGTTCTCGAAATCAGGCAGGTCGTCCACGCTGCGGTAGAACGTGACAGGCAGCCGGCCGGAGGGATTCGCATCGCCGAACAGCACGTCGGCCACGGCCGTTCCGCCGTCCTGACCAGGATACCAGGCCTGGAGGATGGCATCGCAGGACTCCGTCTCGGGGACCAGGCCGATGGCGCAGCCGGAGAAATTCACCAGCACCACCTGTTTGCCGGCCTCATGCAGCGCCTTCAGCAGGTCGCGCTGCACCTGGGGCAGCTGGATGTCGGTGCGGTCTCCGCCCTTGAATCCGGGCAGGTCCACAGGCATTTCCTCGCCTTCGAAACGCGGGGAAATACCGCCCGCAAAGATCACGACGTCAATCTCTTCCAGTTCCTTCAAAACCGATTGCACATCCAATTCGGGAAGGAAACTCGCCCGCATCCGCTCCTGCCTGCGGACATAGTTCAAGATGTCCTGCACGCCGATAGCATACTGCTGTGCGATGGCCTCCAGTTCCTCCCGGCTCTTGCCGAGGGCCTGGGACAGCGGATCGTCAGGGCCGGGTTTCGGAGCATATTCAGCACCGACGATGCCGCAGCCACGGACATACTTGAGGCCGGGAATCCGCTCTTTCAAGGCATCATACAGCGTGACGGTTCCCTTGGGAACGGGATTGTAATTACCCCACTGCATTTCCGCATCGTCCCCGTTCGGCCCCACGAGTGCGACGCGGACGCCGGGAGCCAACGGAAGGATACCGCCCCGGTTCTGCAGCAGGACCATCGTCTCCTGCGCCATCCTGCGGGAAAGCGCCCGATGCTCCGGGCCTTCCAGGATGGACTCAGGAAGGTCGTCCCACAGGGAGACGTCGTCCATTTCTCCCAGGCGGAAGCGGGCGGCGAAAAGCCGGACCAGATTCCGGTCCAGGTCCTTTTCGTCCAGCAGACCGCGCTCCACGGCCTCAGGGATATGCCGGTATGCGTTGCCGCACTCCGTATCCACGCCGGCACGGACGGCCGCCGCAGCGGCGGATGCCACGTCCGGGGAATACCCGTGACGGCCGGCGACATAGAAGTCCTCGACGGCCCAGCAGTCGGACGTAATGAGTCCGTCATACCCCCACTCGCCGCGGAGGATGGTGTCGATCAGATAGTCGCTGGCCCCGCACGGGACGCCGCGGAAACGGTTGTAGGCGGTCATCACTTCCTGCACGTGCGCCTTGGTGACCAGGTCCTTGAAAGCCGGGAGATAGGTTTCGCGGAGATCCCGTTCGGACACCTCCGCGTCATAGCTGTGGCGGTTCCACTCCGGTCCGGAATGGACGGCATAATGTTTCGCGCAAGCGTGGGCCTTCAGGACCGGGGAGTCCGACGGACCCTGCAGGCCGTTCACGACCGCCATGCCCAACCGGCCGGTCAGGTACGGATCCTCGCCGTAGGTCTCCATTCCACGCCCCCAGCGCGGATCGCGGAAGATATTGATGTTCGGAGTCCAGAAGGTGACGCCCTGGTACTGGCCTACGTGGCCGGCCTCCTTTGCCAGGCGGTATTTCACGCGAGCTTCGTCGCTGACAGCCGTAAACACCTCATACAAAAGCGGTTCATCAAAGGATGCCGCCATACCGATCGGCTGCGGGAACACGGTGGCCGACCCGTTCCGGGCCACCCCGTGCAAGGCTTCGTTCCACCAGTTGTAGGCCTTGATCCCCAAGGCTTCCACCGGTGCGGACGTATACACGGACAGAGACGCCTTCTCCTCCAGCGTCAAGCGGGATACCAGGTCCTTCGCCCGCTCTTCAGGAGAGAGGGAACGGTCTTTATATGGTTGGGCCGATAACGTCATGACAAAGGAGCCCAGCGCCAGGAGGGATAACAGTCGCTTCATAACGAATTGGTTATTTCTACAAATATAGGAAAAAACCCATTCATTCCGCAACCGGCCCGTCAAATCCATTCCGGATACTTCACTTTCGGAATGAGGGCCCCGATCCTCTTCTGCCGATTCCGCAGATAAGGTGTCGGCGCAACGGGACTGTATTTGAGCGGGCTGGGCAGACAGACGGCGATGGCGACGGCCTGGAAGCGGGTGAGACCGGCCGCGTGGCAACCATAGTATTCCCGGGCAGCGGCCTCAACCCCATATATGCCCCGTCCCGTTTCGACCACGTTCAGATAGACTTCCATGATGCGTTCCTTGCCCCAAATGCTCTCGATGAGGAATGTCCAATACCATTCGAAGGCCTTCCGGACCCACGTCTGCGTGCCCCAGGTGAAGACGTTCTTCGCCGTCTGCTGGGAGATCGTGCTGCAGCCACGGATATCCTTCCCTCTCTCAAAATGCTCTTTCCACATCAACCCGAACTCCTTCCAGTCAAAGCCATTGTGCTCGCCGAACCGGTTGTCCTCGCTCGCGATGACGGCTTTCACCATTTCCGGGGAAATCTCCTTCAGGGGTTTCCAGTCCTGCCGGGTGTGGAAATCATCCACCCGGGCGAACTGCACGGACCGTCTGACCATGAGTGGAGTAACCCGGACCGGTACCCATTTCAACATGAATACCAGCGCAAGGCTCAGAAGGACGAACCAAAACGGAATCCGCACGAACAGCCAGTACCGGAGACGCTTTTTCTTTCGCATACGGGCCGTTTCCGCTCCAAAACCCGTGCCGGGAAAACCTTGCTTTTCCGGGGGAAAATGCCTATCTTTCGGAACGCTAAAACCTTTCTTCATGGCAGACATGAAAACCTTGGCCAAGGACACGGCCATCTACGGACTCAGCAGCATCATCGGGCGTTTCCTGAATTACCTGCTCGTCCCCCTCTATACATACCGGATTCCCGTATCCAGCGGCGGATACGGCATCTACACGAACATCTATGCCTATACGGGCCTTTTCTTCGCCATCCTGACCTATGGCATGGAAACCACCTTCTTCCGCTTTGCCAACAAGGAGGAAGAAGACCCGAAGCTCGTCTTTTCGACCATCCTCAGGATGGTAGGCTTCACGTCACTCCTTTTCATTGCCCTGGTTTTCGCTTTCCTGGGTCCCATTTCCAAGGGAATGGGGTATCCGGACCACGCTCCCTATATCTGGACAATGGCCGTCGTCGTGGCGCTGGACGCCTTCCAGGCCATCCTTTTCTCCTATCTGCGTTACCAGAAGCGGCCTATTAAATTCGCTTCGCTGAAACTGCTGTTCATCGGCCTGAACATTGCCCTGAACCTGGTCTTCTTCGCCCTCCTCCCCTATCTGTACAAACATAATCCGGAAGCGGTCGGCCGGATCTACAATCCGGAGGTCGGGGTCGGGTATGCCTTCTATATCAATCTGTTCTGCACCTCCATCATCACCTTCTTCTTCGCCAAGGAACTGAAAGGCATCACCTATGGCTTCGACAAGAACCTGTGCAAAAGGCTGCTCTCCTACGGCTGGCCCATCCTGATCCTGAGCGTGGCGGGCGTGCTGAACCAGACCGCCGACAAGATCCTCTTCCCGAAGGTCTATCCCGGGGCGGACGCCAATGTCCAGCTGGGCATCTACGGGGCCGTGGTGAAGATCGCCATGATCATGGCGCTCATCACGCAAGCCTTCCGCTATGCCTACGAGCCGTTCGTGTTCGGCAGTTCCCGGGAAAAGGACAGCAAGGAGACCTATGCCAAGGGCATGAAGTATTATATCATCTTCACCCTGCTTGCCTACCTGTGCGTAATGGGTTACATCAATATCCTGCGCCACTTCATCCATAGTGACTACTGGGATGCGCGGATCGTCCCCATCGTGATGGCTGCCGAACTGATGATGGGGGTCTATTTCAACCTGTCTTTCTGGTATAAACTCACGGACAAGACCTATTGGGGGGCCATCTTCGCCGGCATCGGCTGCGCCGTCCTCGTCGCCATCAACGTCTTTCTGGTCCCGAAGTACGGCTACATCGCCTGCGCCTGGGGCGGCTTCGCCGGCTATGGCATCTCGATGGTCCTGTCTTACCTCGTGGAGCAGAAATACTATCCCATCCGCTATCCCATGAAGGAAATCGGCCTGTACACCCTGCTGGCGGCCGTCCTCTTCGTCGGCATCACCTTCTCCAACAAGTATCTGAGCTTCTGGCCCGCCATCCTTGTGAACACGGTCCTCGTCCTCGTCTTCTGCGCATACATCGTGAAGAAGGACCTGCCGCTGGCGGAGATTCCCGTGATTGGTAAGTATTTCAAAAAATAGATTTCTCGATTCTGCCCTTCGGGCTCCACTCGAAATGACAATGGCATTTCTTACAATTTATCTGTCATTTCGAGCGAAGTCGAGAAATCTGTTCACAAATTCAAAAGAATACCTTATATTTGAAAGATAAAACTGATAACCTTTCTATGAAAAG
>JAEEGL013754555.1_pt1 | contig 19182 bp, 16 predicted proteins | sample 9134231 | NCBI WGS metagenome assembly JAEEGL01 (sample SAMN16246548, study PRJNA631951) | gut metagenome | biome: gut microbiome; feature: rumen; material: fiber-attached | host: Bos | place: Iran: Karaj | collected 2018-10 | reverse complement strand
GGCTTCGCCATGCTGTGCGAAGGCTCGGTGCAAGAGGTGATGGACCTCGCCGGCGTGGCACACCTGAGTGCCATCAAGAGCCGCGTGCCGTTTGTCAACTTCTTCGACGGCTTCCGCACATCGCACGAGATTCAGAAAGTTGAGGCAATGGACATGGAAGACCTGCGTCCGCTGCTCGACATGGACGCCGTGAACGAGTTCCGCCACCGCGCCATGAACCCCGACCGCCCCGTGACCCGCGGTACGGCCGAGAACCCCGACGTGTTCTTCCAGCACCGTGAGTCGTGCAACGACTACTACAGCGCTGTTCCCGCCGTTGTAGAAGACTATATGAACAAAATCAACGAGATCACCGGCCGCAAGTATGGCCTGTTCACCTATTACGGTGCTCCCGACGCCGACCGCGTGATCATCGCCATGGGCTCGGTTACCGAGGCTATCCGCGAGACCATCGACCACCTGATGGCCAAGGGCGAGAAGGTGGGTCTGGTGGCTGTGCATCTGTATCGTCCGTTCTCGGCCAAGCACTTCCTGGCAGCCGTTCCCAGCAGCGCCAAGCGCATCGCTGTGCTCGACCGCACCAAGGAACCCGGCGCCAACGGCGAGCCCCTGTACCTCGACGTGAAGGACTGCTTCTACGGCGCTGAGAATGCCCCGCTGATTGTGGGCGGACGCTATGGCTTAGGCTCGAAGGACACCACTCCGGCACAAATCCTGGCCGTGTATGAGAACCTGTCGCTGCCCATGCCCAAGAACCAGTTCACCATCGGCATCGAGGATGACGTGACGTTCACTTCGCTGCCCATGAAGGAAGAAATCGCCATGGGTGGCAAGGGTATCTTCCAAGCCAAGTTCTACGGCCTCGGCGCCGACGGTACCGTGGGTGCCAACAAGAACTCGGTGAAGATTATCGGCGACAACACCGACAAGTATTGCCAGGCTTACTTCTCGTATGACTCGAAGAAGTCGGGCGGCTTCACCTGCTCGCACCTGCGCTTTGGCGACGAGCCCATCCGCTCGACCTACCTGGTGACAACACCTAACTTTGTGGCTTGCCACGTACAGGCTTACCTGCACATGTACGACGTGACCCGCGGTCTGCAGCGCGGTGGCACCTTCCTGCTGAACACTGTGTGGGAGGGCGACCAACTGGCAGCCAACCTGCCCAACAAGGTGAAGAAATACTTTGCCGACAACGACATCAACGTTTACTATATCAACGCTACGAAGATTGCTCAGGAGATTGGCCTCGGCAACCGCACCAACACCATCCTTCAGAGCGCCTTCTTCCGCATCACCGAGGTGATTCCCGCTGAACTCGCCGTCGAGCAGATGAAGAAATTCATCGTTAAGAGTTACGGCCGCAAGGGCGAGGATGTGGTGAACAAGAACTACCAGGCCGTAGACCGCGGCGGTGAGTACCACAAACTCGCCATCGACCCCGCATGGAGTTCGCTGAGCGTTGAGAACACTATTGCCGACGATGCTCCTGCATTTGTCAACGATGTGGTTCGTCCCATCAACGGCCAGGACGGCGACCTGCTGCCCGTGTCGGCCTTCAAGGGTCGCGAGGACGGTACTTGGGACGCCGGTACAGCGGCCTACGAGAAGCGTGGTGTTGCCACCTTCGTTCCGGTGTGGAAAGCCGAGAACTGCATCCAGTGCAACAAGTGTGCTTACGTTTGTCCTCACGCTGCCATCCGTCCGTTCGTAATGAACGAGGCCGAGGCCGCCGCTTCACCATTTGCCGAGGGCGACAAGTTGCCGGCAATCGGTAAGGGCTTCGAGGGCATGAAGTTTGTCCAGGTTGTCGACGTTCTCGACTGTCTGGGTTGCGGCAACTGCGCCGATGTATGCCCGGGCAAGAAGGGTGCAAAGGCCTTGGAGATGGTGCCGCTGATGGGCCACGAAGAGGACCAGAAACTCTGGGACTACGCTGTGAAGAACGTCACCAGCAAGCAACACCTTGTCGACACCAAACTCAACGTGAAGAATTCGCAGTTCGCTACGCCGCTGTTTGAGTTCTCGGGCGCATGCTCGGGTTGCGGCGAGACTCCGTACTTGAAACTGATCAGCCAACTGTTCGGCGACCGTGAGATGGTGGCCAACGCTACTGGCTGTAGTTCGATTTACTCGGCTTCGGTGCCCAGCACTCCGTATCGCACCAACGAGAAGGGCCACGGTCCCGCATGGGCCAACTCGCTCTTCGAGGACTTCTGCGAGTTCGGTCTGGGTATGACCATCGCCGACGAGAAGATGCGTGCCCGCGTGACGGGCTTCGTCGAGGAGGCTCTGGCCGACGACGCCGTAGCCGCCGACGTGAAGGCTCTGTATCGCGAGTGGCTCGACAACCGCAACGACGGTCCGCGCAGCCGCGAACTCGCCGACAAGATTTTGGCTGCCATCGAGCATAGCGACAACGAGGCCGACAAGCGCGTGAAGAACCTGGGTCAGTACCTGGTTAAGCGCTCGCAATGGATTGTGGGTGGCGACGGTGCCAGTTACGACATTGGCTTCGGCGGTCTGGACCACGTGATTGCTTCGGGCAAGAATGTGAACATCCTGGTTATCGACACCGAGGTTTACAGCAACACTGGCGGTCAGGCATCGAAGGCCACCCCTATCGGTGCTATCGCCAAGTTTGCCGCTGCCGGCAAGCGCATCCGCAAGAAAGACCTGGGTCTGATTGCTTCGACTTATGGTTACGTGTACGTTGCTCAGGTGGCTATGGGCGCCGACAACGCACAGTGCCTGAAGGCCATCCGCGAGGCCGAGGCTTACGACGGCCCGAGCGTGATCATCGCTTATGCACCGTGTATCAACCACGGTCTGAAGGCTGGCATGGGCAAGTCGCAAGCCGAGGAGGCCAAGGCTGTGTCGTGCGGCTACTGGCACCTGTGGCGCTATAACCCCATGCTGGAGGCTGAGGGCAAGAACCCCTTCACCCTCGACAGCAAGGAGCCCAATTGGGACGAGTTTGAGGACTTCCTCAAGGGCGAGGTACGCTACGCATCAGTGTTGAAGCAGTATCCCGACGAGGCCGAAGAACTGTTCAAGGCCGCTAAGGAGAACGCTTTATGGCGCTACAACAACTACCGGCGCCTGGCTCAACAACAGTGGGGCGTTTAATGAATAATTCAAGTGCCGGCTCAATCGCCGGCACTTGATGTTTTCTAACCATTTACATTTACATTAATGAGCGAGAGTTTGTTCAGCGATTTGCAGCCATTGTGCCAAAGCGAAGCGCAACCATTGGTGATTGCCGGCCCATGCAGTGCCGAGAGCGAGGACCAGGTGCTCGCCACGGCGCGCGAGTTGAGCGCCGTGGGCGTGACTGTGTTTCGTGCCGGACTGTGGAAGCCTCGCACGTCGCCGGGCAGTTTTGCCGGCGTGGGCGAGCGCGGCCTGTCGTGGCTACAGCGCGTGAAGCGAGAAACCGGTATGGCCATTGCCACCGAGGTTGCCACGGCACAACACGTGGCGGCAGCACTCGACGCCGGCATCGACATGCTGTGGCTGGGAGCGCGCACAACAGCCAACCCCTTTGCCACGCAGGAAATTGCCGATGCACTGGCAAGTCACCACGAGGTGGGCGTGCTGGTGAAAAACCCCGTCAATCCCGATGTGGAGTTGTGGCTGGGCGCGCTGCAACGCCTGTATAACGCCGGCATGCGGCGGCTTGGTGCCGTGCACCGTGGCTTCGACACCTATGGCATGGGGCGTCGCCTGTATCGCAATGAGCCACACTGGCACATCGCGCTGGAACTGATGCGCCGCTGCCCGACTCTGCCGTTGCTTCACGACCCGTCGCACCTGGGCGGCAAGCGCACTCTCGTGGCCACGCTGGCGCAACAAGCCATGGACATGGGCTTCGACGGCCTGATGATTGAAGCGCACTGCAATCCCGACTGCGCGCTGAGCGACGCAGCGCAGCAAATCACCCCCTCGGCACTGCGCGACTTGCTGCAGGGGCTCATAATTCGGCGACCCGGCGAATCCACCGAGAGCCTTACCGCACTGCGCGAACTCATCGACAACTGCGACCGCGACCTGCTCGAAGCGCTGGCCAAACGCATGCAGGTGAGCCGTGAGATTGGCCAGTTTAAAAAGTCGCACAAGTTGCAAGTGGTGCAGACGGCACGCTTCGACGCCGTGCTGCACGACCGGCTCATGCAAGCAAGCGAATTAGGTCTGAATCCCGACTTTATTAATAAGGTGATGCAGGCCATTCACGAGGAAAGCGTGCGACAGCAGTTAGACCTATAGCCGCCAGCAGGCCTATATATAGCAAAAATGAGGCGTGGCCCACAGGGGTCACGCCTCTTGCATGTAATATGACGAAAATTGTTTTATTGATGAGTCGTCATGAATTTACTCAGCGGGCTGAGTAGCCTCGTCGTCGACGGGAGCCTCGACAGCGGGAGCCTCAACAGTCACCTCGTCGTCAACGGGAGCCTCGACGGGAGCGTTCTCGGCGACAACCTCAAATGGGATGTCGACGGCCACTTCCTTGTGCAGGCGCACAACAGCGACATACTTGCCAACTTGCTTCACGCTCTCCTTCACGGTGATGAGTTTGCGGTCGATCTTGTGACCAGCCTGCTCAAGAGCCTCGGCGATTTGGATGTTGCCAACCGAACCGTAGATAGTACCAGTCTCGCTCACCTTAGCGGCGATCTTCAGGCTCACGCCCTCGAGGGTAGCAGCAGCAGCCTCGGCGTCGGCTTTGATTTTCGCGATTTTGTGAGCGCGCTGGCGCATGTTCTCAGCGTGCACCTTGAGTGCGCTGGGGGTTGCGAGGATAGCCTTACCAGTAGGGATAAGGTAGTTGCGGCCATAGCCGTTCTTCACTTCTACGACATCGTCCTTGTATCCAAGGTTAGCGATATCTTCTTTCAATATAATCTTCATAGTGTCTTATTCCTCCTGTTTAATGGTTATTTCATCAAGTCGGTTACATAGGGCAGCAGGGCCAGATGGCGAGCACGCTTGACGGCGCGAGCCACGCGGCGCTGGAACTTGAGCGAAGTGCCGGTGATGCGGCGGGGCAGGATTTTGCCTTGCTCGTTGAGGAACTTCTTCAAGAACTCGGGATCCTTGTAGTCAACGTACTTGATACCGCTGCGTTTGAAGCGGCAATATTTCTTCTTCTTAGTGTCGACCGACAGTGGAGTAAGATAGCGAATTTCAGATTGTGCCATAATGTTTTTCCTCCTCAATGATTATTCGTTAGTTTCTGTTTCGGCCTGCTCAGCCACGGGCTCTTCAGCAGGTTTCTCATCCTTGGCAGCCTTCTTCAGGTTGCGGCGCTTAATTGCATACTCGGCAGCATACTTGTCGAGGCGGAAGGTGTCGAACCGCAGCACGCGCTCGTCGCGGCGATAGGCGGTCTCCAGGGTACGAACGATGGTGGGCTCACCATCAAACTCAATGAGAGTGTAGAATCCAGTCGATTTCTTCTGGATGTTGTAAGCAAGCTTACGCAGACCCCAGTTCTCCTCGTTGACGATGGTAGCACCAGCGTCGGTGAGAACGGTCTTGAATTTTTCTACCGCTTCCTTCATCTGTGCATCAGATAAAACGGGAGTTAAAATGAAAACGGTTTCGTAATGATTCATAAAACGTTTAAAATTAATAAATTAATATTGTTGTGCTAAAAAAAGCGGTGCAAAGTTACAACATTTTTCGCACACGGCAAAGCCCCGCGCACAACTTTTTTTAAAAAAATGGAGCAATGGGGCAAATGGGTCAAATGGGTCAAATGGGTCAAATGGGAGTCATGGGACAAATGAGACAAATTGTCACTATTACCCCCCGGCAAGCAACAGCGGCACGTCGTGTGACGCGCCGCCATCTGTTAACCATTATCTGTTATCTGTAATCTGTAATCTGTTATCTGTAATCTTTCAATGGCAGCCATTGAACTCACTTGCCGAGCATTTGATTGATGGCTTCGGTGATTTCGTCTTTCGGGTGGAGACCCACCATGCCATCGGGGGTGCCTTCCATCGGGCAGAAGATCAGCAAGGGGATGCTGCTCACGCCGAAGGCTTGTGCCAGCGGACGGTTTTCGTCCACGTCGATGCTGTAGAAGTCGACCTTTCCAGCATACTCCTTAGCGAGTTCTCTGAGGATGGGAGCCAGTTGGCGGCAGGGGCCGCACCAAGTGGCGTTGAAGTCAATCACACAGGGGCGCTGACCTAAGAATTTCCACTCGTCGGCATGCCAGTCGGCAACCAACTGTGCAAACTGGTCCATGTCGATAGCGCGAACCTCGCCAACGGGGGCGGCGGCCATTTCAACATCTTGCGGCTCGGCTTCAGGCAGTTGATTTTGCTGCTCCTGTGCACAAGCAGCCAGGCTCACCAGCAGGGCAGCCAGGCTAAAAATCAGTTTTGAAAAAATGTGTTTCATATCTTTAATCTATAATCTTTAATATAAATCATTGGTGCTGAGGGCGCAGCAGGTCGTTGACCGTCTTCACGGGGTTGAAAGTCTCGATGGGCACCTCAACGAAGACGGTGTTCCAATCGCTCATCGAGCCGTTCCACAGTCCGGGCAACTCGAGCGCCTTGATTTCCACACCGTCCTTCGACTTGTTGCTGATTAAGCCGGTGTCGGGGTCGACAAACTGCTTTAGGTCGAACTTCTCGCCCTTGTAGTCCTTGATGTAGCACACCAGGTCCACCGGGTTGAAGTGCGTGCCGCTGTTCATCATCTCCACGGCGCGCGCGTCGTCGGGATTGATTTGTGCCGCCTCGAGCACCTGCGGCGAGTAACTGCCGTCGGGATTGTAGGCCAGATACGGTCCTCCACCCGGTTCACCCTCGTTGCGCACCATTCCACACACCCTGATGGGGCGGTTGAGTTTACGGCGCAGGTAAGCGGCGAGTTCTTCGCTGCTCATGGTTGCCGTGGCAGGCGAGTGCGTGAACAGGTCGCGCTCGACAAAGGCGAGCATCGCCTTCAGGTCGGCCTCAGAGACATTGCCGGCGTCGAGACGACGCAGGTTCTTGGCAATTTCGCGCTGCAAGTACACCAGATATCCGGCAATCAACTTCTTATATCGCGTGGTGACGTTGCGCAAGCGCGAAGGCACCACGTTGTCGATGTTCTTGACAAAAATCACGTCGGCATCGCGCTCATTGAGGTTCTCGATGAGAGCGCCATGTCCGGCGGGGCGGAAGAGCAGGTTGCCGTTGGCGTCGCGATACGGGGTGTTATCGGTGTTGACGGCAATGGTGTCGGTCGACGCTTTCTGCTCGCTCATGGTGACGTTGTAGGTCACGCCCCACACCTTCTGCATAAAGGGCACCTTAGCGGCAAGCAGTTTCTCAAACTCACGGCGATGCTCGGGCGAGACGGTGAAGTGGAGGTTGACACGGCGGTTGCGGTCGGCGGCATATTGTGCGCCCTCCTCGAGGTGCTCCTCGACGGGGGTGTGCACCGAGCCGCCCGCTGCGCGGTGGAACTTAAGCAAGCCCTTGGGCAGCGCGCCATAGTTCAGGCCCTTGGCGTCGAGCAGAGCCCGTGCCACATCGGCGTGGCGCTTGTCGGCCATAAGGTCGTCGATGTTTTTGCTATAAAGTTCAACACAAGCCTTGTTGAGCAGCGGGAAAAAGGCGAAATTCTTGATGTGCGCAAAGAAAGCCTCCTCGAATGGCGTCGACGGCTCATTCCTGCCCGAGTTGACAAAGGCAAACAAATCCTTGAACATACGGCTGGCCGCGCCCGAAGCCGGCACAAACTTCTCGATTGTTCCGGTAAATTCCTTCCACAAACGCAGGCACTGAGTAGCCTTCTTGTCGTCGAGGCGCACGATGCCGTTTTCTACGGTGGCCACTGCCTCGATTTTTAGCGCGGGGAAGCCGGCGGCGAAACGCTTCAATTGAGCGTCGATGGTCGACTCGGTGATTCCCTTTGCCTCGATGAGTTTTAAATCGTCTTGATTCAGCATATTACCTCCTTATCTTTAGTTGTGTTGGATATAAGGTGAGTGATGCGCTCGTTTAGCATGTAACACATCGCCCGCCAAAAATTTTTCAAAGTTACACAATTTGAGCGAATAAGTTTGCAAGATTTGCAATATTTTTCTAATTTCGCATTGATTTTGTGAATTTCGAAGCATGGACAATGCATATTTCACCCCCGAAGAGCGCCTCGAAGTGATATCGATGGTCAAGGAATTGCTCACCCGCCATGCCGGCTTGCTACAACCCGGCGACGCCCGTCGTGTGCACGACCTTACCGTGCGCGGCATTGAGAGTGGCAAACTTGGCCGCTATGCCAACGGTTTGAATCCCGTGTTGCGCCACCTGAGCACCGCCACCCTGCTCACGCGTCACATCAGCCCCGACCGCAACATGGTCATCGCCACGCTGCTCTACCAACTGTGTCGCCACGACGTGGTGAGCATCGACGAGGTGACGCGCGACTTCGGCGAGGACATCGCCGTGCTGATTGGCGGCCTGAAGCGCGTGGCACTGCTTTACTCGAAGCACGCCCAGGTGCAGGACGACAACTACCACAAGTTGCACCTGGCATTCGCACAGGACATTCGCGTGATCATAATCATGATTGTCGACCGCATGGCACTGATGCGAAAAATCAACCACCACCCCGACGAAGATTTTGTGCGACAAATCTCGCTTGAGTCACGCTATCTCTATGCCCCGCTGGCTCACCGATTGGGACTTTACCAGATTAAATCGGAACTTGAAGACCTGTCGCTTAAATACTTGAACCGCAAGGTTTACACACAAATCGCGCAGAAACTCAACGAGACTAAAATCGAGCGCGACAAGTACGTTAACGACTTTATTGAGCCTATACGCCGCGCGCTGCTCGACGCTGGGCTGAAATTTGAGATTAAGGGCCGCACCAAGTCAATCAACTCCATTTGGAACAAAATGAAGACCAAGGACGTGGACCTAAACGGTATCTACGACCTCTTCGCCATACGCATCATCCTGGACTCAGCGCCCGAGGCCGAGAAGCGCGACTGCTGGGTGACCTACTCGATTGTCACCGACATCTATACGGCCAACACATCGCGCATGCGCGACTGGATTACCATCCCTAAGAGCAACGGCTACGAGTCGCTTCACACCACGGTCATCGGCCCCGACGACAAGTGGGTGGAGGTGCAGATACGCACTCAGCGCATGGACGAGATTGCCGAGCGCGGCCTGGCGGCGCACTGGAAATACAAGGGCATCAAGAGCGAGGGCGACCTCGACGTGTGGATGAACAGCGTTCGCGAGGTACTGGAAACGGGCAGCGAAGGCCAGATGGAACTGATGCGCAAGGTTCAGCGCAACGTTTACGACAAGGAAGTGTTTGTGTTCACCCCTCGCGGCGACCTGTTCAAACTGCCTCAAGGTGCCACGGTGCTCGATTTTGCCTTCGCCATCCACACTCGCGTGGGCTGCACCTGCATTGGCGCAACAGTTGACGGGAAAAACCAGCGCATCAACTATCGCCTGAAAAACGGCGACACGGTGGAAGTGCTTACCGCGTCGACCCAGGTACCGCGCCAGGACTGGCTCAACATCGTGGCCACCAGCAAAGCACGCACAAAAATTCGCCAAGCGCTCAACGAGACACAGGTGCGCATGGCCAACATGGGCCGCGAGCAGTTGCAACGCCGCTTCCGCAACCGCAAGATTGACTACGACGAGGGCGTCGTGACCCGCCTGCTCAAACCGTTAGGCTACAAGACGCTGACCGAGTTTTTCGTCGCCATTCACGAGGGGGCGCTCGATGTTAACACCATCGTGGAGCGCTACGAGGCGCAGGTCGAGCGGCAAAACGAGCCCACAAGCGCCCTACCCCACGGCACGGCACAAGACTTTGTGCTGCACCAGCGCGAACCGGCCGAGAGCGAGCACACCAACGACGACATCCTGGTTATCGGCAACAACGTGAAGGGCATCAACTACAAACTGTCGCGCTGCTGCAACCCCATCTATGGCGACAAAATCGTGGGCTTCATCGCCAGCGACGGCGCCATAAAGATTCACCGTGCCGACTGCGGCAATGTGCGTCACCTTATCAGCAAATACCCCTACCGCATGATTAAGACCAAGTGGTCGGGGAAAATTGGGGCGCAATTTGCCGCCACACTGCGCGTGGTGGGCAAGGACGACATTGGCATTGTATCGAACATCACATCGGTTGTCAACAAAACCGACAACACATCGCTTCGCTCAATATCCATCAATAGCCACAACGGCATGTTTGAGGGATTTATGGTGCTGGGTATCAGTTCGTTGAACTCACTTGACGACCTAATTAAGAAAATCAGCCAACTGCGTGGTGTCAAAGAAGTGACCCGCGCCAGCCACTGACAATCAAGCAACAATTAACCAATACAATAATCACACGATGAGCAACACACATTCTTTTTCTTTGTTGAGACCATTGAAGACGGCACTATTTATTGTAATATTGGCAATCACCACAAGTGCCCAAGCAGCAACCGGATTCACCATCGACGGCATTTCTTACCACGTCAACGCGCGACAAAACACCGTTACCGTCACTAAAGTGGGCACCAACAATTCCGGAGAAGGCCAGCACGACATCTTACGGGAAACGCGCCGACATCAACAATGATGGCAAGGTTGACGGCACTGATATTAACATTCTGATAAACATAATTTTGGACAAGAATAATTAATCATCTTTACGGATGCTTAAGCATTATAGTAATCAAATTTAAAACTGCACTATTATGATCACTTTTTATAGACTATTGAGCGCAATGCTGCTTCTTGTTATGGCAAGCACAGCAATGGCGTATGACTTTATGGTCGACGATTTGGCCTATAGTATCAATGACGACGGCACAACGGCTACCGTTACGTGGACCGTCTATAACAACTATGGCAACTACAGCGGACTGACGGAGGCCAACATTCCTCCCAGCGTGACGCACAATGGCACCACCTACAGCGTGACGGCGATCGCCGAGTGCGCATTCGAATACGCCACGTCGATGACCTCGGTCACCATTCCCTCCAGCGTTACCACCATCGGTGATTGGGCTTTTGCCGGTTGCCGCAAACTCACCGGTGCGGTAATACCGCGTTCGGTGACCACAGTGGGCTACGACGCCTTTATCATGTGCCCTGCCCTTAACAGCCTGGCTGTTGAGGCCGGAAATCCGCTCTACGACTCGCGCGACGGCTGCAACGCCATCATCAGCACCGCCGACAACACGCTGCTCGTCGGCTGCAACAGCACCGTTATCCCCACCGGAGTGACGATGATTGGCGAGGACGCCTTCTACGGTAGCGGCATCACCGCCATCGATATCCCCAGCACGGTGACGAAGATCGACCTGCTGGCGTTCTACGAGTCCATGGCGCTCACCACCGTGCGCATCCCAGCCTCGGTGGTCGAAATCGGCGAATACGCATTTCAGCGATGCAGCGCTCTTGAAAGCATCACCATCGACAGCGCAAACCCCGTCTACGACTCGCGCGACAATTGCAACGCCATCATCAGCACCGAAACCAACACCATGCTCTACGGCAGCAACAACACGGTAATCCCCAACACGGTGACAAGAATAGGTGAATTCTGCTTCTCGACGATGAAAAACCTGAAATCACTGTACATTCCCGCCAGCGTCGAGTCTATTGGCTGGAGCATAGCGTCCAACTGCCCAAGCCTGGAAAGCATCGTGGTCGACGAGAACAACCCCTACAACTATTCGTCGCCCGATGGTTGCAACGCCATCATCTACGCCGATAGATATCTGTTGGTAGGCTGCAAAAACACCGTTGTTCCCCAAAGCGTGACTAATATTTACTCTTACGCCTTCAGCGGATGCACCGGCCTCACCGAACTCACCCTGCCCGAGGGCAACAATAATTTCCAGATTGGCTACGCAGCCTTCAGCGACTGCACCGGCCTGCGTCGGATCAACATCCCGTCGAACACTACCACTATCAGCGACTACGCATTCATGGATTGCACCGCTCTGGAGAGAATAACGAGCGGTATTACCGACGTGAGTGCCGTGACGATGGGCAAATACGTATTCTACAACGTGCCCACGAGCACATGCATCCTCGAGGTGCCGGCCGGCACAGTTGAGATGTACCGCAACGCTCAATACTGGAAAAACTTTACCAACATCGTTGAGCATGTCGACGGTCTTCTCGGTGATGTGGACGGCAACGGCGAAGTCGATGGCAATGACCTGAACACGCTCATCAACATCATTCTGGGCAAGGCCGACGCCAGCAATTACAACGCCAACGTGGATGGCCAGGGCGGCGTCGACGGCAGCGACATCAACGCCCTAATCAACATCCTGCTGGGGAAATAGTTAATGCACTGCATAACAAAAGGCGACGCGCCTCAAAAACGCGTCGCCTTTTATTATCTACCGGTTAACAGAGTGTTAAGTGAATATACCAATATTAATTCCCCTCATTAAATCTGTAATCTATAATATTGAAATTACAGGTAGGGATTGAAGTCGCGCTCGTGGGCTACGGTGGTTGTGGGGCCGTGACCGCTGTAAAGCAGGGTGTTAGGCGGGAGAGTGAGGATTTCGCGCTCGATGCTCTCGATGAGCGTCTCGTAGTTTCCTCCGGGCAGGTCGGTGCGACCTATGCTGCCCAAGAACACGCTGTCGCCGGTAAACACAAGTTGGCTCTCCGGAGCATAGAAAGCAAGGCCGCCCTGGGAGTGTCCGGGCATAGCGAGCACATGCAGCGGCTCGTTGTCGAACTGAAGCACGTCGCCATGCTTGAGCACACGGTCGAGTTTAACTGACTGAGTGTCGATTTTGAGATTGAACATCGAGGCCTGCAATGAGAGGTTCGACAAGTACATCTTGTCGTCGTCGCTGCCCATCACCGGCGCGCCATACTTTTTTGCAAGCCAATTGGCGCCTGTGATATGGTCGACGTGACCATGGCTGAGCAGTATCATCTTCAACGTCAAGTTGTTGTCGGTCAGGAACTGCTCAATTTGTTCGTTCTCTTCAGGCTTCATCATTCCTGGGTCGATAATAATGGCATTACGAGTATCCTCGTGATAAGCGATGTGAATGTTCTCGCCAAAAAGCCATGTGGTAATAGTGTGGACTTTCATAATGGTAAATAAACTATTTTTTTGGTTTCAAAATACTCTTCAGTAAAATAGTTTTTGATGTCGTCGACGAGCACCTGCTTGGCATAGCGCTTGAGTTCGTCGCGCAGGTCACCGCCCTTCAGGCACAGCAGTCCGTTAGGCACGGCGTTATGCGACTCGCGCGCTATCAGGCGTTTTACCAGTGGCACCATGTCGTCGAGGGGCATGACGGCGCGGCTCACCACAAAGTCGTAGTTGCCTTTTACCTCGGCCACGTCGCCATGCTGGATGGTGACGTTGTCGAGCCCCAATTGCGTGGCGATATCCTGTGCCACACGCAGTTTCTTACCGATGCGGTCGACCAGATGGAAGGTCACCTCAGGATAATAGATTGCCAACGGAATGGCGGGGAAACCGCCACCGGTGCCCAAGTCGAGCACACGAGTACCTGGCAAAAAATGCACAAACTTTGCCAATGCCAACGAGTGCAGCACATGATTGACCTCGAGGTTGTCGATGTCCTTGCGCGAGATGACATTGATTTTAGCGTTCCACTCGGGATAAAGTGTGGCAAGCATGCCGAATTGCTCACGCTGCCGCTCGGTAAGTTCCGGGAAATAATGGTTTACAGTATTCATGACAAAAAGTCATTTCAGACGTGAAACGATGGTGTTGTCGCGCAAAAACGGCTGGAGCGTCTCCCAGTCAAGCATTATCTCTGGCTCGCCCACGGCGTCAACCGCCAGTTCGCTCGGCAGGTAACTCCACGTCACGCCCTTCGGGTCGATATAGAAATTTGACGACACAGCCAGGTTGTCGATGTTGAAGTAGCCCAAATCGTTAAGTTCATCGTTGGTAGCCACCTTATTCTGCTCGAGCAGTCGCGTGCGCAGCGCCTGAGTGACATCGGTGAGGGCATCGTCGCGCAAGAGGGCATGCAAGTCGACGGCCGCCATCTTGTCGAGGTCTATATTATAATAGGTGTGCGATACCGAGGTCACGCGGTCGTTCTTTTTCACAACAAATACCTTGCACAGAGTGAGCAGGTGGTTGGCATTGTAGTGCACATTGACGGTAGCCACGGTGTGGTAACTGTAGATTGGCGTTGTGTCGTCGGATTCGTCGATAGGCTCGGCGGCAGCCTGTCCGTCGGGCGTATCGAGTTGATGAAGCGAGTTGGTCACCATTGACTGCATGGCATCGTCGAGCCGCAACGTGTCGCCGCCGTCGACAATCAATGAGGCAAACAACTGCTGCAACTTAGCCGTGGTGGCTTTGTCGCCAAAATGCTTGGGGTAATTGACTGTGGCGTCGGCAATGATTTCACACTTCATGCCATTGGCTTTGACAAAACGCGTGGTGTCGCTCACCCGCTTGGTGGCAAAAGCGACAGTATCGGCACTGTTGGCATCGCCGCCAGCACCATTTCCGCACGCCGTCATCACACTGACTACCAACAGAATAAGAAATACAATCGGTATAAATTGGAGATATACACGTTTCATAGTAAGTGAATTTTTGTGTAAAGTTACAAAAAATATGCCATTCAGAAAACTACTCAGGTGTGAAAAGCAGAAAAATTGTGGGGTGATTGTAGGAAATTTCTTATTTTTGCAAAAAAATTTGGAGTATGATAAACATTGGAGAATATAACGAGTTGACAATTGGTCGCGAGACCGACTTTGGCTACTATCTGAACGACGGCGAAGAGAACGAGGTGTTGCTGCCGCAACGCTACATCACCGATGCGATGCACCTTGGCGACCGTGTCCGCGTGTTTGTGTACAACGACAGCGAGGGTCGTCCTGTGGCCACCACCGAGACTCCGGTGGCTGTAGTCGGCGATTTTGCGCTTATGCGCGTAAAGGCAGTGAATCCCGTCGGCGCGTTCTTGGATTGGGGCCTGACTGCGAAGGACCTGTTGGTGCCGTTTCGCGAGCAGCGTGTCGACATGCGAGCCGGTCGCAGTTATATTGTGCGGGTATATCTCGACGAGGCTTCGAACCGCGTGGTGGCGAGCGCCAAACTCGACCGTTTTCTGGCTCGCGAGGCCGCTCCCTACCCCACCGGCAAGCGCGTGGAGGTGCTGATTGTGCAGCACAACGAATTGGGCTATCGCGTGATTGTCGACAACCGCTATTGGGGCATGCTCTACCAGAACCAACTGTTTCGCAGCGTGAACATCGGTGAACGCCACCAAGCCTACGTGCGCCAGGTGCGCGACGACGGCAAGATTGACCTCACGCTGGAGAAGGTGGTGCGACTGCGTGTCGACAACCTGTCGCATCGCGTGCTGGACTACATGCGTGAGCATGGCGGCACGCTGTCGCTTGGCGACAAGTCGAGCCCCGAGGAAATCACGGCGGCATTTCAGTGCAGCAAGAAGGACTTCAAGCGCACGCTGGGCCAACTCTACAAGCAGCAACTCATCGTCAAAGGCGACGACGGCCGCTGGATAGTGACCGAGTAACCCTGCCAAGAATCACAGGACGGCACTATGCCGCAAGCCACATGCGAATAACAAAAAAAGCCGGGCATAAGCCGGCTTTTTTTGATTTGTGAAGTGTGATTAGTCTTCAGGAGAGAAATCTTCCTTGCCTACGCCGCACAGGGGGCACTTGTAATCGGCGGGGAGATCCTCAAACGCGGTTCCGGCGGGAATGTTGCCGTCGGGGTCGCCAGCGGCCGGGTCATAGACGTAGCCGCACACGTTGCAAACGTACTTTTTCATAAATTTCAATTGATTATTCTGATTAATAATGAAACCCGAATCGGGCAAATGGTTTTCTTTTTAGTCTTCACTGCCATTGAACTTATGGCAAACCGAATCGCTCCACCATAGCGTCGAGGCGCTGAATTGAAGCCGGCCCGAAGCGTTGCAGTTTTTCGCGCATCACCTCGATGGATCGCGGCGGCTCACCGAGGTGGTTCTTGCTGAAGAACTTGTCGGCATAGCACACAAGCATTTCCTCGACAGTAATAGGCAGATAGTCGCGTGCAGGAATGGGCAGATGCTGGGTCAGCACATCGTCGCGCGTGATGCCGGTGCCAGTGTGGCACTCGCTCACCCTCGCGTGGCGAGGCAGATGCTCGGCAAGCAGAATCTCGGCGCCAATGATGCCATGCATGATATATGGCTCAGTGCCGTGGCAATGAATGTTTGGCGCGCTGACGCGACACACCCCGATGTCGTGAAGCATCGCTGCCTCGTAGACAAAGTCGGTGTCGACCGCCTCGCCGCGCTCAATCAGTCGCTCGGCAAAAGTACAAGCCAACTCGGCCACCGCACGACTGTGGGTAATGAGCACGCTATGCAGTTCGATGGCAGGGTCGACATACTTGTCGATGATTCTGTTATAGTCAAGCATAAAGCGGAGAGATACAACAAGTGCCAGAGCACGAATGCCCTGGCACTTGAGTTAATGATTACTTGTCGAACTCAATGATAGTGTTCCAATTGTGCTTGTCCTCGGCGCGACCATACTGAATGTCGCGCAGAGCGTTGTAAAGTTTGGTGACCACGGGGCCGGGCTTACCGTCGGTGGTGAGCACATAGGTGTGGTTAGCACCCTCGTCAAAGATTTCGCTCAACGGTGTGCACACGGCAGCGGTTCCGCACTCAGCAGCCTCGTCGACCTCGGCAAGTTCCTCAACGGGGATGGGTCGGCATTCCACCTCCATGCCCAGGTCAGCAGCCAGGGTCTGCAAACTCATATTGGTAATTGACGGCAGGATCGAGCCGCTCTTGGGTGTGATGTACTTGTTGCCCTTGATGGCGAAGAAGTTTGCCGGACCGCACTCGTCGAGATATTTCTTCTCCTTCGGGTCGAGGAAGAGAGCCGCCGAGAAGCCGTTGGCCTTGGCCTTTGCCGTGGCGCCCATACCGCAGGCATAGTTGCCGCCCACTTTCCAGCGTCCGGTGCCCAGAGGCGCAGCGCGGTCAAATTCGCGATAGATGGCCACCTTGGTGGGCTTGAAGCCGTCCTTGAAGTACGGTCCCACTGGGGTGACGAAGATAATAAACGTATACTCAGTTGCGGGGTTGACACCCACGCGCGGTGTGATACCAATTTCCAGGGGGCGCAGATACAGCGAACTGCCACTCTCATAAGGCGGCACAAAACGCTCGTTGAGTTTGATGACCATGGTAGCCATCTTCATGAAGAGGTCCTCGGGAACGGGCTCCATCTTGATACCCATTGCGCTGTCGCGTAAGCGCTTGGCGTTGTCGCGGGGACGGAACAGACGCACCTTGCCGTCGACACCGCGGAAAGCCTTCAGGCCTTCGAAGATTTCCTGACCGTAGTGCAGGCACGAAGCAGCCATGTGCATGGTGATGTTTTCATCTTCGCACACCTCAATTTCGCCCCACTTTCCGTCCTTGAAAGTGCAACGCACGTTGTAGTCAGTTTTCATGTAGGAGAACGTTAAATTGCTCCAATCGATTTTCTCATTACTTGTCATAATGTCAAAATAGTATTATTGGTTAATTATTCATAAATATCACTTTTGATGTTGTCACAGGGCGACTTTTTGTGTGAGGTTGCCAATTTTCACGATGTAGATTCCGCGTGAGCCAATCTTGAGTTCGTGGGTACCAGGGTTGAGCGTGGCTTGCGACACGTTCTGGCCGAGTATGGTAAACACACGCACCGCGATGCGCCGAGGGGTCTTGATGTAAATCACACCATTATAGCCATATATCTCTATTCCATCGGTTACTCGCGGGTCGGTGAGACTGCGTTTTGGGATGTCGCGATTGGTCTCGCGCCATTGCAATTGCCCGTAGGCCACATTGCCCAGCGTAAGCGCCAACATCACGATTGCTATCTTCAAAAACATTCTCATCGTCACAGTCGCTAATCCAATCTGCAAAGTTACAGTTTTTTTTTCACAAGCGCAACACCCTCCACAAAAAAAGCAAAAAGCACATGCAGCGATTGCCACATGTGCTTTTTTGTTTAAACCTATCAGGCCGACTTATTACTCGTCTTTGCCCAGAAGGATGTTGATTTCGTCGTTGATGTCCGAGCCATTGATCTCGTCATCCTCGTGCACGTTAGCGCGGCCGTCATAGTTGTCGGCGCTGTCCTTGCCCAGAATGATATTGATGAGAATGTTCAGGTCGGCACCATTGACCTCGCCGTCGTTGTTCACATCACCACGCTTGTAGACGCGGATGCTGCAAGTGGCAGTCAGGTTGCTACCATCGGCGGTGGTTGCGGTAATCACGGCATCGCCGCCCTTAACAGCGGTCACCAGGCCGTTCTCGTCGACAGTTGCGATAGTCTCGTCGCTGGTGCTCCAAGTCACGTCGCCATTGGTAACGTTCTCGGGAAGCACGGTAGCCTCGAGTTGCAGAGTCTGACCCTTGTACATGAATGCGCTGGTCTCGTTCAGTTCGATGCTGGTGGCGAGAATCGGGTTGACAGTGATGGCGCAGGTAGCACTCAGTTCGCTGCCATCGGTGGTAGTGGCGGTGATGGTCACGTTGCCGGGGGCAACGGCAGTCACCAGACCGTTCTCAACCGTTGCGATAGCCTCGTCGCTCGAAGTCCAAGCCAGGTCGTCGCTGGTCACGTTCTCAGGAAGAACGGTAGCGGTGAGTTGCAGAGTCTCGCCGATGTTCATCGTAGCCTCGGTCTTGTCGAGAGCGATGCTCTCAGCAAGAATCGGGTTGACGGTGATAGCGCAAGTGGCAGTCAGTTCGGTGCCGTCGGCAGTGGTGGCGGTGATGGTCACGTTGCCTACTGCGAGGGCGGTAACCAGACCGTTCTCAACCGTTGCGATGGCCTCGTCGCTGGTGCTCCAGGTCACGTCGCCGTTGGTGACGTTCTCAGGAAGCACGGTAGCGGTAAGTTGCAGAGTCTCGCCGATAAGCATAGTGGCCTCGGTCTTGTCGAGAGCGATGCTTGTAGCCACGATCGGGTTGACCGTGATTGCGCAGGTGGCAGTCAGTTCGGTGCCGTCGGCAGTGGTGGCGGTGATTGTCACGTTGCCTACTGCGAGGGGGGTTACGAGACCGTGCTCAACCGTTGCAATGGCCTCGTCGCTGGTGCTCCAGGTCACGTCGCCGTTGGTGACGTTCTC